>Ga0210057_1000212_pt1 | contig 101894 bp, 88 predicted proteins | sample CryGeyCG2114_010_2_FD_183968 | JGI IMG/M metagenome (GOLD analysis project Ga0210057, IMG submission 183968) | Groundwater microbial communities from aquifer - Crystal Geyser CG10_big_fil_rev_8/21/14_0.10 (SPAdes) (version 2) | ecosystem: Environmental > Aquatic > Deep subsurface > Groundwater ...
GGCATACTTTTGCCACCTTTCTCTTGGAGAAAGGCGTTGATCTGTATTATGTACAGAGAGCATTAGGCCATTCTGACATCCACACAACACAGATTTACGCCCACATAAGCAACAAGGACTTGCAGAACAAGATCAATACTGCTTTTGGCCATAAGAAGCAAGAAAGGTTTCATTTGGTAAATGATCCTATCCAGCTATTGCAGCTGAAGTATGCGAATGGCGATATTTCGCTGGAAGAATATAAGGATAAGATGGAAGTGCTGGAGAGGACAGGATTATAGCCTTTCCTTAACTATTATCTTAAACATCTTGATTCCACCCATAATATAAATTTCTCAGGGGGATATCTTACCCGATGGAAGTATCTTGAGAAAATACTCTTTTTCTTAGATTTATTTAGTTCATTAATCGCTTTTTTATATCTAGTAATTCCAATATTCTTAATAGCAAATAATTCAGCGTGTAATTCAATTGGCCAACTCAGCAGCATGAATAAACCGCTGCTAATAAAAAAGATTAGTAATACTCCTATGAAGGATCCAATAGCCTCAAAAGTGGAGTATCTTAAAAACACCAATATTGGATATATGAAAAGTGCAAGTGAAGCAAAGAAACTAAATATGATTGGAAGTGCAAGAATATTCAGAATAGTCCTAAACAAAAAGTTCAATTGAGTATGCCCCACTTCATGTAGGAAAACATAATCTCTAACATTTTTTGAGAAATCCTTAAACAATATATCTTGCATTATTATTGTATTAAAAGGGGTTGTATGGGCACCTTCTTTTGAATCTGAATTAAAGATATAAACTTCTTTCTTGAATCCTTTATGACTATAATTTATGATATTTATACATTTTCCATATGTCAGTCTCATATACAATTTGGTTAATATCCTTTTGATTGTTATCATATTATCCTAGAAGAATCTTTTATGTGTTTTTCTTAAAGCTCTTTGAGATATTATTTGATTTTCTCTTGCCCAGACTCTAAAACTTTAACATCATCTGGAGTTACATATTTCTTTTTCTTAATATAATCTAAGGTTTTCTCAGCATCTTCGATGATAACTTCTTTAATATTATAAGATTCTAATGCCAATTGTTCAGAATTAAAAACTTTTTGGATATAATTAAATTGAGTTACATTTTTAATTGCATCTTTGAAAGCTGAAACAGGGATACTTGAGTCTGAAGGATATACTTTCTCAAGATCTGTTGCAGATATGGCTTTCCAATAACCATACTCTTTTTTGTTGAATAAACGGAACTTATTCAGGGGATTAGTCTGAATGAATGATAAGAATGCTTTGTTTGGCTTAAATTCTGTTCTTTTCTCCCCCAACGAACTCAAACCCACACCAAACCCAAGAACATCCTTTGCAGGGATTATATCAACAACTTTATTCACTCTCATCCCCACATTATGACCATGAATATAACACGAGTCTAATATCTTCATTTTGTTTAAGGTTTTTAGTACTTTAAAGATACTCATTCTAGAACTAATCGGATTAGAGCCTTCAAGGTCTAATGCAAATGTATTTATTCCTTTATCCTGATAAAACTTGAGCAAATCTGGCACGTTTTTACGTGCCAGTTTGGGGATTACCCCCATAATATGCTTATGGTTTAATTGTTCTATGCTTTCAATTGCTTTCTCAAGATATTTCTTATAATCTTCATAAGTTATTGGAGAATCTTTTGAGTCGCTAAATTGGCTAATTGTTGGGATGGTTGTTATATCTGAATTACAATATGCTAAATCTGTTAGAAATTCGATTTCATCATTTGTAGGAAGTCTCAATTCATTAAAATCAAGGAAGCAAAAGGTTGCCGTGTCTTGTTTGATTTTGCTCTTTTGATTATTAAAAAAAGTCTCAATTTCGTGATACTTATCAGAATCCCCATCAGCTTCCTTAATCTGTTTTGCAGAAAATCTTTTGAATATCTCATTTAGCTGTCTAGCCTTATCAGTAAGCGGATGCATCACCTTTATCTTATCAAGAGGGATTGTCTTAGTTGGGGTGATTATGTGTTTATCTGATGTAAACTTAATCTTCTGTCTCTTATATAAAGAGTGTGGGTCAACTTCCAATGTTTTTACTTCAGTTGTTACGCTCATTTTACCTTGTTAAAATCAATCCTGAAATTTGATTTCTCCATTTCTTGTTTGCATTGATTGAACATTTGCTCATCAATATGTCCTTTCTCTTTTAATGTCTTTAGCAACCCATAGGTTCCAGTAAAGTTTACACCTAAATTTGATGCAACCTTTCTTGCATTTCCATCATCTAAAACTGTATAATACCTCTTTTTATCACGCTGAAGCTTAAGTGCAGTCAGAATGACTGAGCTTTCACCAAGCCCCAAAAAAGGGTATCTTGTTCTGAATGTTTTTAGTTCCTGCTCTGTTATTAAGTTGTTGACCCTTATATTTCCTTTCTTTATTTCTGGACTTACTGCCTTATTTGTCTTCTCATTATCCTGCAGTTCCTTATGGACTTGTTCCGTTATGATAATTTGATACCCACGTTTCATCCAGTCCATCAATATGAACGGCCTGTTTATTTCTGTGAATATACACACCATACACGAAGAGTCGGCAAGTTTCATTTTTCTGCATCCCTTATAAACCTCTCAAGTGGTTCTCCTGCAATCTCCGCAGCTCGCTGAATGCTTACCTTTTCTTTCTTGTATAGCTTCAATGCCACCTGTTTTCGGTTTTTCTTAATTTTCTCAAGCACTAACGACTCATCGGTAAATTCTGGGAAAGTGAAATAGATGAAAGTCAAGATTTCATCATCATTTAAATCATTCAGCAAATTCTTGAATTCTAAGATCATCTCCAATCTTTGTTTCGGGGTCTTTTGCTCTATTTTTTGAGCAATTTGCGAACCTAATTTTGAAAGAAACATTTTATTCCCATCTTTAACAACTACTCCATCCAATGCCAGTTCGTCTAATTGTTCTTTTGCATTCTCACTAAAAGGCCCGTAAAAATCAGAAATAAAGGACGCTTCTTCTTCCACTTCTTTTATATTTTTAGCAACAAGAAATAATTCTTTCTGAAACCAAGTGTTGCCTTTAATAGACTCCTTACTATTTGCGGATAGCAACAGGACTATGTATTTCTGCAATTCTGACATATCCTCAATTACATCATCTACTTCGACCATGGTGATATACCCTATTTATAAAGGAATATTTTCCCATTTAAATATCTGACGCCTCCATGTCCAGTGTCCAGTGCTCATTAAGCCTATTATTATCTTTTCCATTCTCTTACTTTAGTTATATCTCCTTATTCTTTTTTATATTTATTATACCCTCACTTGGAAATTTACTTTTTGCTTGATTTCCCCTTGGGTATTTTTGGTAAAATTCCCTTGAAAAATAATAATCTTTCTTTTTATCTAACTCCCCGCTTTTTTCAATTAAATCTTTAAATATATCAAAACCAACTCCAATCCATTTTTTTGCTTCTTCTATGGTTTTGTTATCTAACTCTTCTTGAGAATTATATGTTATTTTAGGGTTACCTATAACAAGAGCATATTCACCCTCTTGATTATGAATAAGTAAATTTCTTGCTTTTTTAAAATTAAGCACTTTTTGATAAAATGTGTCAACCACAATAGTTTTTGATTTTAAGATTTCTAATAAAACCAATCCATCAAAATTTGCTTTGCTTCTGAGTAAGTGTAATTCGTTGATTAAATCCTGACATTTAAAATCTTCATAAATCTGTCTTAAACACAATTCAATGCTATCATCAATTATTGAATCAGCACTCGCAAATGCTTCCATAATCCTTCCTTCTTTAAAAGGCTTATCAACTAATTCATCCCAATTGATTTCCATCCCAATATAACTGGGGGGTGTGAAATAAACTCTTCCTTTCATTTCAAACTCTCTTTAATCGTTTCTATTTCTTCTTTTTTCAACTCATAAAGCTTAAATAATAAGTCGTCAATTTTCTCCTCATAAACCAAAATCTGCTTTTCAATCATTGCTTTCTCAGAATCAAGATTCACATTTTGCAGTTTCTTTATTAGTTCTCTTATAGTATCAACTAATTTTATTATCTCTTGCACTTCTTTATTATTTTCATCTGGCTTGTAAAGAGGGATATCAAGGAGTGGAGCTTTATCTATTTGTAATTGTTCGCCTTGTTTCTTTCCTTTGAATTTTAACCAAAAGAAGACTAAACTTGAATTAAGCAATCCTATGAGATATTTTAAGTTTATATCTTCTGGCTTTATTACAAAATATGTTTGTGATACATAGCATGGGAAATCAGTATAAGTAAAGTAGGGCTTTGCTGTTTTCCTTAAAGATATTATTTTTATACCTTCAAAAAATCTCTGCTCTCTCGCCCTGTGTAATCCATAAGGGGCAAAATCGGAAGTTATGACTTTCTTGAATCTGTCTAAATGCTCTTTTATGTGTGAATAATCTTTAATGTTCTTTCGGACTTCCATATCAGAATAAATAACCCAAAGATGATTTTTTGGATTTCCATAATACCTAAATAATTCTTCTGTTGTGTAGAATGGCTTAATAATTTCCTTCTCTTTTTGAGGTAGTTTTAGCTTATTGAATTCATGTTCAGATAGGTTAAAAATTCCATCACCCTTCTTTGTGGAATCATCTTTTAAGATCTCTAAATGTTTATCATTGATAAAATCTTGGTGAACATCAATGCCTGTGGAAATATCCTCATCTTTGAAGTAATAGTTTCCTTTCTCTTTTATCTTCTCTAAAACTTCATTAAACTGCGAGCTTGTGAATGTAATGGTCTTATCAATCAATTCAGCAGGAGTTAATTTTACCTTAAACCTCTCGATTTGACTTCCATCTTTGCCTGTTGCAAGGTAATTTCTGACTTCTTCTTTAGAGATGTTTTTGTCAATTATTTTATAATAATCTATGGAATAGGTCTTTTGTGACTTTTTCTTCTCCAAAACAAAGACCATTGTTTGGATGCTTGCTTCTTTGAAAACTTTAAAATCATTAAAGTCAAAGAAAGACATAAGTTTCGAATCAGTTAATATTTTGTTTCTTAATATTGATGCACCTGCACTTGTTATCCAATTATTTTGGGCAATGAAACTGTGCAAACCATTTTCTTTGAGTAAGTCTATCGCGTGGCAGGTGAATAAATACCAAAAGTCCATTTTTCCCTGATAGTATTTGCTTAATGATGAGAGTTTGATAGGATCAAATATTTCTCTATTTGTATATTCTTTAACATAAGGGGGATTCCCAATCACCACATCAAAACCACCCTCGTTTATTATATTGCCAAATCCTTTTTCGATATTATTCCAATCAAACGGATTTATCTTTAAAATTTCTTCTTGTGAATTATTTAAAGTCGTCTGCTTAAAATAAGAAGAATCAACAACAGAATTACCACATCTTATATTTTTATCAATATTTGGCAAAGCTCTTTCTTGGAAAAGTTTAAGCTGTTGTTCAACCATTGCTTTTGTTTCATTTTCAAGGACTTTAAGTAATAAGCTTAATTTTGTTATTTCTACTGCCTGAGCATCAATATCAACACCGAAGATGTTATTTATAAGAATTTGTTTTTTTACTTCTGTTGTCAATAACCATTGATTTTCTTTGTATTGATAAACCTCTTTTTTGTGTTTTTCAGGATTGGTTTGTATATAATAATTCAAATGATAATCAAGCAAAAACTGGTAAGCCCTTACTAAAAATGTTCCAGAACCGCAAGCAGGATCTAAAATCCTTATTTTTTCAATCTGTTTTGGCGTCTTTCCTTCAATTAACCTGCCAACCGTATTTTTTATGATGTAATTAACAACAAATTCAGGAGTATAATAAACCCCTCCTGCTTTTCTAACCTCTGGCTTTTCTTCCACTTTTGCCTGATGAGAAGCAGTTAAGCGAATTGTCTTACCTAAAAATCGTTCATAAACACTTCCCAAAATTTCAACATTCAATACTGAAAAATCATAAGGGGAATTAGGATAATACAAATTTATAATAATCTCTTTCAAAATCTTATCATCAATAATCAAGGAAGTGGTTATTTTATCTGTCTTAAAATCAAAAATTCCGCTGTTATATTTATTATCGGCATACTTAAAATAAGGTATTAAATTTTTGTAAATGTCTTGTTTTTCTGCGATTTCTTTTAGCTTCTCATATCTCTCTGTATTTCTATACTCACAGATAATCAAAAACAAAATTCTATCTATGACTTTTTGGACAGAATAATTAAGCTCTGAAATTGACAATTGCGTATTTCTCGAAGCGATATTTTTAGCAAGATTATCTCTCCACCCTTCAATTTCTTTTAAGAATTCGTTATCTACCTCGGAAGTTCCTTTTTTGCCTTTGCTTGATTCAACATACCTATCAAAACTGCCCCTTAATACTGCTTCTTTTGAAAAAACATCCCATAACTTATCAAAATCCTGCAAAAGAGTTTCAAAATTTATGATTAAGATTCTTGCGACGCTTGGATTATCTTTTGGATGTGGCTTTATTCTGCAATCATAAACAGCAATCTCTTCAAAATCGGTTAGAATTGAGATAGGTATATTTGAGTTCCACGCATAACGCCTCAATTGAAAAGCAGGCTCAGGATCATCTTTTATCTTAACGGATGGTTTTTTTGCTTCTACAAAAAATATTCTTGTTCCACCAATCCTAAAAGAATAATCTGGGGCTTTGGTGTTTCCGCTTATTTTTATTGCGTCTTCGTTAATGACTTCTTTATATTGCTCTGCTCTTTTGTCCTCGTTTGAAACATCCCAACCAAATGCAGTAAAAAGGGGGTCAATAAACTCTTTTCTAACCTGAGCTTCTTTGTAAGTAGAAAGTTTATATTGGTCTATATTCTCTTTAAATGCCTGAACTAATCCTTTTATCCTCTCTTTTGCCTGTTCTTTTGTTAATTGTATAAATGCCATTTATAACCCTCTTAAGGTGGTTTTAATTATAAATATTCTCTAAATTTTGCCTCACTTACATATCTTTCTTAGTTCTTCCAATATCCAAACTTCCCCTTCTGTATCAAGACAGCAATACTTCTCAAGAGCATCCCTCACCTTTTTAATATCCTCTTTGCTGGCCTTTTCATGGGTTATATGCAAATACTGAAGGCTTGCATCTCCCCCGTTTGCTATCTCCATCCCTTCATAGCTCTTTCCTGTGACTGCTGGCAGAACTTTCTTTATGGATGCTGAGCCATTCTGTGAAGGATTATAATAATGGAAGTTTCTAAAAGGGATTAAAAGATCAACCATCCTCTTAATCACTTTTTGTGCCCATTCTTTGTATTTTGGGAACATCTCTGCCAACTCTTTTATCCTGCTTTCTTCAAATGACTGGTTGTATACTACAATACTGCCTTTCTCGCCAAGAGAATCAGCAAGGGCTTCAATAAATCTCCTGCGAGGGTCTTCTGAACCTTCTGCAAGGAAACTGATATGCTTTGTCTTTCCTCCCTGCTTTTCCTGTATATGTAACGAAAATTGGAAAGGTATCTGCTGATATGGCTTCAGGCCATCATAAAGAGGTATTGCAGTATTGTAAGTCTCAAAATCAAGGAAATAAAGAGGATATTCAAGCTTGTCAATCCACTCTTTAAGCTTCTCCTTGTTAATATGTACTTTTCCTGTTTTAGCACAATTCCTCTGTATCTGCTGGTTTGTTGTAAGCTTGAAATCATCTGGTATATCTTTCAAATCCAGAACATCTGCCTCAAGAAGCTCAAAGCATTTTGCCCCTCCCCTGTACAAATGGAATATGTTGTGTTCCGGAAGAAACTTAAAGCATTCTTCCATTAAGGGACATTCATAAGGCGCAGAGCAATGTCCGCCTATCTTGTCTTTTGGGCATTCAGGAAGATCAATAACTTTAATCATATTTTTAACTCTTTGAGGGATATCCTTTATGGCATCAACATCTGAGGTTATATCCTCCTTCACAAACAGCTCTGAAGCATTAATCTCTCCATGCTTGACATACTCGTTGTTTATGTGCATAAGGAAGCATTTCCTTATCTTTAGTCCTGCTTGTTCATAGACATATTTCTGAAAAGCAACATCTTCAACATTCTCAGGCTTTACCTTTGTTCCCATCTTTACTTCAATAAGGTTCCATTCCTTGCCTTTAGGCTCAAGTATATCAGCCCTTGAATAGCATCTTCCCGACAAGAATCCAGCCTCAAACAATGTCTTTTTCTCCTTAAGAAGCTCTTTTGATTTATTTATGCTATCCATGAACCCTTCTATTTGGGCGTTAATTCCGCCAGGAAAAAGTGACTGCGCAAAAACTCCTACTTTAGTTCCTTCATCAAAAAGGTGTTGTTGTGCTTCATCTGGCTTTGGCATTAATTCAGGTTTATTCACAGCAGTCCATAGGCATTTAGGGCATTGCAGGCCAATCATGTACTTGGATTTTGTAAGTAGCTTGTTTGCCATTATAGAACCTTCAAAATATCCTCAAATCTATTAATATAACAATTCGCCCAAACTTTTTTACCGAGTTTGTTTCTGCCATATCTAGCAAAGCAGGTTTTCATTCCTACTCTTTTTGCACCTAATATATCTTTCTCTCTCCAGTCTCCAGTGTGCATGGCCTCTGAAGGCTTTACTTTCAGGGCCTTTAATGCTTTTTTGAATGGCAGTCTTGATGGCTTCTTCCTTCCTGTATCTTCAAGGCCTATTACAATATCAAACAAGTCTGCAATCCCCATTGCATCCAGTCGCATATATGCCTTGAGCTTAGGGGCATCTGTGACAATAGCCAGCTTGTAGCCTTTCTGTTTCAACATCTTCAATATAGGCTTCACTTTTGGATAAGGTTTCAGGCAGTCATATTTTGCCTTAAGATAAGCATTGATTCCTGCTGAAAGAATCCTATCAGAATAATTGTTATGTTTCTGCAAGAATTTCTGAAAAGCATCATCACTTTCAATGCCATATGAAAGATAGAAATCAAATAATTCCTGACTGAGCTTTTTCTTATTGCCCTTGAATCCTGTTTTAATCATAGCATCCATTGCAGCTGCTGAGGCCTTCTTCTTGAAGCTGATAAAGTCAATAAGGGTATTATCCAGGTCAAAGGTTAAAGCTTTAATCATATATTGGCTGTTACTTCAGGATATTTAAATATTTTTAGCCCATTCCTACTACATTCTGGGTTCAAACCAAGCACCCAATAGCCCTATATTACCCGACCATTTTGAACCTCGAAACGCCTGTTTTCGAGGTTTTAACAGCTTTTCACCTAAATCCTTTCGGTGCATTTGGGTGCAGTCAGCTCCAAGACCTTTTCCTTTGCCCGTTTAGGCGATAAGCAGAAGCTCTTCTTCTCATCAACCAAATGCAGATACTTGCTCATAACTTTCCTTGAGCAGACAAAAATCCACTGGCTGAAGTTCCTTTCCAGCCATGGGATTTTTGCTGCTAACTGCTCAATCTTATTAGTCCCTGTCTCAATCTCAATTCCCAATTTGTAATCCTTGCAGATATAAGCCACATCAGCCCTCTTGTCTCCCAAGCCGTACTCTGTCTTTGAATTGGGGCGAAGCTCTGCAAAGAGATGCTTTGCAGTGAAATGGTAAGGGCTTTCTTTCTTGCTGTTCTTTATGTAAAATCCCCCAATGCAGAGATGGCCGTCAAGCTCAATACCTCTGTAATGCTTAAAGCCCTGTGACAAAGCCCTTAATCTTTCATCTTCGCTTAAATCCTTGACACGATAGAATGATTTTTCCAGCTTTTTGCCATGCCGTTCTATGATTGGTTCTTTTATCTGGATTTTGCTGTCCTTGATTTTCTGCTCTTTTTCCTGCCCTATCATTTTGGCTTCATACCCAGCCTGTCTTCTGACTTTCTCTTTCAGCTCATTCTCCTGCTCTACTTTCTCAGAGATTATGTTCTCAACTTTCTCGTAGAATTTATTCAAGTCATATTTTGAGGTTATCTTCTCCGGCAATAAAGAGATAGACTTTTTTATCTCAATCAATTTCTCTCTTGTTTCATCTGAGGGATAATAGCCAAAAGTTGTACCCAAAAGTCCTTTCAGCTGCTTCTCTTGTTTTTGCAGCTTTTCCTCTTCTGCCCTCTTTCTCTCTAAATGTTGCTTCCTTTTCTTGTAGACAAAGATTAAGAGCATTACAAAAGAGATAATCAAGACAAACCATATTCCAACCTTAATCCAATCTATCTCCTGAAAGGGCCTTATAAGCTCCTCTTGGTTGGATTCAAACCATTTGTATAATATGATGATAACTGCGCCAATCAGAACCAAATTCTCAAAAGAATTGTTTCTTGTTTCCATCATTCCCATACACGCTTGAAATCCTCCAGAACCCTTATGCCTGAATAGTTGAGGTACATATCGGTGGTCTGTATATGGGAATGGCCTAAGATGCCCTGCAAAGCCCTTATGTTTCCGCCTTTGTGGATGTAGCAGACTGCAAATGTATGCCTGAGGACATGAGGGCTGATTTTCTTCATGATGCTGGCTTTTTCAGCTATTCTTTTTACAATCTTCTGAATCCATCTCTGCCCAATTTCTATCTTTGAATGGTCTTTGAAATGTTCAGCAAGGTAAAACCTTGTGGCTTTGCTCATAGGGATTACCCTTCTTTTTCCACCCTTGCCTATTGTTGCGATGCAGTCTCTCTGCCAGGAGATCTGATCCTTTGTCAGATTGGCAAGCTCTGATACCCTCATGCCTGTCTCCAGCAGGACATTGATGATTAAGGAATCCTCAAATGATTCGCAGGCCTTCTTCAAGGCATCTATCTCAAAATCTTCCAAAGGCTCTCGTTTGTACTGCATCATGTTGAACCTCCTGCATTTTTGCTCTTCTTCCTAATGTTTTCAAAGTATATAAATACCCTATTGAAAATTTTTGTACAAAAAATTGTACAAAATCTTGCACAATTCGTTGGACAGGCATTTTATAAGCATAGTAATGGTGAAGTGACTATTTATTTTCGTTTAACAAAAACAACGTTGAAGTTACGGAAGCTTTATTGATTTCAAAGTATATAAAGAGTATAACACAACTTTTAGTCCTATTTTTGGTACCATTTATGGTACCATGAGCAGATTGGCTCAAATTCTCACAAAATGAGGCAAGATTTTAAATATAAGTTGGGCTTCATGTACTGAAGATTGCCTGAAACCAAAACGCAATCAAGAGCAATCTCAGATTGAGCCAGGACACAGGAAGATGAGTTCGCAAACAGGAAGCAAGGTAAAAAGCGAATTGAGGCCTTTAAAGCGAGAATTCTGCGGATTAAGGGCAGTTGTTACTCAGGAGTAATAGCTGTTCCGAAACATTTATATATTAGTTATGTATTACCGTATAGTAACAACATACGACGGCTCGGAAAAGAGAGCTGAAAACAATCAAAAAAGATCACAAAAACTCATGCGCACTTTTATCCTAACACCCCCTTGAAAAGAGGCAGAAACGGAAGTTTCTGCCGCCTTTTCTTTTACGCGCGCATAAGCTCATAATCACCTCTTTTTCCCCATTAGGGCATCTTCGGATGTCCTAGTGGGGTTTATATTCAACAATACAGGTCATACTTAGCAAACCAATCATGACTTGGCAATAAACACAAAAGCTTAAAAAGGGATGTTCATTAAGGCACAATAGGAAAAAGTTGTGCAAATGGGTCCTTAATGAGCGGAAACAGCGTGTTTCGGCCATGAAATTAAGACACTCTTGCATAACACAGCCCGACACGAGAGTACTCAATGGAGCTGACGATAAACTCGAGCTATGAGCTTGAGAGTTAGTGTTTCGGGCAACAAACCCTTTAATAATCATAATTCAAGCATTAGGGCAAGAAAAAACCTTTGATTATCATCAAATTCATTATTTGACCTTTATAGGCAGATTAGAGGATAAATCTTGTTCTATCAGCTGGATTAGACAGTATAAAACCAAAAAATAAGCATTTCAAGAAGGAGATATTCAAGGATGATCACTATGGCAATTTTCGATTCCGTCATTTTTTTGGAATCCCATATTTGAATCCTAAGGACACTCTTTCTGGAAAATCAGGCTTAATACAAATTGATTGGAGGAATCAAAATGGGAAAAATAAGTCCAGTATCAGCAAAGTACATCGTACATGCGGATATAGAGATTGAGGGAATAGTTGACAAGCCGGACGTTATCGGCGCAATATTCGGCCAGACCGAAGGCCTTCTCGGGTCAGAATTGGAGCTAAGGGAACTGCAGAGATCAGGAAGGATAGGAAGGATCGAAGTGAATGTAGATACAAGGAGCGGAAAGAGCAGGGGAGAGATAATAATACCTTCTTCTCTTGACAAGGCAGAGACTGCAGTCGTTGCAGCAGCAATAGAGATCATACAGAGGATAGGGCCCTGCAATGCAAAGCTCAAGGTCCAGAACATAGAGGATGTCAGGATATCGAAGAGAAAACAGGTTGTTGAGAGGGCCAAAGAGCTCTTGAAGCACCTTATGGACACAACGATGCCTGACTCGCAGGAGATCACAGAGGAAGTCGCATATTCCGTCAGAGTGATGGAGATACAGGAATATGGCCGTGAAAGATTGCCTGCAGGACCAGCAGTGGATGAGAGCGAGGAGATAATTGTTGTCGAGGGAAGGGCAGATGTAGTGAACCTTCTGAAGCAGGGCATAAAGAATGCCGTCGCTATAAACGGGACATCTGTGCCGCAGACAATTGTGGAATTATGCAAGAAGAAGGAAGTAACACTTTTTGTCGATGGAGACAGGGGCGGAGACCTCATCATCAAGGAGATGCTCGGCGTAGCTGATGTGGATTTCGTGACAAAGGCTCCTGCCGGAAAAGAGGTAGAGGAGCTTGCCAAGAAGGAGATACATCAGGCATTGAGGGCAAGGATCGCTGTAGAACAGGCAGTAATGGAGATAAGCAAAGGCGGGAAGATAATCGAGCATAGGCCTGAGAGACCAGAGTCAAATGACAACAGGAATTTCAGGGAGGCTCCAAGAGGGGATTCCATCAGGAGTGAAGCCCCAAGAGGGGATTTCAAGAAGCCTATGGGAAAACCGATGTCAGCTCCGGTGAAGAAGGCCAAGATCTCAGACAGCGAGAAAAGCAAATTCGGAGAGATGCTGAATGATCTTGTAGGCACAAGAGGAGCCTATGTCCTGGATTCCAAATTGAACATCCTGGGCAAGGTTCCGACAACAGAACTGCTCACTACGATAAAGAGCCTCGGCACAGGGATCTATGCGGTCGTTTTCGACGGAAGCATAGACAAGGACCTTGTTGAGATTGCCGAAAGGTCAAGGATACAGTTCCTTGTGGGAATGGACCTGAAATACCAGGGAGTACCGAGAGTGAATGTTGTAACAGCAGAGGATTTGTAAAGATCCTTATTTTTTATTTTTATTTTATTTGTTTTTGATTTTTTCATAAATTTTTACAAAAGAGGTTCTTTGAGGCATTACAATGAGTTTAGACCTGATAACAGACCCCCAGATCAGCGCAAGAGAGATATCAAGAGGATTATCCAGGTGCACCGATAATATCTGGCGCAGGGATCATGTCAGGGCATTGGCAAGGAATTTAGCTGATTCTTTGGGATATAAATTCATTGTTCAGCACATACCTGTTGATTCTAAATACGGAAACCAGAACATTATCCTTGATTCAGGTCATGAACCCCCCCTTCTTATCACAGCACATTATGATGCGTTTGTCATTGACAAGGAAACAGGAAGAACTGTGCCTGGTGCTAACGATAACGGGAGCGGCATAGGCGCAGTCATAAATGCGATGCAACATCTTAAGGGCATGCCCGTCAATGCGGCATTTTTTGGCGCAGAAGAGATAGGCCATTACGGGGCAAAGAAATACATAGTAAGCATGGGGAAAAAAAGGCCTAGGGCAATTGTTAATATGGACACATGCGGCTCAGGCGGCAAACTTGGCATCCTGATACCCAGCGAAGTTCGCATCAACAAGCGATTGATGCAAGTCAACCCTGAATTGAATTCATTCTATCTGGATGTCATAAAAGAGAGGGGTTTCAAGGTGTACACAGAAGACTCATTGGTGCCCGGCGACCATTATCCTTTCATAATCGTAGGCATACCTGCCACAACAATACAGGGCGAGAACTGCAATTTCTATGGCATGGAGAATGGAGGGTATACCAAGGGCAAGGGAGCCATGCACACTGAAAAAGACACTATCAGATGGGTGAATGAACAATTCTTGGACAATGTGGTAGAAGTGTTGGTGAAAGGTTCAAGAAGGATGCTGATGGAGAAATAGCAAGATAAGATGTTAATATATATGATATATCTATTTAATATACCTTTAAAGCTCAATCCATCTCAATTAACCTGTCTCAACAACCTTCACTTTGTGGCCCATCTCAACAGCCTCAACATAGCAGATATCGAATATCTCTGACTGGATGTTCTCCTCGATTTTAGCTTTGTGATAGCCTTTTTTCTTCAGTCTTTTTTCCAGCGTTTTCAGGCCGCACTTCATGACAATACAGATATCGACATATTCCGGATTGATGAAATGGCTCATGTGGGAGTCAATCACCATCCCTTTTTCCTTGGTCTTTTTCCCAGCCATATCTTTTCCCGCCTTAAATCCTTTAATCATCCCTTCAAGAACCTTCGCCAGTTTCTTCTCATCCACAACCTTAGTCTTCCTTTTCCTGTCATAACACTCAGAAAGCTTATGCTCCTTCACAACATCATTCACATCAACATACCTATATCCCTCATGCTTTGCCAGCTTCTTTGCGAAAACGGTCTTTCCGGTTCCGGGAGTTCCTGTGACTATTATCACTTTCATAAGGGAGAGAATAAAAAAAGGACTATATAAATCTATTTTATATCCTGGTTATACCCTAATCTTTTTCTTTCGATCTTTTCCTCATGTACTCAAAAACCAGGTATATGATCATGAACAAGACTGCGCCTAAAGCGAACCAAAGCCCTATGGACTGTGAGGCCTGGGCGGCCGGAACCGAAGCGCTGCTGGCATAAGAGGTATCTGCTGCCTGCTGCAGCATCGGGGCAGAGGCAACAGCAGCTTCTCCAACCTTTTCCATCGCCGGCGCCCTTAAGGATCCGGCAGCCATGGATTTTGCAGCCCCTAAAGATAATAAAGAGAAAAATCTCGGCACGAGTTCTATAGCAATGGCAACTGCCCCGACTATGGTTATAGCAGGGATTATGGACCTGAGCTTGTCCCTGAACTTTTCCGAAACCCCCTTCGGGGCTATTATGACATACTTGTTCGACAATGAATAATGCAGGACCTCTTTCCCTTTCTCAGAATAATGGAACTCCTCTGCCTCGACAAGCTTATTATCGACAAGATGGGTGATATTGTAATGGACTGTGGACATGGGGATGTTGAGTTTCCTGGACAGCTCCGTCTCTGTGGATTTGCTTTTTGCAAGCTCGTCAAGTATCTTCCTGCAGGTATCATTGCTTATCACCTGGGCAAGTTTCTTGGCCTTGTCTTCTTCCAATGACACTAAAAGGAACGTCTCTTCTTTATTTGCCATATCAAGGCCATAATGACTGTTTTATTTAAATATTCTTAAAGATTCGAATGAGATTGAAGCTATTGCGATGAATATCAGGAACTCATCAAAACTAAAACACAAGATTTATATATAAAATTCTTATTTTCAGAAGTTAAAGCATAAAATAAGATTAATAATTCAAAAAATCAGTTTAAATTACATTAAATAAGAAAATTAATCTTATTTTCAGAATAAACCCATAATAGATTAAAACGCCGGCAACCGGCTAAAAATGGCAGGATAGGGCGCAATAGGCAATACAAGCATAACTCCTCAAAATGGCACAGAAAGCAGGCATTGTCCAGGTTGACAGCAGAGGGCAGATAGTGATACCCAAGGAGATAAGGGACAAGCTCGGCATAAAGGACAGGTCAGAATTTTCTTTGTTCTCTATCTCAGACAATGCGATATTCCTCAAGCAGGCGAAGAAAGGCAGATGACGCGCAATGAAAAATAATTGGCTAGGTCAAGCAAGATGACCAGACGATCAAGATTATCAATAATACCAAGGTAGATGGATGAAAAAATACCCCTCAACAATAAGCTCTGACTACAAGGGCCAGCTTGTAATACCGAAAGAGGTCAGGAAAGAGCTGTCGATAGAAGAAGGCGCGGCATTCTGGATTTTTCTCATCGAGAACGAAGGCATACTCCTGAAGAGGGTCTCAGGCGAGCACCTGAGCGAGAATGAGCTCATCATGGTCGAGCTCAGGGAGAATTCTGACAAGATAACGGTCAATAAATCCAACATAGACAGGTCGATCGAGAGGTACAGGAGGAAAAAGATCACATCTCTTGAGGAGATATGAACGGCAGCACAGAGCGATAAGCCATAAAATAAAAAATAAAGAAAATCAAAAAATGTTAGAAGAGAGCAAAAAACAGGAAATTGTATCATTCTTGGTCATCATTGTACTGCTTGCAGCAGCATTATTCTCATTCACAAGGATAAATTCCTTGACAGGATCTGCAACACTCGAGAATGCAGAGATAATGCCGGGAAAAGAATCTTATGCCATGGGCGATCTGGCGACATTATTTGTATTCCCTAACAGCGCTGATTACGACATTGAGGTCTATGATCCTGAGGGAAACCTCTATGCGAATGCCCTCAATTTCCCTGTCGAGAAAGCAGGAACATACATTGTCAAGGCGACCCTGCGCCAAGGCAGCGAGACAAAGCAGATCTCAACGGAATTCAAGGTCATTGAAGAGAAAGATGAAGAGGATGTTGAGCAGGGCATCGGATCAGGCAACATAGGGAAGGAGAATAAGGAAGAGATTACAGAAGAAGTAAAAGACAAGGAAGATGCTCCAGAAGGATACATAGCTGATGAAGATAATGAGATAGGTGGCGAAGAAGGCCAGGATATGACGCAAAACCCGGATAATGTTTCTTTGTTAAATGCAGCCCCTGCTGCGGACGAAAGTACCCCCATAAACATTTCTGCTGAAGAAGCGGAAAACACTTCTAACGCGGCAGGGGTTGTGTCTTCTTTGGATGGGAAGCCTGAAGAGATGCAGGAAGAAGCGCAGGAAGTGAAGGAAGTGGGTGATTTAGTTAAGGATGAGGAAAACAAGCCAGTAGGGAAGAAAGTAGAGGATGATGAGTCCTTCGAGACCTTTTTCACATTAGTGGGCAAGGAAGGCGAGAATTTCAGGCTGAGCTTCTACCACAACAGCATAAGACAGCAGCCTGTATGGATAGAAGGTGATGTCGATGCGCAGATAACTAATGCTGTCGCTCGGCCGAATGAGACAATAAATGTGACTGTGCCTTTGGTTAATGGCAAGATACCTAAGTTCAAGCTGCACGTCGGCCGCGATTCAGACATATTTGAGTTCGGCATAACAATCATAAACGTGCAGAGCTATCCTACAGTCGGAGGCAACTGGACAGTGATGTTCACGACAGAGGGCATCGCAGACCTGACGATAACCCCTATAAATGGAACATTGTTCGGCACAGACCTTGATTTCCTCGAGCTCAGGTGCGGGAATAACGTCTTGGATGCAGATTATGACGGTAACAGCGTCCATTACTCCACTTATGGATGCGCTGAGCAGGGCTCAGAAGTAAGCAAGGTCATTACTGGAGGGCCACACCACCTCATGTTTGAGTTCGGCGATGCGAAAGTATTCGCGAATAATTTTGCTGAAGCCGATGAGAAAACAGTATGCCTTTCAGGATGCACTTATGATAACCTAACAGCATGCCTGTCTGCGATAAACAATACGGACAATGGATGCACGCTGACCCAGCCGAATTATGTCTATGACCTTAATGCAAGCGATTACAAGTTTTATCTGCCGATAACTGTGACGGGCGGCACAGGCGGAAAAGCGATAAGGATAAATGCGACGAACATAACATTGAACTGCAACGAAAGCGTCATAAGGGGAAGCCATGTGTTGAACACCGCCGGAATCTATGTAGAACCCTATAACAATATAACGATAAAAAACTGCATAATCGAGAATTTTTATAGTGGAGTTTATCTGATAAACAGCAGCTACAACAACCTGTCAAACATAAACATAAGCAACTCGACATATAACCTCTATCTGTACTCTTCATCAAAGAGCACATACAGGGACATTGAGCTGTGGAACGCTTCAAGTACTTCATTATATCTGAATTTTGCATCAACTAACAACACTTTCATCCATATAAAAATATCAAACACCACTTTAGGTGCAGGAAGAGGCATCGATGTGGGAGATTCACATTCCCTTTGGAATTATTTTGAGAACATAAATGCAACTAATCTCTATTCAGCTTATGTTTTTACAGCCAACTTTACGACATTGAGGGATTCATTTGCCTCTGATTGTGTAGCTCCTGTAAACATAAATTATTGGGCTTCACTGCATAATAACACAATAAGGGATATGGTTAATCCTAATGGTGAGAACAGCGGAGTTTATGCACTTGGGACCAATAACATAACAAACAACACATTCATAAATGTGGATATTGGCATATTGATTGAAGACGGAGCCAATATGGTGGAGAACAACACCATACAAAATTGCACTTCTATAAACGGCTGCATCATGGTGCTGGCGGGTTCAAAAAACAACACCATAAAAGGCAACATCATAAACAACTCAGCAGGCGATGCCATAGACATAGAAGGCCTTGACAGCTGGTATGGAGACAGCCACCCTCAGGACAACAATGTGACGATGAACACAATCAGCAATACTGCGGAAGGCAATTTTGACCTGTTCATCAACGCAAGCAATACAAGCGTGTCTTTCAACAGCTTTTATGGGAGGGGAGTCAGTGATATCGGCAATAGGAGCGAGTTCTGCATAAACGGCCTTGGAAATTTCTACAACAGCACGGTAAATTACACTCACATAGGATGGAATGACTGCGGCCCTGTCAATGTCACTTACCCCCATGGCGGCGAAACATTCAACAAATGGAGCGTAAGCACGATAAAAGTTAACTGGTCCAACCAGTCATCGCCAAATCCAATAACCTACAATGCTTATTACTCATCTGATTCAGGTGGTACATGGACAGACCTTACTTCAACAACTGCCCTGAGCTATTCATGGGACATAACCGGAATTGATGCCGGCTCTTATCTGATCAAAGTAATACCTTATGATGGGGCGTATAACGGAACGAACAACCAGTCAGTCTCGACTTTCTCGATAAGGGGCAATAACAATTTTGTCTGCTCAGACCCGGCAGCCTGCGAATATCAGAACATAACTGCGGCCTTGTTCGGCGAGAACAACACCGTGAACAACATAACGCTTGTCGATTCAAATGCAGTATACACTATAAACGGAAGCCATGTCTTCAAAATGACTGTCGGTTCGGCAGTTCCTGCAATAACCATGAATGGTTCAAATGTGACTCTGGACTGCAACGGCACTAAGCTGTTAGGGGACGCATCGGGTTATGGTGTGTATGCTTCAGGCCTCAATAATGTCACAATACTTAATTGCAACATATCTAATTTCGACAGGGGTATTTTCATAGATTCAACAAACATTACAGTGATAAATTCCACTTATGTGGACAGCTCTGCAACATATAATTTTTACATACAGTACAGCAACAACACGAATATAACGAACAGCTGGGCTACGAACGCAGCAGCAAATGACGGCATATATTTCACTTATTCTCATTTCAACTATGTAAATAATGTGAATTCCTCGAACAACTATGCGCATAACTATTATGCAGACCAATACTCGACGACGTCATGGATATACAATTCATACTTCTTCAGATCGATAACAGAGTATAATGTCAATCCGCGGTCAAACAACACTTATGTGGAAAATTGCACAATCATGAATGGGACCGCAAATGATAAAGGGGGGCTTGTGTTCGACTGCACCACCCTCACGAGCACATTCTGCAGCAATATCACCGCAAGGAACAACACCATACTCAATAATGGGTTCAATCTCATAGTTGCCCGTTCAAATAATGCCCTGATATACAACAATTATTTCGGCCAGCATACAGACACTGAACTGTCAGGCACAGGACTGAATGCGAATGTGCTTGTTGTCGACTGCCTTGACTGCAATGCGACATTCCAGAACAATATATTCGAATCGACGAATGGCCACCAGATAGAGATAGGGGACATAGTCACAGGATCCTATACAAAAACAACGTTCGTCAATATAACAAACAACACATTCAGCAGCACAGGCTCTGCGTATTTCGACATAGCGATGCAGAATGACGGCAATACGAACAATTCCATATGGCTCAATAATTTCTACAGCGGACGCGGAGTTAACGACAGTTTCGGATATAACAACAGCTATTGTGTTGGGGGCAAGGGAAACTTCTACATATCCGGAACGAACAGCAGCTTCATAGGTATAGGAGACTGCGGCCCTGTCAACATAACTTTCCCGAATAGGACATCAGTTTTCATAACCGAGACTGCAATGAGGATAAACTGGACGAACCAGAGCTCAATGCATAATATCTCCTACCACTTATACTACTCGCTGAATTCAGGGTCAGCATGGGTGTACTCTGGCTCGACTAATGAGACGAATTATACACTCGACATATCCTCTTTTTCCAATACACCCACTTTCGGGGTCAGAGTTACGCCCTTTGACGGGACTTATAACAGCACTTTCGGAAACATATCCGGTTTCAGGATAGGACCTGACAACCAATGGGTCTGTTCTGAAAAGACGCTTTGCGAATACAACAATATAACGGGGGCATTGGACAGCGAGAACAATACTGCGAACAACCTGACCCTGCTGGACGCCAACACAATCTATACCATCTATAAGGTAAGGGTTTATAATATCTCAGTTGACGCAGGAGACGAGGCAGCAATAATAATAAATGCCAGTAACACAACACTGACATGCAACTCCTCTGAGATTTTCGGCGGGTCGGTGGGGTATGGAATATATTCCAGCGGATTCGACAATGTCACAATAAACAACTGCAGGGTCAGGAATTATTCCATAGGCATCAATCTTACGAACAGCCTCAATGTCAACCTATCGAATGTGCAGTCGAGGCTTAGCGGCATCTACGGCTTCTACATTTTCAACATAACCAACGGCTCTTTTTCATTGATAAACAGCTCTGACAACACCTATGACAACCTTATCCTGGTGAATTCCTCAAATAATACCATAAAGAACAGCAGATTCATAAATTCGACATCAGGGGCAGGTATCATCCTGAATTATTCATCGCATAATACTCTCCTGACGATAAACTCATCGATAAACTACAATTCATTATTGCAGCTCAACAATGATTCAGATTTCAATATAATAAAGACTTCAAACTTTGAGAATTCCACATCTGGGAACGGGATAGCGGTATATTCCAGCAACAACACTATTTTTAAGAATGCGATCATAGATGTCCTTTCCGGCTCTGCAGGAGGAATAATCCTTTATGGCCCGTCTTTGTCCGGAATAGGCGCATATAATAATATCTCTAACAACACGATAAAGCATACTAATGTCCCTCTTGCCATAGTGTCCTATGGCAATATCGTCCAGAATAATATCATAAATGGCTCAAATACGACCCTATATGGCGCTTTGACAGTCGCAGGCAACCTTGTCGAAAACAACACCATCAAAAACAATGTGATAAACAACAGCAAAGGCGATGGGATATATATCGGTTTTTATAATGATGGATATGCAAAAAGCAACAATCTCACAAAGAACCTTGTAGACAGGAGCAGCCTCGTTCCTACTTACCATGATCTCTATATAAATACATCCTCAGACGAGACGAATGTGTGGAACAATAGTTTCTATAAAGTGGGGGTCAAGGATTACGGCACAAGTAATTCATTCTGCCTCGGGACCTATGGCAACTTTTATGGCTGGAACATAACCTATGAGAACAGGGCTTCAAATGACTGCGGCCCTGCAAACATAACTGTGCCTGACGGAGGGGGGAGCTATAAGGGGGTTATACAGATAAACTGGACCAAACAAAGCTCGTACAAGAACCTGAGCTATTATGTGCTGTATTCAAATGATTCAGGGACAAACTGGGTATACATAAATTCGACGGCATACACGAACTACAGCTGGGACACATCATGGCTAGAGAACTATTCAATGTCGACATTCATGGTGAAGATAATACCTTACGACGGATATTATAACGGGACCATGGACAACAGCACAACCGTATTCAACATATCAGTGAACAACAACTGGGTGTGCGCAAACTCCTCGTACTGCGAATATGATGATATAAGCTCGGCATTTGTCGAACAGAACAACATCGCAGGGATGATAACACTCATGGATGAGAATACCATCTATACTTTCAACAATTCGCTGTCTTATAACCTCTCGCCCCAGGGATCCGGCCCAGCAGTCAACATAACCAAACCTAATGTAACGCTTGACTGCGGCAATGCGCTGCTGTCAGGATCCGGCAGCGGGCATGCGATATTCTCCCTGGGCAAAGAGAACCTTACGATAATCAACTGCAAAATCTACAATTATTCATATGGCATAACATTTATATCAAGCATTTTTGACAGGATAGTATCATCTATTATAAACGGCAGCAGGATCACAGGCCTTAACATGACGAACGTAAGCAACAGCACGATAGAATATACAAATGTTTTCGGAAGCGTTAACACCAACCTTATGCTGGAAAATGCGATAAACAACACAATAAAGTATGTCAACCTGACAAATGCCAGCCAATACGGCATTTTCCTGAAATCCTCGGACAATAACAGGTTCTATTCTATAAACTCGTCTGCGAACAATCTTGAGAACATGTATATAGATGTAAAATCTGATAATAATACTGTGGAAAATTCAACATTCGCCAACTCATCAACGAACAACATCTTCATATCTGGCGGCAAAAACAACATATCGAGCAGCATATTCTCGAACATAAGCGCAGGCAATTTTGACTTGGTGATAAACGGATCAGCATCATATACCTCTGTATGGCTCAACAACTTTTATTCCGGAGGAGTAAATGACACAGGCTCGAACTCAATATTCTGCATGAACAACAGCGGAAATTATTACAATCCGCTGATCTCGAGCACCTACAGGGTCACTGGATCATGCAGCAATCTTTCAGAGCCTTATGCAGACAAGGACGGGGACGGTTACTACACAATCTATGACTGCAATGACGGCAACTCCCTAATTTACCCCGGGGCGACAGAATATTGCGATGATTTCGACAATGACTGTGACGGCCTGTCAGATGAAGGAGGGGTATGTGTTGTATCAAAATCCAAAAGCGCAGGCACTAGCGGAGGCAGCGGAGGCGCAGCAGGGTCAGGCGGAGGCGTTGCGATCACAAGCTACAAGGAAGTCAACATACAGCATGAGCAGGAATTTTCAATAGCAAAATATGAAGAGGTAAAATTCACTGTGAAAGGCACAGGATATTCGCTGAAGCTGAATAAGATATATGAGGCCTCAGTGAGCGTGTCAATAAGCCCAGGAGGTACAACCTTTGAGATAAACGTAGATGAGGAAAAACAGATGGATATGGACAAGGATGGCTCAATTGACTTAATCCTGAAGCTGGTTTCGATAACGGGTCCGAAAGCCTACTTCTATATCCAGGAGATCCAGCCTAAGGCAGAGGAAAAGCCCAAAGAGCCTGAGCAGCCCCAGAAGACAGAAGAGCAGAAGGCAGAGGAAGCAAAGGCTGAGCAGCCACAAGAGGAAAAGCCGTCAAGATTATCATTCCTCGGGCGCATATGGGGAGGCATGAGCGGCATCAGCAAAAAACCGATCATAATAGGGGCATCTGTGCTCGCTGTGATGGCTGTCCTGGCTTCCGGGTTCATATATTACAGGGACGTAGTCGAGAGGATAAAACCGTTGGAGGATTTCATCGAATCTGCAGTTGAAAAGGGATATTCAAGGGAGAAAGTGAGGAAAGAGCTCATAGAGACGGGGTGGGAAGAAGAGGTCATAGATTCTGTTCTTGACCTGCATAAGTGGGCTGAAGGAGAATCAAAGAGCATTGGTTCTTCCCAATCAACATACCAGGCAACAAAAAAAGAGAAATTCAATGAATCAAAGGATGACAAGGCAAAGATAAGGGAATATGTCGATAAAGCCCTGAAGAGCGGCTTCACGAAAGAACAGGTCAAAGAGATGCTTGTGAAGAAAGGATGGAAAGATGATGACATCGCTGAATTGCTGAGATAAATCATAAAAACTCATCAAAAATGATCAAAAAAGTATCAAAAAAGGAGACGCACAATGCAAAAAAGGATTTTATTGACTGATGAAGGGAAATTTTTTTACATAGAGGACATAAGCAGGGATTTCCATACTCAGCACGGTTTCATAAAGAGCTCCCTGCTCAAGAGGAAAAAAGGCATCGTGAAGACCAACAAAGGCATAGAGATGACCATATTCGAACCGTCATTCCTTGACATGTATAAACGGATGAAAAGGCATGCCCAGATCGTGACCCAGAAAGACATAGGCCTGATAATAACAAACACAGGCATAACAAAAGATTCGTTTGTGATAGACATCGGTTCAGGCTCAGGTGCAATAGCATGCTTTATCGGAGCCATCGCAAAGAAAGTTGTCACTTATGATATCGATCCGAGGAGCATAAAGACCACAAAGCACAATGTCAGCATGCTCGGTCTGGATAATGTGGCAGTAAAAGAGAAGAATGCCTGCGAAAAGATAGACGAGAAGAATGCTGATGTCGTGATCATAGACATAAACGAGCCATGGAATGTCATAACTAATGCTCAAAAGGCCCTTAGGGTAGGCGGTTTTTTAGCTGTCTACTGCCCAAATATAACCCAAATGCTACAAGCGGTGAATGAGGCTAGGTCTAAGGGCCTCATTATTTTGAAGAGCGTCGAATTGATAGAGAGGGAGTGGGTGCTTGACGGCAGGAGAGCAAGGCCAGATTTCAAGGGGCTCGGGCATACGGGATTCATCAGTTTCTTAAGGAAAGTCAAATGAGAAAATCTAAAATCTCGGTAAAAGTTGCCAGGGGAAAAAACGACATTCAAAAAGCATTCAAGATAAGGGAGGAAGTCTTCATTAAAGGACAGAATGTTCCTCTTGGCAGGGAAAGAGACAAATATGATAAAATTGCAACACATTTTCTGGTTTTTGAAAGCAGCAAGGCGATAGGGGCTGCAAGAGTTCGTTTTGTCGCCAGAAAAACAAAGATAGAGCGCATGGCAGTATTGGAAAAATATAGGGGCAAAGGCATAGGCAAGAAACTTTTGAAGTTTATCATAAGTTATGTCAAAAAAGACGCCAATAATCTAGTTTTAGGCGCCCAATGCCACGCAATAGGTTTTTATAAGAAATTAGGATTTAAGGAAAAAGGCAAGGTTTATGCTGATGCTGGAATAAAACATAAGGAGATGTTGCTGAAACTAGGAAAATGAAACATGAGATAAGGGTTCTGGGCATAGATGATGCCTCATTCGACAAGTTCATGGACAGGAGAACGATGGTCATCGGCACATTCTTCAGGGGAGGCAATTTTCTTGATGGGGTCATGTCGACGAATATAACGGTTGACGGAACAGATTCGACAGCAAAGATTATCGCCATGATCAACAGGAGCAGATTCAAGTCCCAGCTTCAGGCCATTTTCCTGGACGGGATCGCAGTAGGCGGCTTCAATGTGATTGATGTGGGAAAACTGAGCAGGAAAACAGGGCTTCCTGTGATTGTTGTCATAAGGAGATACCCTGATTTCAGGAAAATAAAAGCGGCATTGGCAAGGCTAAGGATGCAGGAGAAGATAAGGCTGATTGAGAACGCAGGAAAGCCTGTGAAGATGAACAGGGTTTATGTGCAATTGACAGGCATAAGTCCAGAGAGGGCTAAACGGATGCTGGATATAACCTGCACCCATTCATATATCCCGGAGCCCATAAGGATTGCGCACCTCATAGGGCAGGGAATAACCAAGGGAGAGAGCAAGGGTAATGCATGAGGAGAAAAAATGGCCTTTGCTCGTTTAACCCTATTTTAAGCCAAAACAGCGCCTTTTACCCATTTTTAAGCCATATTTCGGAAAATTTTTAAATAAGCGTTTTAATGGCAATGATGTAAAATGAAACACTTCAAAAACACAATCTTTGCATATGCGGCAGTCATCTTATTCTTATTAAATGCAGCCCTTGTATCAGCAGAGATAAAATACACCATAAACATCAATCTCGCGGATTCCAATGATACTGATTATATAGTGCCGAAATCCCATGTGAAGCAATGCGAGACCTCCTGCAACTTTTCAATACCAACCTTTGAAGTCCCACCAGGCTATACAATCACTGGCTATTCTCTTGAATATGTGCAGCAGGAAGGCTACGAGATATATTTCCAGTCAACAAATGATAAATCGACGCAGGATGCAAATGATCTCATAATGGTGGATGTCGCCCAAGTCCCGGAGGCTCCTGAAATAACCTGCAATGAGAACAAATGCGATGATGAATGTGTGGTATGCAAGGACAAAAAATGCCATGATCCAGGGTTCCAATGCACAGAAAAGGTTGAAATCAGCAGGATATTCCCATCTTCTGCATCCGTAGGCATAACGCAGATGAATATCCTCATAAAGAACACCGGAACAGTTGATGTAGGGGAAGTATATGCAGAAATGAGCGGAGATGGAATAACAACGAACAAGAAGATGCCCATACAGAGCCTTGCCGTAGGAGACAAGGATTATACATTCACAGAGATCAATGCCACAAAGCCGGGGAATATAGACCTTGTGATAAAACTTTATGTCAATGGCGTCCTTAAGCAGAAGGCCGTAGGCCAGCTGGCAGTTATCGGCGAAGAAAAGCCAGTTGAGCAGGCGAATGTCACGGGCATGAACATCAGGATTGATGAGCTGAAGGACAAGTACATGGCGCTTGAGCAGGAATACCAGGACAAGAGCCTGGCAGGATATCAGCTCGGAACTATCTATGACCAGCTGAAAGAGGCCCGAGGGTATATAGCAAATGCACAGTCAAACCTCCTTGAAGGCGAATACAAGAAAGCAGAGGCCAACCTCGAGATAGCAAAAGAGAACATCGATCTCATAGAGACTCAGCTCAAGAACCCGAAGAAGAAGCAGAAGACATTCATGGACAAATTCAGGGAGAACATACTCTACATAGGATCGACTGCAGCAGCCATAGTCTCAATATTCGCCGCCTACACATACATACACAAGACATTCAAGAAGCAGAAGGAGTTCGGCAGGGAAAAGATAAAGATGCTGAGGCTGAAGCTTGATGAGAGAAGGAAGGCAAAGGCCGGGAAAACAAGCAAAGGAAAGAAAAAATCGGCAAAAGGCGGCAAAAAGGGGACAAAAGGTAAAAAGATAAAGAGATGATTTTTGTTTTTTCTTTGTTATTCTGGAAACCATAAAACCTAAATCTTTAGGCGGAACCTCGCCATACTACCCATAATACAGCCTTCCTTCAGACTTCTGCTTCTTCTCCATCTGGCTATAGGGCTTGTTGATCCTCGGCCTTCCCGATTCTGCATCCCTCCTCATGGTGATGTTGAGGGTATGGAGGAATCTGTTCATGCCTTCCTGCATTGAGAACGGCCCATCAACTATACCATTCTTTGCCGGCTTCCCTCCAAAGACAACAAGGTCATCAGACAGGTAGTCTATGAACAGGAGATCATGGTCTACGATGAGAGAAGATGCGTTCTTATGCTCCATCATATCCCTCAATATCTTCGATACGAGGAGGCGCTGCTCGACATCAAGGTAAGCAGAAGGCTCGTCCAGCAGGTATACATCCGCATCTTTCGACAGGCATTCTGCTATCGCAACCTTCTGCAGCTCCCCTCCGCTGAGCTGGCTGAGCTTTTTTGCTGCCAATTCTTTCAGCTCAAGCGGCTTTGCGAGCTGAATGTCATACTTTGAAAAAGCGTCTTTCAGCAGGTTTGCCACAATCTCTTCGCTGTCAGAGACGAGATACTGCGGCTTGTAGCTGACTTTTACCTTCTGGGTTATGCTGCCTGAATCCGGCTCAAGCACGCCCGCAAGTATCTTGACAAATGTCGTCTTTCCTATGCCATTCTCTCCTAAGACCCCGCAGAGCTGGGATTTCCTCAAGCCGCCTTCATCAGCATCCAGCTGGAAACCATCAAGCTTTTTCCTTATGCCTTTCCATCCTGTGAGCAGGTCTTTTTTGCTCTTCTTTTCGGGAGGCTTTGCAAGGAACTTTATCTTGGAATCCCTGAACCTCACATTCTCCTCTTTCAGGTACCCTTCAAGGAATATGTTTATCCCTGCCTTCGTCGCCTTGACCTGGCTGACAATGCCATAAGCCCCTTTCTCGCCGTACATTATGTGGGTGAGGTCAGCCATATAATCAAGTATTATCAGGTCATGATCGATGACGATCACTGCAGTATTCTCATCTGCGAGGTTTTTTATGAATTTTGAGACATTTATCCTCTGCTTGATGTCCAGGTAAGATGTAGGTTCGTCAAAGATGTAGAGGTTTGCTTTCCTCAGGACTGTTGCTGCTATCGCGACCCTCTGCAGCTCTCCTCCTGAGATGTTCGAGATGTCAGTATCAAGTACATCCTTAAGATCAAGGAGCTCAGAGATCCTGTCAAGCTGTCTCTTCTCATCAACTTTCTTGAGCAGATCAACGACCTTGCCCTTTGCTGTTTTCGGGATCATCTCAATCTGCTGGGGCTTATACCCTATCTTTATCTTGCCGTCCCTCACCCTTTCGAAGAACAGCTGGGCCTCTGTGCCTTTGAAATACCTTATGACCTCTTCGTAACCTGCCTCTTTCTCTTTTCCGAGGTTCGGTTTCAGGACGCCTGCAAGTATCTTTATCGCGGTGGATTTCCCAATGCCATTCACCCCTATAACACCTACAACTTTACCGAAAATTGGTGTAGGCAGGTTGTAGAGATGGAAACCGTTCTTGCCATACCTGTTTATGGGGTCTTTCTCAAGGGATTCCGGCAGATTAACTATGTGGATAGCCTCAAAAGGGCACCTTTTAGGGCATATGCCGCATCCTACGCATAGCTCGGTGTTTATCCTGGCTTTCTTGTCTTCTCCCAGGATTATGCACTCTTTCCCTGCCCTGTTGACAGGACAAAGCCTCATGCACAGGTTGTCGCATATTGAGGGGTGGCATTTCTCCTTCTCAATGACCGCTATTCTTGTCATATTAACAAAGCCGAAAGAGAGGAAATATTTAAATATGCACCTATACCCCCCTGATTATGGCAAACAAATGCGAAATCTGCAATAAGAAGATCAATGAGACATTCCTGAAGAAGATAGTGGGCAGCTATGTAAAGGATGCAAAAGGCAAAAAGCACATGATCTGTCCTGAATGCCAGACAAAATTCGGGAAAAAAGAGGAAATATTAAAAAAGCTGTGATGATTCTTCGGTTCTATGCCCTCGTAGCTCAGTGGTGGAGCAGCTGCCTCGTATTGGCGGGTCATATCAAAAGACCCATCAAAAGAGAGCAGCAGGTCGGGAGTTCAATCCTCCCCGAGGGCTTATTCTCCTAAGATTATGAACTGTCCGTGGGGTTGAGCTCAGCGAACACCCCACTTGGCTTTCGGTGCGAATGGACGAAACCACTCCGGCTGATTTCAATCCTCCCCGAGGGCTTATTCTCCTAAGATTATGAACTGTCCGTGGGGTTGAGCTCAGCGAACACCCCACTTGGCTTTCGGTGCGAATGGACGAAACCACTCCGGCTGATTTCAATCCTCCTTTATAGATTATCTTTATGTTTTTTTGATGATCAAAATCCAATATATCCTGTAGAACTAACTATCTCTTGTAGAAACTAAAGATTTTGTACGCTTCTTTTTCCCACTATTATGGGAATAGGTCCTGCACCATCTATCTTGAATGCCTCTTTAAAACCCAGTTCGAGGGGAAGAGTATGTTCAAGGGTACTTTGCCTTGCCTCAAAATAAATCAAATTTTTTCCATTGCCCTTTGCATCTTTGCGCGCCATTTCCATAAGCCGTTTGTAAATCCTGCTCTTTTCTTCGGTTGCAGCGTAAAATTCGCTTATGACATAACCCCCCTTAGGTTTATCACCTTCGCGTTTTTTTTCACAGAACATGTATGCGATAGGCTTTTCACCATTGAATGCGACAAAAAGAGAATAACGGCCCCCCAAACCCCTTATTATATCTGAAATCGCCCCTTCATTGTTGGAAGGGGGGAAGTATTGCTTCATCAAACTTACAACTGCATCAAAATCATCCACTGCTTTTGGGCTGTCAACCGCCACAAAACAAAACTCATCCACTGATGCGCAGTTTTTCTTATTTGATCTCGATTTATCCTCAACCATAAAATCAAATCCTCATTATTCCGATATAAATTTTGCTATTTTTAGCATTCAGCAGTCATGAAAACAACAGCCCTATCTTAGGTTAAATATATAGGGCTTGTCATCCCCCCTGCAATCTGCTTTTATTGGAATGACTTTTGAGGGGTTTAGATTCCCTTTTGGACCAACGGCAAATGCTGACGGGGTTTCATCTCCGTCTACAAGCAGGGCATATCCTTCCGGCTTTACAGCATTAGGCGAGAAACCCTTTGCTCCGCATGATATGATGACCTGGATATCAAGGATATTATTGCCCATATACTTTTTCAGGACAGGGATCTTATTATCATCACTGCCTATGCCCCTGAAATGATCGGAGCATATCTCTATTCCAATGATCTTCCCGCCATAACTGAATACGCAAGGGTATGTGCCGGGCGTAAATTGGTTCTTCCCCATCATGTGTTCAGGAAGATGGTCCATATCAGAATAACCTCTTCTTGCGAATATTGACATCTTGTTATATCCACTGATCAATTTCTTATCCTTTGTAATGACCTTACCATCTATCCCCATTATGTCTTCATCTTGTCTTATTCCTCTCCCTCCCTTAAGTATAAATGCCTGGTTATACAGCTGATGGTTCTTTTCCCCCTTAATTCCATCCTCAATCTCATCTGCGTTCTCAAATCCCCCCCTAATTATTGTCGTGCCGGGGATCAGGAGAACATCCGGATCGGTTTTGCTTAGCTCAACAGCTTCCTCAAACGGAATGTTGGTGTATTCCGGAGCGACAAGAAGGTCCAGACAGATTTCGTCAAGAATCGCCCTTATGCCCAGAGCTGCTTCTGTCTCTCTTTTCCCGAACGTCCTTATAGCATATAATCCTACTCTCATTCGTATATGGAAGATATTGTTGAATATAAATCTTTCTATTTTTAACTACTTTTAAGTAATTATAAAAACCCTTGCCCTTTAAACCCCTGAGCCCTTAAAAAACATTTTTAAAGCCCGGCCTGATTGCAAGGCCATGGCAAAGAAAACATGCTTCGAACGCGCAATATTCTTCAGCTGGTACTGCTCTATCGGCGATTGCAAATACTGCTATATGTCAACGCAGCAGAAGCCGGGCAATGGAAACAATGGAAAGATAGCCAGAAGGACAACAGAATCCCTGCTTGCAGAGCTTATCTTATGCAAAAAGCTCGGCTGGAAGATAGGCTTTGTTTCCGGGGGCCATAACGCCTATAAGACAGAGGACTTCAGGGAGCTGCTGAAGAAGATGAAGGCTATCTCTGGAGAGAAGTTCTGGGTGAACATAGGTCCATTGACAAGGACAGAGCTTCTGGAGTTCAAGCCTTACACAGAAGGTGTTGTCGGATCGATAGAGACGATCAATCCGGAAATCCATGATTTTGTCTGCCCATCAAAGCCAGTGGCGCCATTCGAGAAGATGTTTGTTGAGGCAAAAAAGCTAGGGCTGAAAAGGGCGATGACAATAATCCTCGGATTGGGCGAAACATTAGATGATTATGGCATACTGTCAAAGTTCATAAGGAAGCACAGCATAACAAAGATACATTTCTATGGCCTGAATCCCCAGAAAGGCACGATATTTGAGGGATCAAAGCCGCCTACAGCAGGATACCAGGCAGAATGGATAAGGAAAACAAGAAAGGAATTCCCGAAGATGGACATCCAATGCGGCATATGGCTTGACAGGCCGGGGTATGTCTCTGTACTGCTGAAGGCAGGCGCTGATTCAATCTCAAAGTTCCCTGCGCTGAAGAGGTTCGGATCGAAAGAGGCAAAGATGATTGAGACAGAGGCGAAGAAAGCAGGCAGGAAGTTCATGGGAACATTGACAAAGATGCCGAGCATTGATGTTGATAAGGAAATCAAAAAGTTGAAGTTTGACGATGAACTGAAGGGAATGATAAAGGTCAAGCTTGAAGGGTATATCAGGATGATGCAGAGATAATCTCCTTATTTCTATCCCCCATATCATCAATCCAGCTATTGCTCATCTCATTCGTAACGTAAAGTCCGTCACTCACTCCATTCGTTCCTTGACTTTGAGATACTCGTTTTACTCGTATCTCAAAGCATCCACAGGCTTCAGCTTCGATGCCTGTATCGCAGGGAAAAGACCCGACAATGCCCCTACAAAGAACGAGAACAGCAGGCAGCCGATGATCAGCCAGGCCGGGAATATCGGATACAGAAGAGAATATCCCGCATTTGCCGCTATGAATCCGCCTAATCTGGCTATCAGATAGCCCATGAAAATACCCAATGCCCCCCCTACTGCCCCTAACAATCCGGCTTCGAAAAGGAACATCATTGCAATATCAAAATTCTTTGCACCGACAGCCTTCATTATTCCGATTTCCCTTGTCCTCTCCAGGACAGCAGTGTACATAGTATTGGCAATATTGACTGCGGCGACAATAAGCGAGATCAGGGCAATGAGCACAAGGACACCGTTCAAAACATTGAATATTGTAGTAAAAGTCTCAATCATCTGTTCGAATGTCTGTATGTAGAAATCCTCCTGACCCTCTTTCTGGCCCTTGTATTTCCTAAGCTTTTCAGCAGCCCTCTTCGCTACCTCCTGAGGGTTCATGTCAGGATTGACCCTTGCGATAGCATAATCATACCTGTCTTTTTTTGCAGGGAGTAGCGTTTCCATCCCTTCAATCGTGAAATACACCTGGGCATCATCCTGCGGATTGCCTATGGGTTCATAGAATCCTACAACCTGGACATCAACACCATTGACCTTGATTATATCCCCCACCTTAACGGGCTTCTTGAATATCTTTTCAGGAATCCTGTAATTGTCCCCTAAGACAACCTTCATCTTGTCGCCTTCCTTCAGGTCCCTGCCTTCATCTACCTTGATATTTATCATCTCCTCTATCATTGCCTTCTCCTTGCCCTGCGACAGGCCTACAGAGTAGGCATATTTTTTCTGCTTGTTGAATTCAACCTCAACAACAGAAGCATACATGCCTGTTATCTCGCTTATGCCTCTGACCTTGCCGACAAAATCAATCTCGCTCTTGAGTATCTTGAATGTATCATCAGTGCCTGGAGCGCCGACACCTTTTGCATAAATCATAATCTTGTCAGTCCCCATCTGAGTGGAAAGGTCATTGATATAGCTTGAGAGGCCCTGGCCGAAGCTCACTAAGGCAAAGATAGCCATTATACCTATGAGTATCGAAAGCACAGTCAGCATGCTCCTCATCTTCTTGTGCTTCACGTTCTCAAATGCATATAACAGATAATCGAGCTTCATTTCGCATACCTCAGTGCATCAACAGGATGCAGCCTTGATGCCCTCCATGCAGGTGTTATCCCTGCTACACATCCGATTAAGAACGAGAACGACAAAGCGCCTGTTATCAGCCACCATGCTATATCCGCATGTATGAGATCTGTGCCGAGCTGCATAGCTCCTATGAAAGCAAGGGTTTTTGCCAGTATCACGCCGATTATGGCCCCTGCAAGACCTCCGCTGAACCCCAATAATCCGGACTCGATGAAGAACAGGAGGAATATGTCCTCGTTCCTTGCGCCTATGGACTTCAGGATGCCTATCTCCTTCGTCCTTTCAACAACTGCAGTGTACATCGTGTTCATTATGCCTATGCCCCCCACTACTATCGATATGCCCGCGATTATGTAGACGAAAAGCTGGACAGCGAACAATGTGGATTCAAGCGTCTTTATGGCATTTATTGAAAGCTCGACAGTGAAATCCTCCTCGCCCTCCTTGACGTCCCTCTCTTTCCTCAGCAGTTTCTCTATATCCTCCTTGACATTGTTCATGTCAGCACCTTTCTTCACCATGACCATTATGATGCTGGTGGTGTCCTTGTCATTGAATATATCCCTCATATCATCTTCATTGACTATCACAGCATAATCCATTAGAAAATTCCCGAGATTCTTCGCTATCCCGACAACTTCGAAAGCCTTCCCTTGTATCAGGACGGTATCTCCGACTTTCACGAGCTTCCCAAAAACCTTGTCATCCTCATCATACTTGCTTCCCATCAATACTTTATACTTGTCTCCATCCCTTAGAAGCCTTCCTTGATCCGCCTTCAGGTTGATCCTTTCCTCAATATCCCCCCTATGCTGCCCTGAGGGCATGCTGCCTGCTACAGTGAATGTGGCCCTGTCATTGAACTCAACCTTGGATGTCTTCAGGAGCCTTCCTATGGCAAAATCAACGCCATCGACATTGGCTATCTTGTCGACATAATCCTGCTTCAAAGGCGTCACGACACCGGTTCCCGGCGGCCCGTACTGGACTCCGCTTGCCTGGATTGTTATTGTATCAGTCCCAAGCATGTTGAACTGTGAGGAGATTGCAATCCTCAACCCTTCTCCAAGACCAATCAAAGAAACGACTGCAGCTATGCCTATGAATATGCCTATCAAGGTCAGCCAGGACCTCATCCTCCTTTTCAGTAGGTTGTTCACGGCCAGCTTCAGGTAGTCAATCAGCATATTATCACTTCATTCTGCAGACTATGACAATCACAAAAACTGCAATAATCATAAAATAAATAATAAAAACTCGCAGTTCGGAGCCACTGGAAATTTTTATTTTCATAATCAAAAACCTTCGGTTTTGGTTATCCCTTCCTAAAATTTATGGGCATTGTGCTCCTCGCTTTGATGAGCGAGTTTTTAGTCTTGAAAATCTCGCACTTGGCGAGATTTTCAATAAAAAGCAAAAAACATATTGCTACTTGGATTCCTGGGGTTTCTTTTTCTTCTTGCCTTTCTCCCATCTCTTGTAGCCGTACCATCCTGCAGCCATAAGGATGATTATGAAGACCACAAGACCTGCTTTGCTCCCCCCATTAAGGCCCCTGTGCTTCATGCTGTATGCATTCAGCTCAATAGAAAGGTCCTTGGCATAATCTACCCCGTTCGAATCCTGATATTCTATGTGCAATGGCAGATTCAGCTTGTCCCCTTTATCGAGCTTGTTCACATAAAGCTTGAAATCGGCAGTCTCATAGTCATCAGAGTCAAGATCACCGACATAGACCATGTTGGCCGATATGAAGTCGTATTTTTCAGACGGCTTCAGTATTACATTGAGGAATTTTATGTCCGTGATGCCCTTGTTCACAAGCTTCACGGTGATGTCGCCGTTCGATTTTGCAGAGTATACTGTGTCCTCGGATACGAACACATCCAGATCAGGCACAGCGCCTATCATCAGCCCTATCACATCATCTTTCGTGAAATTGCCGCCCACTTCATCCTGGTATGTCACCCTTATCGGCACTTTATATGTCTTTGATTCTGCGTCAGCGAATGCCCTAAGCCTATAGGTTATCTCTTTCTCCTCCCCAGGTTTTATGTATCCTATCCTCTTTTCTGTTGAGGAGTTGATCGGCACGAGAGGTATCGCATTATAATATGAATCGACCAGCACTGCCGTAGGCACCAATGATGAGGGGTTTTTAGCTATTGTAGACATCGACAGGTCCAGCTTGAACAATACATCCCTTATCACTGAGCTTGCGAGATTCTTGATCCTTATAGTGACATAAGCCTCTCTGCCAGGAGCGATCATCTCAGGCTCCGAGAGCACTGACTGGATATCAAGGACCGCTTCGCGCGCCTGTATCCTTATCTTGACAAGGCCTTCCTCCCATTCCATATCACTGTTCACATACCTGTACCTGTATTTGAGGTAAGTATCCCCTTCAACAGCAGCCTCGCTGACCCTCACCTTGTAATGCGCAAGGACCAACGAGTTTGCAAGCACAAGCCCATAATCCCTTCCAGCCTGCTCATTCGTGTCTATGCTGAATGGGAATTCAGGCACGATCTCGAAAGTGAGGTCAGTTATGTCCCCATCCCCCTCATTGCCTATCTTCAGCCAGAGATCCATGTATTCCCCCGGCGAGACAGGGAAGGGCTCATATTTGAGCGTGACTATCTGCAGGTTAGGCGTGCCGGTCTGCCTTTTCAATGCGACACTCTTAGTGTCAGAATAGGCTGCGAATGCCATAGGCATAACCATGAGCATCATGACCATCAGTGCAAAGCCCCTAACAATCCATTTTACGATTTTATCTTTCATATCCCCTACCTCATTCATGTTTTTTATGATGTTTGCCTTTTTTCGTGCTTACTATCCTGCCGTCCTTAAGCAGCTCTATCCTTTCAGCACTCTCAGCGACATGAGCGTCATGCGTGACCATGATTATGGTCTTTCCTTTTGTTATATGAAGATTGGTCAGGAAATCTATGACAGAATCGCCAGTCTTGCTGTCAAGGTTTCCAGTGGGCTCATCTGCGAGTATGACATCAGGATCATTCGCAAGCGATCTTGCAATAGCAACCCTCTGCTGCTGGCCTCCGCTCATCTCAGAAGGCTTGTGATTAATCCTGTCGCCCAATCCGACGAGGTTGAGAAGCTCTTCTGCCCTCTCCATCCTCTGCTCTTTTGTGGTATTCTGGAATATCATGGGCAATGCTACATTCTCCAATGCAGTAAGTGTAGGTATGAGGTTGAACTGCTGGAAAATAAACCCTATTTTTCTCCCCCTTATCTGGGCTAGCTCTGATTCAGTCATGTGGGAGATGTTCTTGCCGGCAAGAAAAATCCTGCCTTTGGTGGGGATATCAAGGCAGCCAACCATGTTCATCGATGTGCTTTTTCCAGAGCCTGAAGGCCCCATCAATGCGACGAATTCACCCTCCTTTATCTCGATATCAAGGCCCCTGAGTGCAGGGACTTCCACATGCCCCATGGTGTAGATCTTCCACACGTTCTCAAGCTTTATGATGGTCTTTTTCGTTTTACTTTCTTTCATTTTCCTCATCAATCTTCCTTTTTATCATGAACTCGAAGCCATGGCTCCTGTTGGCGAATATCTTCTCTTCTACCCTTTTGTCAAGCCAGTCAAGCAGGTCCTTCTCGATTGTTATCGTGATCCTTTCCTTTCCTTTAGCCTTCATTTTGTCTCATGCACTTGTATACATTATTGATTTTAGGGCATTTTCATACCAATACATACTAATTATTACTAAATATTACTTCTACTTATTAAATATGATAACCTATATATAAATATTTTGTTTGCAGAAGATAAACCAACCCGATTCCATCAAGAAAAACCTTGGCAATAATCATAAAAAATTTAAAAAGACCCCTTTTTAGGGCCTTATAATGAAGAAATTCAAGAAAACGGGAAGGATGATGAAGGAATCTGTGGAAGCTGAGCCAGAGCGGAAAAAGCTGATCTCTACCCCCACAATATTCGCCATAATCATAATAGTGATAATGGTGGCAAGCGGGATAGGCTATATGTGGGAGGGGGGCAATGCCATAATATACAATGAATTCAAGTTCAATGAGGCAGGAGACAGGATATACACCAAGATTGACGGCAAGAGGATAGATTTCTCAACATTGCCTGAAAATGCAGAGATGATAAACGCGAGCAAGGAGGCATTCTGGGTCATAAAGAACACGAAGATGGTGTATATGACATCTGAACCTGACAGCCTGTTCAAGAAAGGCATAGCAAGCGCAGAGTTTGAGCTGCAGAAAAGCCTCGCTCAGGAGGGGATATATTCTGTCTACGCATTCACTGATGCGAATGAATTCAACATCACGCAGGTTACATGCAGGAATGCAACCCTGAATGTGCCGGTAATCTATTTCATGAATTCAACAGAAACCAGGATAACATATGATGATGGGTGCATCATCATGTCAGCAGAATCAGATTTTGCGTTTACAGCCCTGAAAGACAGGCTGATGTACGGTTTTTATGGGATCATCGGATGAGTGCGGATCAGACTCATTATAAGATCCATAATCAGACTTATATAAATAAATTGAGTAAGGTTTTAGAGAGGAATCGCAATGAAAAAAACAGGCAAGAACAATAAGGGCAGCAAGGCAGGAAGCCAAATGTCTCAGGGAAAGAATGCGGGCAGTGGCGCAGGCAGCCCGGAAATTTCTGGAAAGAATTCTGGAAAAAACAAGTCTGCAGATGGCAGGGAAGATAAAAAGACAGAAGTGAATTTCATCCTGCTGACACTCTTCGTCCTTGGCATTTTTGCAGTCATATTCTTCGGCATAAAAGTCCTGGACAAGCCCAAGATCGTCACAATAGACGAGCTTCACACGCAGAACATCAAGGGCGAACTTGATCCTGACCAAGGCTATATGTACAAGGGATTCAGCTTTGTTTATGCGAATGGGATGTGGTTCACAAAGGCAGTCAATTCCAATGAGAATAGGATGTACAGCCTTCAGCTGCATTACGGGCCAAGGCAGGCCGAGAACATAACTGTGGACGGCGATATAAATCAGTTTGCGGCCTTTAACGGGACTTATATCACATTCGATCCTGTGGGGGCCGACCTTAGCCATGTCGGCATGGCAGCAGGAGAATTAAGCATAGCATCTTCCACTTTCTTCAACAAGCTTGTTGTAGCAGCATGCACAAAGAACGAGACAGAGGTATGCAGCAAGAGGGAGATTGTGAACTGCGAGAACAACAACCAGAACCCCATAATCTATATGGAAGAGGCAACACTGACAAAGATCGTCCAGGATGGCAATTGCATAAGGATACAGGGCAATGGCTTCGAGCTTGCAAGGGCAGTAGACAAGCTTATCTACACATGGATGGGCATAATGTGATACGATAGCGTGATATACGGTGTTTGCCTTATGATATAGGACGCAATCTTGACGGGATATAATATCTCCGGATATAACCTATTGCAGGTGTAACATAATATGGCAGAAGCTCAGCAGAAACAGGAAAACCAGAACTATGATCCTCTTAAAGAAGAGCTTAAGATAGAGTCATTCTGGGAGAAAGAGAAGATATACAAGTTTGATCCTCTGTCGAAGAAGAAGATCTTCAGCATAGACACCCCTCCGCCGACCGTTTCAGGGAAGATGCATATAGGTCATGCTTTCTCATATTCCCAGCAGGATTTCATAGCCCGTTACAAGAGGATGAGGGGCTTTAATGTCTTCTATCCCTTCGGCACAGACGACAACGGCCTTGCGACGATAAGGCTTGTCGAGTCGATGAAGAAGGTCAAGGGGACCATGATGGGCAGGGATGAGTTCATAAACCTGACCCTCGAAGTGCTTTCTGAAGTCAGACCGAAATACATATCCGATTGGAAGAGGATAGGGACGAGCGCCGATTTCAGCATATATTACACGACGATAGACAATCACTGCAGGAAGATATCCCAGAAATCATTCATCGACATATACAAGGCAGGCAGGGAGTACAGGAAAGAAGCGCCGACATTATGGTGCCCTGAATGCCAGACAGCCATAGCCCAAGTAGAGATGGAGGACAGGGAATTTGAAAGCTTCTTCAATGACATAGTGTTCAAGCTTGAGGACGGCTCTGACCTCATCATAGCCACTACAAGGCCTGAGCTGTTGCCTGCATGCGTAGCGATATTCGCGCATCCTGATGACAAGAGGTACAGGAAACTTTTCGGAAAGAAGGCAAAAGTTCCGCTGTTCAACCACGAAGTCCCTATACTTCCTGACGAGAAAGCGGATCCTGAGAAAGGCACAGGAGCAGTGATGTGCTGCACCTTCGGCGATCAGACAGACATGGAATGGTATTACAAGCACAAGCTGCCCCTTAAGGTAGCCATAACAAAAGATGGCAGGATGAATGAGTTGGCTCCTGGCTATGAGGAGAAGACCATAAAAGAGGCAAGGAAAGCGATAATCGAGGACCTTAAGAACCACAAACTGCTTCTTTCCCAGACACCGATAAAACATGCGGTGAATGTCCATGAGAGATGCGGGACGCCAGTTGAGATACTGCAGACAAACCAATGGTTCATAAGATATCTTGATCTCAGGGATAAATTCATGGAAGCAGGCAACAGGCTTAACTGGTATCCTGACCATATGAAGAACAGGTATGACAACTGGATAAAGGGCCTGCAGTGGGATTGGTGCATATCAAGGCAGAGGCATTTCGGGATACCAATACCGGTGTGGTACTGCAGTAAGTGCGGCGAGGTGATATTGCCTGACGAGTCCCAATTGCCAGTTGACCCAGTCAAGGACAAGCCAAAGAAAAAGTGCAAGTGCGGATCTTCTGAATTCGAGCCTGAATCAGACGTCCTTGACACATGGGCGACAAGTTCCTTATCCCCCCAGATTGCAGCATCGCTTTTCCCTGACATGTATGACAAGCTCTACCCCATGGACCTAAGGCCGCAGGCGCACGACATAATCACTTTCTGGCTTTTCAATACATTGGTCAAGAGCCAGATGCAGAACAATATAAACCCATGGAAAGATGTCATGATTTCGGGCTGGGCGCTTGATCCGCACGGCAAGAAGATGTCAAAATCAAAAGGCAATGTAGTAGAGCCGCAGGCCGTCATAGCAAAGTACGGGGCAGACTGCCTGAGATTCTGGGCCTCTGGCTCGAAGCTCGGAGAGGACCTGCCTTATCAGGAGAAGGACCTTGTCACGGGAAAGAAGATGATCACAAAGCTGTGGAATGCCTCAAAATTCGCAATGATGCATATCGCTGATTACAGATGCAGGAAGATGGACCTGAAGAGCATAAGGCCCATTGATCTATGGGTGCTCACGAAGTTCAACAACATAGTTAAGGAATGCACAGAATACTTTGACGGGTATGAATACTCGAAGACAAAAGCAGAGGCAGAGAAGTTCTTCTGGCAGATCCTCTGCGACAATTATCTCGAGATAATCAAGGACAGGATATACAACCCTGCAAGATACAGCAAGGAGGACATAGAGTCTGCTAAATTCACCCTCTATACTTCATTGCTCGGAGTGCTGAAACTGATGGCGCCGATAATGCCTTATATAACAGAATCAATATACCATCTTCATTTTGCAAAGCTGGAGGGTGTGAAAAGCATACATGTCAGCAAATGGCCTGAGCCTGACCCCGGACTGATTGACGGGAAAGCAGAGAAGGCAGGAGATCTTCTGGTCGATATACTTGCCGTTGTGAGGAAGGAGAAATCCGCAAAGCAGGTCTCCCTGAAGACGCCTGTGAAGCTGACAATAGATATCAAGGCCGAAGACAGGAAACTGCTTGAGATCGTCCTGGATGACCTGAAGGCAGCCTCGAATGCCCAGGAGATAACCTTCGGGAAGGCCAGCATGAAATGCGCCAATTCTTATGTCAATGTGGATGTCGAGATAATAAAAGAAGCGAAGAATGGATAATCCAAAACAGGCTTTCGTCCCAGTTTCTTGGCGAAAAAAGGCCGTGATTCCTGCAGAATCTCCGTTAATTTTATATACCTAAATAAATATCTGAAGTTTTTTATGGGTAGTAGTGAATAGGAGGGATTGAGAATGATAATGAAAAGAAGACCTATAATAGACGAAAGAGATCACATAAATGAAGGGTTGGAGTTTTATCATGAGGAGAAGGCAGGTGGTGTAATGGCCCCTTGTGAAGTTGTTAGCCCAAACCCACCAAAAAGAAGCCTTTATTGCGGGGATACAGGTGGAGATGCTGATTTACATTCACACCCCCAGAAAAATTATTGTCCTCCTTTAGATGGATTATGGGGCGTGTTTCTTAATCCCAATACTTCTGGAGAGAATCTGACAATAACCAATCTTGTAGGGGAAGCATGCGAATTATTTGATCTGAAAGTCAAAAGAAAAGATATGTTAGATATGAAGGCGAGAATCGAAGAATCAGGCATACCTAAAGCTGATATAAAAGAGTTCCTTAACTATCTCTGGAGGGAAGGTGCGAAAGGGCAACATATTGTGGTTGAGTATTCCGAGGGACCGACAGAATATTTTGCAGTACCTGATCCGGCTTTGCATCAAACACTATTCATAAATTATAGGGTAATTGACCATATAATGCAGGATAGGCCCAAAGAAGGGTTCAACCTAAATGGAAATCAAGGCACACACACATTATTCGATCACCCTAATGTGAAGAGATATGAACTGTTCGGCGGAAGAATTGTTGTGGCAGCCCTTAAAAGTACATCTTTAGAAGAGCGTGCTGAAAACACTATGCGTGATTCATGCAAGGATGGTCCGATGGCAGGCGCATATTCTGGAGGACATGCAGGAAGACAATCAGAACGAGGAAATTAAACTTTTTTTACCTTTGTTCCTTGAGGCGTGTCCTCAAGGACATAACCTTTTTCTTTTATCCTATCCCTTAATCGGTCTGCCTTCTTGAAATCCTTGTTTTTCCTGGCCTCCTCCCTGTCTTTTGCGAGCTGTATTATATCCTTCGGGACATCTTCTTTCTCTATTTCCAGGATTCCCAGGACTTTGTCGAAATCATCCATCTGCCCCATTATAGTTTGGGCGTCTTTCCTGCCTATCCTGTCCTCTGCGATGAGCTTATTGACCTTATTGACGAGCTCGAATACCGATGCGAGCGCAGAGCTTACATTCAGGTCATTATCCATGGCTTCTTCAAACTTCTTCTTGATATCCCCTAGGAGCGTTTTTATCTCTTTGTTCTCCTTATCTCCTTTCAGCGTCCCAAGCTTTTCCATGAAATCCAGCAGCCTCTGCACAGAATGCTCTGCAGCACTGACGCTTTCCTCTGTGAAATTCAGATGAGTGCGGTAATGCGCTGACAGCAGAAGGTAGCGTATGGCCTTCGGCTTATAGCCCTTGTCTAGGAGATCCTTCAATGTGTAGAAATTGCCGAGGCTCTTGGACATCTTCTTGCCGTCTACCATGAGGTATTCATTATGCACCCAATAATTGACGAATCTCTTGCCTGTTGCAGCTTCAGACTGCGCTATCTCGTTCTGGTGGTGCGGGAAGATTAGGTCTATGCCTCCAGTGTGGATGTCAAAGCTCTTCCCAAGGTATTTCATGGACATTGCGCTGCATTCAATATGCCATCCTGGCCTTCCTTTTCCGAGTTCTGTCTCCCAGAAGACATCCCCATCATTCTTGTCCCAGGCTTTCCATAATGCGAAATCATTGACCTGTTCCTTGTCGTATTCATCCTGCTTGACCCTTGCTCCTGACTTAAGGCCTTTTGTGTCTATGTGGGCCAATCTGCCGTAATCCTTGAATTTTTTCACTGAGAAATATATCGAGCCGTCATCCCCCTTGTATGCGAAGCCCTTATCCATCAGCGTCTTCACAAGTTCAACCATCTCTTTTATGGTCTTCGTGGCCTCAGGATAGAAGTCCGCTTTCCTGATGTTCAGGGATCCTATGTCATCAAAGAACGCTTTTTTGTACCTTTTTGTGTACTCATCAAGGCTGATCTTCTCCTTCATCGATCCTTTTATTGTCTTGTCATCCACATCTGTAAGGTTCATGACCTGGGTGACCTTAAAGCCCTTGTATTCGAGATACCTGACTAATATGTCTGAGCATACATATGCCCTGAAATTGCCTATATGGGCGAAATCATAGACTGTAGGGCCGCAACTGTAAATCTTTACTTCTCCGGCCTTTATGGGCTTGAAGAGCTCGGTCTTGCGGGTTAATGTATTGAAGAGTTTCAGCGGCATAAATAATCAAAGAAGAAGGGATATTTTAAATGTTTCGAAACGAATCAGGCCTAACAGGATTTTCCACAATAAGTCTTTTGGAAATTGCACCAGTTTGCATCAGTTACTCCTGCAGGCCTAACAAATCTGTTACAATCTACTCTTACTTTGTTTCCTTCAGTTATAACCTGCAATTGCACGGTTTTACCTCTTGGATCACCATATAATGCTGCTGCTACCATCGCTTGCATGCCGCTTTTAGCCGTAGTTACCTTTCCAGGCGTTTGCGATCCTTTAACATTAGGGTTATCCGGTAATTTAGTGATATCAACCCCCACAACCTGGGTATTCCCCTCTCCAGATACATATTGGACTGCAGTTTTTGGGAGATTAGTTGGAGGAGCAGGTAAAGATGGTGTTTTTGCAGCAACAGGCGCAACTGGACTTACTATTGCAGCTGATTTGGGTCCGCAAATTCCTGTTGCTTCATTACAAACTTCATCCTTTCTAGGACAAGCAGCAGGACATATAGGTTTAGGAGCAGTAGCAGGAGTAACAGGTTCTGCCGGCTTTACGGACGCTGCTACACCAGCCGGTTCTCCTGCACCTGTATTCTTCGGCTCAGCCTGGAAGTCCTCTGTTGCCACAGGCCTGTTCGCCTGCTTTGCGACTATGACTGCATTCTGCACTTTGCCGGAATATCCGCTGCTCACTACGCAATTATAAGCGCAAAGGGTATTATCGCCGAAAACACCGTCAACTCTCAATCTACTCTGGCCGAATACGCAGTTGCAGCCTGCCCTTGTGTCAGCAGGCAGAGCATTGAATGTCTGCTGGAATTCCCTAACTCCAGTTCTTGTCATCCTTCCATACCAGCCGTCGATCGTCCCCGTGTTTATCCCCATCAGGCATAGGTTCTGCTGTATCTCAGAATTCCTGTTCATTCCCTGGCGGGGGACATAAGCGCAGTATTCCATCATGACATTTGGCCCAAGCTCCTGCCATCCTTTATTCCACGCTTCCCTGCAGACTTTCCACTCTGCAGCCGTCTTAGGGGAATTGCATGCTTCCTGCAATTTAAGAGGGATATCCCCTAAAGGAACACCAGATGCCCCTGGTTCGATTTCACCAGGCTGTCCTGTGCCTAAAATTCTTGTAGGATTTACGGGCGAAGGTATTGGGAGGCTGTACACATTCGGATCAGCGACAATCTTACCTATCTCTTCATTGAACTTATTGCACGCATCTGACTTATCTTCAGGTTTGCAGCCTGAGAAAGCACTAACCCATTCGAATGTTTTTTGCGAAGTTATTGTCGGGTCTATCGGAGCGAATATCAGGGCGGTTTTTGCGATATCCGGGAGCTTGTTCTGTTTCATGTAATCAACTATCTTATTTTTTAATGCGGCACTCGCCTCTCCGCTGCCCAGATTGCCCATGCCGAACACAACCCCTCCTGGCATCATCAGGACAGTGCCGTCCACTCTTGCCACATTATCCCCTTTGCCGGGCGGGATGCCTTTTATCCCATCTACTCTTGTATAAGTGCCTGCCTGGTTGGAATTCCTGTCCTCAGCTACGCTTATGCCCCCATCCTGATTCAGGCTGAAAGTGAGTTTTCCTATATTCGGTTCTGCGCTGTTTGACTGGTATAATGAGCCTAATCTTCCTCCTTCCTGTTTCCTTGCAAGATCGGGCTTCCATGCACCTATGCCGACATCCACCCTCTCAATGCCTATGACCTCTGTGTCTATGTCAAAAGTGCCTGCATAGGCACCTGGATTGATTGCCACCTGTCTCCAGGGTTCATCTTTCTTCCCTATCCTTGCAGCGACCTCTATGCTGCCTCCATCAGCAGCAAAACCTACAGCGCCTGTCGGCAGAAGTATGACCGCATTCTGGCGCAGATCAAGCTTGTTTTTCATCGCAAGGAATGCCTGCGAATATTCAGACGGCATCATCCCATCAGATGTATCCACATTCACGCCCTGTGGGACCTCAAAGCCAACATAGCTTGTGCCTTTAAGGCTTCTTGTGTACCCATTCCCGAATACCGCTGTGCTGCCTTCATTCAATAATGCGCTGCTCAGCTTATTGTTTGAATAGCCTACTGTGAATCTGCCTGAGAAGATGGGGAATACCTTGCTTAAATCACATTTTTCATCGGGGTTTTTACTGCATATGGTGTAATCATAATATGTTGCGTCTCCCTGGCTGACTGAAACGATGCTGCTGTCTGATGCAATAAACCCATTTGTTATCCCTCCTTTCCCAGCAACAAGCCTGCCTAGATGGTCAGGGGGTTGGGGGGTGAAGAATATAACTCCTTCTGTCGCCTTATTTATCTTTAAGCAGGGGATATTATTTGCTGTCCCGCACTTTGTCAGCTCAAGATTGATTTCCGCTTCTGTTGGTAGTGCTACATAAGGTATGATTATCTTTTTCCCGTCCATGTTAAAAATACTTGGGTATTTACAGTCTCTAGGAGCTATTTTAGCGTTTATTTTCGTGAGTTCTATCTTCCCGCCCTCACCCTGCTTATAGGTTATCTCTCCGCTGGCTATCAATGGAAGGTCCCCGATCTTCAATGGGCCATTTGCCACAATGATTTTGCATTCGTTGCCTTTACAATAAACATTAAGGCCTTTGCAGCCGTCTTTTGCGCTTTTGTCGCATGTAACATCCTGGCCGTTTATCTTCAAATTAAGAGGCAATATTGCCGTGTCGCTGTAAGAAACAGAAACAATGTCCCCCTCTATCTTTATGCTCTGTACGCCCTGAAGAGGGTAATTGTATCTGTCGCCTACTGTCAGCGTAGGAGGCAGATCCTCGAATCTTATGTTCTGTCCGACATTACCCAGGATGTTTATGCTTTCAACAGATACCCTGCATATTTTTCCCAAAGCGATTTTCAAGTTTTCTTGGCCGAGATCGTTCAATTTTCCATTCGCACCGGCATAGCCGAGTATTTTTATTGCAGTACTTGGGTCAACACTGCCCGGGATCTTTATTTTCGACCAGTCTATCTTCTGGATGCATTCATTGCAAGTTGCCAGTATCTGAGCAAGGTCGTCAGGCTTTACCTTGTCCCAGTCTTTGAATCCTTCCAGGCATTTAGCCATCTCTGATGGTTTTGTCTGTTTGTCATCAAGGCATTTTTCATAACCGACTTGTGCTGTCTCTTCTGCAGCAATAACAGCTCCTGCAAGCATCATCCCGACCAGCATCAAAACAATCAGTCTTTTCATCTTCTCACTCCAGCGCAGTCCCTTCAGGATATATTTCCACATGCAGTGTTTCAGCAGTCACAGCCCCTTTGCTGTCTTCTGCCTCTACAACAACATCATAGACTCCGACATCATCTTCCATTGGCGTAAACCTTATCGAACCGTCATTCCCGATTAAAAACAAGGGTGTTATTGCATTATAGATAATCTTGTCGCCTTCAGGATCGACCGCTTCTATCCTGGCGCTTACATCCTCTCCGACAGCAGCAAGTATGAACTCCAGGTTTGTGAAGTAAGGAGGCCTGTTGCCCAATTCCTTGTCCTTGCCAAGCCTGCTCGCGAATAAGAACCTGTAAGGGTTCTCTGCAGAATAATCAAAATCCCTTATCATATAGATGAGTATCCTGTCGTCATAATGGAAAGCAGTCACAGGCAGATCAAGCTGGGAGAGATAAGTAAGGTCTATGCTGAGAGGATCTTCCATCTCCTTGGCAATCACTTTCCTTCCTGCGCTCAGTATCCTGCCTAATCTTATGTTCACGTCACCCGAGAAAGATGATATTGTCTTTTGTATGTCTCTGTCGTTCAATGTGACAGGAAAATCTATATTGAATATGACCTTGTCAGGCAATATGTCTGCACTGCTCTCCACTTCACCGAATGTTATGTTCTCATGCAGATCATCAAAATTGTTCAGGCAGGAGTTGAGGTTCTCTTTCATATACCTGTCAATCTGCCCCTTGACTATCTCATCCTTCGGGGCGAAATTGTATCCTGCGATGTACCAGTAAGCAGTATCCCCATAATAGGCCGGCAATGCCTCCACATTATCAAAATAAAGATATCCACCGCCTAATCCGAGATTCACCAAGGCATCCTCGCCGACCTTCTTGACGCATTGGTCGACAAAAATCTTCACATGAGCCATCGACGCGGGCACTTCCTCTGCTTTAGGCTGTTTGATATAGACAAGAAAACCTATTGCGGCAAGGATTATCAATCCAACCACTATGAATACGCTCAGCTGGGCTCTTTTTTGCATTATAATGGCTTTTAACCCTCTTTCATATTTAAATTTTACTGTCTATCCATCATCCTATCATCAGGAGAAATCCATAACCTCAATATCTTCCATCCTCTTTGAAACAGTCTCTGCAATGTCAAACTTCTTCTCTTCATCCTCTATCAGTCTCAGATTGGACCTTGTGGCAGGGAACTGGGGGACGAGCCTGCAGCATCCGGGAGGCTCTATAGAGATCTCATAAGTGCCTATCTCCTTTGCGATTGCAACAGTCTCCTGCTTGTCATTGCACAATATGGGCCTTAGGATAGGGACCTTCACGGCCTTCGAGCATACAGTCAGATTATCCAATGTCTGGGAAGCCACCTGGCCCATGTTCTCTCCCGTTATCAGGAAATCACAGCCCTCTTTCTTGGCGATGCTCTCAGCTATCCTGAACATCATCCTCCTGCACATCAGGCAGGTGAACCTCCGGTCTATCTTCCCTATGATGTCGCCCATGCTGAGGCCGTGTTTCACGACATACAGCCTCTTTATCCCTATGACTTTGCATATCCTTGCTGTCTTTGTTATCTGCCTTGCATCTGTGAACGGCCTGTTGTCGAAATGGACGCCTACAACTTCAACGCCCTTGTCGATCATCAGTTTTGCAGCGACAGGGCTGTCAATCCCTGAGCTTATCAATGCAAGCGCTTTTTTCCTTGATCCAGCCATAAACAGCCTAAAAACAAAAAGCTTTATATATATTTCCCAAATAAACTTATAAAGGGTGTTAAAATCAGTAAAAAGGTTAAAAAAGACCAGAAGGAGCCAAAAGAGCCGAAATCATTCTTCTCCCTTAAGAACAGGTATTTTGTATATATGCTGATCCTCATGGGGGGCGTAATAGCCGACATAGGCGTCCTGATAATAAACTCAGAAAGAAGGGCATTAAGCGTAATGCTCATAGTTTTCGGAGGATTGCTTCTTTTCTTCTCCTTATACCTCATAGCCAATGACAGGTTCGATGTTCCCGGGCTCAAGGGGATAAAATAATAATGAGGCAAAGGGAAAGTAATGGCCTAAAACATGCCAAAAATCCATAAAATATAAAAAGAGATACGATAAAAAACAGCAATAAGGGGTGCATAAATATGGTTAAACAACACATGACGCACGAAAAAAAAGTGCATGAGATCAAATCTCAAAAAGTTTGCTGCAGCGACAAAACATGGAAGATAGCAGCAGTGGTTCTGGCGATCCTGCTGGTGGTTTCCGTGATAACCAATGGATTCTCAATCTCATCAGCAAAAGAGCTGCCGAAGAAAAAAGTCTCAGATATGACTCTGGACTTCATAAACAAGGCAGTCCTGCAGGGCCAGACAGTCGCGACGATCGACTCGATAAGCGATCTCAAGGGACAGAGCTGCCTATACAACATAACGCTGAACATACAGGGAAAGACCTTTGAGTCTTATGTCACAAAAGACGCATCGATACTTTTCCCGCAGGCGATAAATATGAAAGCGCCTGCAACAGCATCAACAGCAGATCAGCAGCAGCCTGCAACAGACATACCAAAGGCAGACAAGCCTGAAGTGATGCTTTTCACAATGGCATATTGCCCATACGGCAACCAGGCAGAAGAGGGGATCATACCTGTGGTCAAGGCGATGGGATCTGATGTAGAAATACAGCCGCATTATGTGATATATTCAAATTACAGGGGAGGAGGAGCTGATTATTGCCTGGACCAAGATAACAAATATTGCTCAATGCACGGCATACAGGAGCTTAATGAGGGCGTCAGGGAACTATGCCTGTACAAATATGACAAGGCAAAGTTCTGGGATTACATCTCTGATGTGAACTCAAAATGCACCTCAGCGAATGTAGACAAGTGCTGGGAAGCTGTCGCAAAGGCAAGAGGCATAGACACAGCCAAGATAAGCGCATGCCAGAAGGACGAGGCACTTGCATTATTGGCAAAAGAAGTTGAGCTGAACGCAAAATACAGCGTCCAGGGCTCGCCAATGCTCATCATAAACGGGGCAGAATACAGCGGCGGAAGGACACCAGATGCTTACAAGACAAGCATATGCTCTGCTTTCAGCAAAGCGCCGGCAAGCTGCGGACAGCAGTTGAGCACAGAAGGCGCACAGGCTGCAGGAAACTGCGGCTAAATTTTTATTTTTTTACCTTTCTTTTTTTGATATCTTAAGATTTTGACGTTTTCAAAAGAGGCAATAAATGCAATTCATAAAAAAGATAATCAGGCAAAATTATTCTCTCAACTCTTTTATACCATCATTCAGGCGCATCAAAGAGAGATACATAGAGCTGCCTATCCCTATCCTGTCAGACATACTCTTCCTCGTCCTGTACGGGTTCATCGTAATCGGCCTAATAGGCCCATTGGTATCCAACCAGATGTTCAATCTGGGCATTGAGCTCACAAAGACAGAAAGCCAGTCTGCAACGCTTTCCGAGATAATATTCCAGGAGAGCGCAAGGCCCATGCTGATCAAAGTCGCTCTTCTTGTCATATTGATGATAATCCTCATCTACATCCTGTACTGCCTTTTCGAGGGCTTCAGCTGGTGGTATTCATGCAAGATCGCATCAACAAGGGAACAGGCCGAATTTTCGGATTACCTCAATGTGTTCTATAAGACGAACTTCTACTGGTACTCTCTTGCGATAATCTACAATATAATTGCATTTGCAGGGGATTTCCTCTCAGGGCAGGAACAGGCGCAAAGCACGTTCATGACATTGGCGTTCTTCATATTCCTGTATCTTGCAGCAATCTCGTATTCAATGCTGCCGGGGATATACGGGTTTGCGAACATAAAAAAGGCATTTTCCATCGGCATAAGGGATATAATGCATGTATTGCCTGCATTCATCATCATCGCAGTGATATTCCTCGTGATAAACCTAATAATGTATTATTCCATTGGGATAAGCAACATACTGTTCCTCATGATAGGCGTATTCATGCTCATGCCGGCGATAAGCTGGGCAAGGATATATTCAATCCTTGTCGTGCAGGCGCACTCAAAAGCAGGAAAATAGGCAGATACAAATCAAAGCAATTTGGGCAGGTGATAATATGGCAAAAGCAGGCGGAAATCCAGGCAAGGACGGGAAGAAAGTAAGCACAGGAGCGAACATAGTGAAGGTATACTCAACGCCCACATGCCCATACTGCGTAATGGCAAAGAATTTCCTGAAAGAGAACAACATACATTTCCAGGAATTCAATGTCGCGGATGATGCGGCAGCAAGGGACGAGATGGTCAAGAAATCAGGGCAGATGGGCGTCCCGGTGCTGGAGATAAATGGGAAATTTATAGTAGGGTTTGATAAGGATGCATTGAAAAAAGCGCTTAAACTTTGATTTTTATGGTTTAAATTTCTTAGTTTGCGGATTAAGATTGTACGTTTTGTTTAATCAAAAACCGGCCCGCCCCAATCGGATAAACTGACAGATGTCCTAAAGATAATTCCGACTAAAGTCGAAATTATCAGACTTGCTTCACTTCGTTCAGCAAGCACCCTGCAACCCCGATGTGCCTGATTCACAAACTGGAAGCAGAGGAATCTAATCGTGCGCATTGGGGCGGGAAAAAGAAGCCTCAGCGAGCGATATCTCCGGGTTGATGTTATCATCGCGAGCGGAATGTTGATTTTGTTCCAAAATCAACCAAGAAAATCCACAGATTTTCTGTTGAGGGAAGGTGGCGCACAAAAGTATGGAACAAAACATTCAAAAACAAACAAATCAGAAAAACCGATCATTCAATGACTCCCTCATCTTTTCTTCAGACTCCATATCCTGAATGTCTCTGCCATCCTGTGGGAGCCTGTCCTTATGCTGTTATCCATTATTATGAAATGTCTCTCCATCATCTTTGCGATATCCTTCTCAGGGAAAGTGCACCATTTCTTCTTAAATGGCTGCCACATCACATAAGCCCTCTCAAGCAGTTTGCTTATCTGCCTGTCGGGATGCCTGAATTTTCCAGGAGAATACATATACTTGCTGATCCATCCCTTCATTATTGCAGTGTCAGTTATATTCGTTTTTTTGTTGTATGTATTATAGAGAAGATCCATGAACATCCCCATATGCAGCTGTTTTGAATATTTGTATCTGGAATATCTGCCAAATATCCTCTCGGGATTTACATATCTCTGATGTTCAGGCATGTGGAAAATCCTGTGTATGAAATATCCTTCTTTTTTCAGAACCCTAGATATCTCTGCCAAAAATATATCTTTTTTATTCTTTGGTATATTGCCCTGCGCCAAATCCCCGACAACAATATCAAAATATCCTCCAGAAAAAGGCATCTTCAGCCAGTTTCCCGTGAATCTATGCTCCTTTGACCTTGTCTTCCTTAATTTGGTCATCTCCCTTATCATGTACTTGCTCACATCGATCAGGGAGACATCTGCCTTTATCCTTGCAAGCATGTCCCTGAGCTCAGGGGTCGCCCCAAGGACCAATACTTTTATTTTCGATTTTTTACCTTTTGCGAGTTTGCCGCTCTTTTTTATGTAATTCAGAAAAATCCGTACCTCATCCCTTGTCGGCCTGCCAGGTGCAGTGTAATACTCATCCCATCTCTTTGCAAAGCCTTTCCACGGATCAGCGTATCTGTTTGGCATTTTTTATCGCGATGATTCCTCGTCTATTTTTCCGTCACTTCTTCTTGCACATGAATATGCAATGGTCCTTCTCAAGAGGATCAAGCTCCCTGTAATCGACAATGACAAAATCCTTCGATCTCTCAAGCATGTCCCTTATCTCATTGAATACGGCTTTCGGCTTCTTTGCTATATCAACGCTTCTTGATTTGACCGCAAGGAAAGCGAAGCCTTCTTTCTTGAGGAACATCCTGCAGTTCTTCAGGAATATCTCGGCCTGGTTTTTCTGCGCGATATCCTGGTAGACATAATCCACCTGCATGACCTTATGGAAATACTGCTCAGGATGGTTCGCATCTGCCATTATGGGCGCTATGTTCTTCCTGTCCTGGCTTACGAAGACAAGATCCCTGACGACCCTTGGCGCGAAGTCAAGAGCAAAGATGAATCCTCTGCCTTCAGCGCCATCTCCGACGATATCGCTCATGAAGCTGGGGGTATAGCCGTGGGAAGCTCCTAGATAAAGGACAGTGTCCCCGGGCATCACTCCGATCTGCGAAACGCCCTTGGCGATTGCTGCAGCCAATTTCGATTTCTTAGGGTCTATCTGCCTGTACTCTGTTCCCTGGTCCTTGAAGACCCTCTCCTCGAAAGGCCTCCTGCCAGGGGCTATGCTTCTTGTGAAAAGACGTTTTCCGTCTGTGTACAATCCTTTGAGCCTGTGAGGGGTTATCATTTTCTTTTGTCCTTACCTTCTTCCAAATTCTTTTTTGTCTTTTTTGCTTTCATTCTTGGGTTTGAGCTTCTCCTCAACCTTCTTCCTCAGCATGTCCCCTACGAACTTCCCCTTGAAATAGTCCACCTTGACTGCTATGCTTATCTTGTCAGCAAGAGCCCTTGCTATCCTGCCATGATCCTTCATCGGGGCCTTGCTCATGAATTCGTGTTGGGAGATGTAGCCGTGTTTTGGCATCCTGCTTCCTGTCGTCATATGCCTGAAGAAAGCCTCCTCTGCACCGAGGACCTGGATGGTCGATGAAGGGAATTCCACAAGCCGTTTCAATGATCCTGCCTTCCCTAACAGTTTAGCAGCAATCAGCGTTCCTGCGACAGCCTGCATGTTCGGGCAGTAATCCTTCATCATCCTTTCAAGATACATCGTTTCCTGCTCTTTCAGCCTGTAAAGTCCTGAAAGGTTCTTTGCCAATGTGACCACGATCTCTATGTCCTCCTTCCTGAACTCGCCGCCCATGCTCTCATCTTTCCTGAGGTTCAGCTCCCTCATCAGGTCTTCACGGCTTTTCCTTGCGATCAGCTCTGCAAATTTCTCATGGTCCTGTATGCTCTTCGAGAATTCAGGCAGGTAATAGCTGTACCATTCCCTGAGCCTTTTTGCGATGGTATTTATTATCTTCTCAAGCTCCATCACGCTGCTTATGGTCTGCATTATCACTGTATCCTCATTGACAGCATGCCTTATCTTGTCCTTTGTCAGGATCGTGTTGTGATGCCTAAGCCTCTCAAAGACAGACCTGTCCTTTTTCAGCTCCAATGTTATCTTCTCATAGGTCTTGTCGTCAAGGCTTGATTTGATTCCCTCAAAAGATTCTGTCCTGGGCCCGATGACAATGAAATTGCCTTTCCTGTGCTTTGTGATAAGGCTTTTTTCTGCAGGGATGAACCTGCCCTGCTCGATCAGGTTGGAATTGGCAAGGATTTCATTGTCTTTGAAGATGACCTTGTCTATCATGAAGAACTTCTGGTCGAATACATAGCTTCCGATAATGTTGGTGTATAGGTAAAATTGAGGCATATTTTATCAATAAGCCATTAATTTATAAATATTTTGTAAAAACCCTTTTAAAAGCCTTAAACGGGCTATTAAGCCAGTATAGACACTGTATAGTCACTACAAAGATATATAAATAAGGGCCCCCAAGCCATATATCGGATATATATGATAGAGATAAGAATCCATGGGAGGGGTGGCCAGGGAGCCGTTACGACAGGCCAGATAATAGCTATCGCCTCATTATATGACAACAAGTATGCCCAGACATTCCCTTTGTTCGGTGTCGAGAGGCGAGGCGCTCCAGTAGAGGCATTCGTAAGGATAGACAGTTCTCCTATCAACCTTAGAAGCCAGGTATATAACCCTGATGTTGTCATGGTCCTTGATCCGACATTGGTATATTCAACAGATGTCACGAAAGGCCTGAAAGATAAGGGCACGATAATAATCAACACATCAAAGAAGCCGAAAGACCTCAAGATAAAGGGGGATTACAATATCCACACAATAGACGCAAGCGCAATCGCACTGAATATATTCAAAAGGCCGATAGTGAACACGCCGATACTCGGAGCTTTCTCAGCTGTCACGAAATTAGTGAGCCTTAAGTCGATGATGAAAGCGATAGACGAGAAATTTGCAGCAAGCAAGGGCAAAGCGATGGCAGAGATGAACAAGAAAGCAGTGAAGGACGTCTATGACATGGTGAGATAACATAGATAAGCTGGATAATACACGAACAGGATAATATCTATATCAAGGTAACCAGATGCCAAAATCAAAAAAATCAAGAAACTCAAAAAACTCAAAGGAGAATGAGCAATTGCCTATCGGGGCAGTCATAACAAGGCCCGGCTCTTCGGTAAAGAACAAGACAGGCAGCTGGAAGGAATTCAGGCCGGTCAGAGACGAGAAGAAATGCATACGCTGCGGTTTCTGCTGGATGTTCTGCCCAGACAATGCCATAAATGAGAAGTTCGAGGCTGATCTGGACTACTGCAAGGGTTGCGGGATATGCGCAAACGAGTGCCCTGTGAAATGCATAGCCATGGTCAAGGAAGAGAAGTAAAGAGAAACAAAACGATCCCGATAAAATGATCCTGATATATATCACCTGCAAAGACAAGAGAGAGGCCGAAAAGATATCAAAGCACATGCTGAAGAAAAGGCTGATAGCATGCGCAAACATCTTCCCGGTAAAAAGCCTTTACAACTGGAAAGGAAGATTGTGCAGGGCAGACGAGGCCGTCTTGCTCGCAAAGACCAATGACAGGATGTACGACAATGTCAGGAAAGAGGTCAGGAAGATCCACAGTTATGAGATTCCGTGCATAATCAAGATGAAGGCCGATGCAGACAGGGAATATGAAAACTGGGTCAGTCACGAGGTAAGGAGATAAAATGGCAAAACAGGTAATGGAAGCAAGCCAGGCAGTTGCAGAGGCAGTGAAGCTCTGCAGGCCGGGAGTAGTCCCTATGTATCCCATCACTCCGCAGACCCATATAGTGGAGAATATCGCGGAATTCATCAATGATGGGGCCATGGACGCTGAGCTGATAGATGTGGAGTCAGAGCACAGTGCGATGGCTGCTGCGATAGGCGCCCAGATGACGGGGGTTAGGACATTCACAGCATCGGCTTCCCAGGGGCTGGCATTGATGCACGAGATGCTTTTCATAGCCTCAGGCATGAGGCTTCCCATAGTCATGGCAATAGCCAACAGGTCTTTGTCTGCTCCATTGAACATCTGGAACGACCACCAGGATGCGATTTCAGAGAGGGATTCAGGATGGCTGCAGCTGTATGTCGAAAGCTCCCAGGAAGCTCTTGACACGATAATCCATGCTTATAAGATAGCTGAGAACAAGGAAGTCCTGCTTCCAGTGATGGTATGTTTGGATGGTTTTGCATTGAGCCATGTATGGGAGCAGGTGGATATGCCCACAAAGGCCAAGGTCAACCAATTCCTGCCGAGGTACAAGCCAGTGAACCCTACCCTTGACACAAGGAAGCCAGTCACACTGGGGCCTGTCTCATTCCCTGACACATACATCAATTTCAGGAAGATGCAGCAGGATGCAGCAAAGAAATCCCTTGAAGTCATCAAGAAGGTGAATTCAGAATTCAAGAGGAAATTCAGGAGAAGCTATGGCAATGGGCTGGTAGACACCTATAAGTTGGCAGGAGCCAAATATGCGATAGTGGCTATGGGCACTGTATGCGGCACAGCAAGGCACGTTGTAGACAAGATGAGGAAGGAGGGCAAGAGAGTGGGCCTTATCAAAGTCAGGTCATTCAGGCCATTCCCTGTTGAAGACCTAATAAGCGCGACTAAAGGCCTTGAAGGCATAGCGATAATAGACAGGGACATCTCGATAGGCTATGAAGGGGCATTGTATTCTGAGATGATGGCAGCATTGCGGGGATCAAAGACAAAGATATCAGGATTCATCGCAGGCCTTGGCGGAAGGGATATAACTGCAGATAACGTCGAATACATGCTCAATCATTCAATGAAGGGAAAAGAGATAAGGGAAGAATGGATATTATGATGAGATGATGATGCAATAATTATGTATGCTATTATTTATTATCGGATGCAGGCGATAAGATGATGAGCGGAAAAAGGCAATAAAATGATAAACAACATAACGACTGAGGAGTATTTTGCGCAAGGCCACAGGGCATGCGCAGGCTGCGGCCAGGCCTTGGCAGTGAGATATGTTCTCAAGGGGGCAGGAAGGAACACAGTGGTATCGAATGCGACAGGCTGCCTTGAGGTGTTCTCAACACCTTTTCCGCAGACATCATGGAGATTGCCATGGGCACACGCGGCTTTCGAGACTGCTGCAAGCCTTGCTTCGGGCATCGACAAAGGATTGATCAAGCTGAAGAAAAGGAAAAAAATCAATTTATTGGCATTGGCAGGCGATGGAGGCACATTCGATATAGGTTTCCAGGCGCTGAGCGGAGCCGCTGAAAGGGGGCACAAGTTCACCTATGTCTGCTTTGACAATGAGGCCTATATGAACACGGGCATACAGCGCAGCGGCGCCACGCCAAAATATGCCTCTACGACAACAAGCCCTGCAGGGAAGAAGATCCATGGCAAGACGGAGTTCAGGAAGGACATGCCGCTGATAATGGCGGCCCATGGCTGCTATGTTGCGACAGCATCAGTCGCTTTCCCGCACGACATAATCAAGAAGGTCAAGAAAAGCTTTGAGCATGAAGGAGTCTCATATATCCAGATATTCTCCCCCTGCGTCCCTGGATGGGGTTATGCCAGCAACCTCAGCATCGAGATGGCAAAGCTGGCCTTCAAGGCAAAAGTTACGCCTCTGTTCGAGATAGAGGATGGCATAATGACACTGACGAACAAGCCATCAAAGGAGATCCCCGTTGAGGATTACCTGAAGACGCAGTCAAGATTCTCCCATCTGCAGCCCAAAGAGATAGAGGAGATACAGAAGAACATAGACAAGAATTGGGAGAAATTGCTGCATTGGGACGAGAATAAGACAAGGATAGTCTAGATTATGGTTTTTATTATCTTTTCATTGCATCCTCTTATATCCTATCATGTATTCCCGCATCCTATCTTATGATCGTGCCTATGAATCTTTTCCCGTCAAGAATTTCCTTAAGATTATTGATATTCCTTCCATTTGCGATTATCACCTTGGCCTTGTTTTTCTCAGCCATCTTCGCAGCAATAGGATCGAATGGCATATTCAGTCTCGGAGACCATCTATCCCCGACTAATTTCCTGAATCCCTTCCATGAGATCTCTTTTATCGCTTCTGCATCCCTGGATTCCTTCGGGTCTTTTGTATAGACATAATCGACATTAGTCAGGTTTATTATCATGTCCGCCTTGTATGTCTTTGCGGCCAGGACAGAATCAAGGTCAGTGCTCCAGCCCGGCTTCCAGCCTGAGCCGACGATTATCTTCTTCCCTGTCTTCACTTTTTTCGTCGGATTATCCACCACATCTTCATAAGCATGGCTTCCAAACAATGTTTTCACAAAGAACGCGTTCATCTTCGTCGCATTTATTCCCACCCAGTCGAGGGCTTCATCGCCGGGATCCGTTATGGACATTATCGCATTGTTGTACTGCTTGTTTATGTTGCCGCCGCCGCAGATAATCACAAACCTCTTCGCTTTTTTGCCTTTTATCTGGTCGAGGATAAATTTCCGAAATCTCTTCAGGAAAAAAACATCAATATCATCAGGAAAGATCAAAGAACCGCCAAGAGATATGACATATGTTTTCATTCAGTTTCACCCAATCCCCAGTATTGTCCATACTATTGTCAAAACAACGCCTGCCCCGAACAGGCAGCCCGCAAGTTTCCCTGTTGCAGATATCAATGCAGTCCTTTTGTCATCAATCTTCAGCTTCCTCATCCTTTGCGCTTCATGCCCTTCAAATATCCCTGCAAATCCGTCTGTTATGGCATTGCCTACAGCCCCCCCGACTATAGCACCCCAGACGCCGAAAAGCTCTGCGCCTATCAATGCGAATACTGCGAGGATGCCGTTGTCAATAAGTCCGAAGATTATGTCGGGCCTTAAAGAGTGCAGCGGGATTTTGAATATCAGTGCAGACACGAACGAGACAATACCAAGGAAAATAAGAAGGGGGCCTATAATGAATTTCTGGTTTGCAGAAAAAGAAACCGCTATGATAATCAACAGTGTCAGCAGTGCAATGCTTGTTACAGCAGTCAATAACTTGTCTTTTGCCATTTCTCTTTTTTATATCTTCACAACCTAAATTCACTTCTTTAGCAGTATCTCTGCCATTGCAGCATAAGCCGGCCTTGTTATGAAAACGCCGAAGCTCACTCCCGCTATGGTCGTGAACGCAAATCCTTTCAGCATGCCCGCGCCCGCGAAAAGCAGAGGTATCATGGCCACAACAACAGTGAGATAGGAGCCCATTATTATGAAGAAAGCCCTTTTCATCTTCTGCTTCCATCCAGAGCTTACATCAGCCTCTCCCTTCAGGATTTCGTCAGCGATCACTATCTGGTCATCCACCCCAGTTCCTGCTGCGACTATTATGCCAGCGATTGCCGCAAGGTCAAGATTCCAGCCGACTAGTGCAGCAAGGCCCAAAAGCAGTATAACCTCAAAGCTCATAGTGACGACCATTGGCAAGGCTATCTGCAGTTTCCTGTACCTGAAGAACACAACAACAGCAACTGCAAGTATGGCAATGGTCCCCATGAATATGGCGTTCTTAGTGAATTCGTCGCCCAATGTAGGGGAGATATTGTTTGTCTCTATTATCTCCATCTTGACAGGCAACGATCCTGTTATCAGTATAGTCTGGAGCCTTTTCATATTGTTCAATGCATCATATGTCGCCTCTTCCCTTGTCCTGCCTGCTCCTGCTCCTGCTATCGAGATGTCTGTCACTGGCCTTCCTTTTAGCTCAGCGCCTATGTTCAGGGAATCAACCAATGAATTATCCAGGAAGAGGTAGATCTTTTCGCTCAGGTATTGCTCGCCATCCTCTGTTATTATATCAAGATTTACAGTAGTGGCTGCCTGCCTCTGCGCTGCTTCTGGCGTTAGTGATATCGAGAACCTGAACCTGCATACCCAGCTTCCATCTGAAGAAATCCCGCAGCCCTGCTGGGGGTCTATTCCGGAGCATTCAGCGCTCCTGCATACATATGTTATATCTCCTCCTCCCTTGAAGACAGTAGTATTTGCGACTTTTGCCTCAAATTTCCCCTGCTTTGAGAGGAGTTCCCTCACGTCCTCTTCATTGGCTCCTGCTATCTCGACAAGGACATACTGGTTGCCGCTGAGGTCAGAAGTCTCCCTGACAGTGACATCGCTTAGGCCGTATACATTCAGCCTCTCTTTCATGTTAGAGAGAAGGATCTCCATCTCGCTCCTCTCAATCTCTTCCTCTGGTTTAAGCAGCACTCTTGTGCCTCCCTGGAGATCAAGGCCTTTCCTTATATTGTTTGTAGGAGCATCATACACCCTTAATCCAATGTCTTCTACGCCTTTGAACTTGAGCTCTGTTTTCTGCACCGTCACCTGTTTTTTCACTGTCTTATTGACCAGCACCAAAGTGCCATTGACAGTCTCATTATATTCCTGAAGCTCATCTACCATCTTTATTTCTGTCCCGTTCAGGTATATCATATCATACTCGGGCTTCGTGATCAGCTTGTAAGTCCCTTTGTTTGTCTTCACCTGTATTGTCCTGTTGACCTCAAGCGTCTTGACGAATTCGTAATATTCCTCTACATCGCTTATCTTCCTGTTGTTGATGGAAGTCAGTATCTCCCTGCTTCTCGGAGGGGCATTAGGTTTCGGATTTTCAATCCCTCCTATCGATGCAGAGCTGTTCTTGACTACATTCCTTATCGCAACGCCATCCGCCCATGGGGCAGGATTTATCGCTACTATGGCCAGCACTATGAATATGAAAGCCAGAACGATCCTGAAATTCTTGAACATCTTCTTTATCTTATACATCTTGCTTTATCTCCCCTTTCTCGGGCCTCTTCTCCAGGTACATCCTCAATGTGGTTACGTTCTGTATCCAGGTATAGAAGATATCGAATACAAGGCCTATCATTATTATTATCATTATCTGCCTCAATACCTCTGATTTCGAGAATATCAATGCAACACCGACAGCTGCGACTGTTGTGAGGGTCATAGTGAGGCCGGTTTTCAATGCAGAATAGACGCCGTCCATTATCGTGCCCTCTCTCCTCCTCAATACCCTTGTCGTCAGGAGTATGTCTGTGTCCACTGAATAGCCTATGAGCATTAGGTAAGCCGCTATACCTGCAGTGGATATCTTCATCCCTATGAGATTGACAACGGCTATGGTAGATGTTATTGTCGAGAATGCTGCCAAGCTGACAAGCAATGAAGGTATAGGGACCCTGAAATAAAGGAAGACTGTTATCGCCATGAACACGAATGCGAAGAATATCGCCATCAATATCTCCTTGAAGAAGCTTGCCCCCAATGATGAGCCTACCATCTCAATGCTGTAATCGCTTTTTGTTATGCCTAAGGTCGTTTCAATCATATTCTCGAAATTGTCTATATCTTCCTTGTCTGTTATGTCTGCCTCGATAAGAAGGCCGCTCTGTGTGCCTGCAGCAGAGAACTTCCTTACACCTATATCACTTCCCTTGAAATTATCCCTAAGCTGCTTCTCAAATGCTAAAAAATCATAATCAGAACTTGGCACAGTAACTGTTATCCCTCCTTTCAGGGAGACGCCTTTATTTATGAAATCGCCTGTAGTCGCCATCTGATAGCCTATCTGGGCTATTGCCAGCAGCAGCACCGTTAATGTGAGGAAAAGCAGTTTCTTGTAATCATGCTCATACAGGTGCCTTATCTTGCCAACAAAACCCTGCGTTTTTGGCCTTGCATGGGCATGGTGTTCAGGCTTAGAATCATCATTGGAAGCATGCGCAGCATCGCCTGCCTCTTCCTTTATCAGGCCTTCTTTCTTAAGGAGCTTAAGCCTTGCTTTTTCCCTTCTTAAACGCTTTTTAGACCATTCTTCCATTATCCTTGCCCCCTCTAGCAGAAAAAAGGTTTATTTATAAATATTTTGTAATGAAATACCTACTGAATATACATATCACATATGGGCCGTTATGGTGGGCTAATACTATCGGCGGATATTCAGGCTGATTATAATAGACAATCATAACCTACTAAAAATAACCTATGAAAACAAACAGCAGAAGATTTCTACTCCTCCATCTTCTCCATGAAAACCTTTTCAAGGGATTTCCCTTTTTTCACTATGCTTTTTGTCCTGCCTTCAGCGATTATCTTCCCATTATGGATTATCCCAACATAATCGCAGAGATCCTCAACTTCGTAAAGGTTATGCGAGCTGAATATTATCGTAGTGTCTTTTTTCAGCTCCCTAACAAGCTTCCTTATGTTATAGGCGACTTTAGGGTCAAGGCCTGATGTTGCTTCATCAAGCATTATTATCTTAGGATTGCCAATCAGCGTCTGGGCTATCCCCATGAGCTTGAACATGCCGTGGGACATCTCCTTCATCTTCTTGTCCTTATGCTCAGTCATCCCCACCTTGTCAAGCAGCCTGTCAGCATTTTCAAAGGCCTCTTTTCCATTGAGACCAGCAAGCTTGGAATAGAAGGTCATTATGTCAAGCGCAGTCCTATTGGCATAGAACTCTGCCCTCTGCGGCAGTATTCCTATCAATCCCCTTATCTTTTCCGGCTCTTTTATTATATCATTGCCATAGATCTCCACGCTGCCGGAGTTAGGCCTTATGAACGTTGATAATATCCCCAATGTAGTTGTTTTTCCGGCGCCATTCGGCCCTACAAGGCCGTATATCGCCCTCTCAGGGACATTCATGCTGAGGCCATTAAGGGCCTTATTCTTGCCGTAAAACTTCACCAATCCTTCTGTCTTGACGACAATATTCCCTTCCTTATCCTTCCCCTTATCCGCCATTCTTCTTTTCCCTCTTGTCGATTCAGATGATTGATCCAGATGATTTAATGGAACCTCAGTCAAGATCAGATTTTTTCAGCACAGCAAAACTTATCAAAAAATACAGCAGTGTATGCAGCAAAAGCACATTCAGGCCCAGTATCATGTTCAAAGAGATGCCTTTGATGAGATAGTCAAGGGCCTTTGTTGAGAAGTAAAACGGGGAGAAGAAACTTATATAATTGAAATTCATGGCGACAAGGAACAATATGGACACGAGCAATGACCATATTATGGATGCTGAAGGCGTCCTTGCCACCATCGAGACAGCGACTGTAAGGCATATGAAGCAGAATGCATATATGCTCAGGTAGATCCATGATACCAGGTAAGGTATGAAGAACCAAAGCCCGTTTTTAGAGTGCACATAGAAAAGCGCTGTTGCATACGCTATGAATATCATCATTGCAGACAGCACGAATGATGAGAGTATCTTGCCGCCCAATATCGAGAGCCTGTCCGTCCTATACGCCATGAACTTGATTGAGCCCCCGCTTATCTCCTCTGAGATGAGATTATAGCTTATTATTATAGAGAACAGCGGCAGAAGCCCCACTGAGATGTAATACGGGAGAAGTATGGAGAATGACTGCCTGCTGCCTGCAAGCGCCCATGCGAATATCTCAAAGACAGACCCAACTTTTATGCCTATGAACATTAGGAAAAGGTAGGATATTATTATCGCCAGCGCTTTCCTTGTCTTTAACGACTCTATGAACTCATCAAGAAATATAGTCCACACTCCTTTTGATATGTAAGCCATATTGCAAAAAAACCTCATATTGTTTAAATATTTTATGGAATATCTCAAGATGTCCGATCAAGATATTAATCTTATCAAGTTTTTTTATTGAAAATTGCCGGGTTTAATCTCTCATCTCTCGGAATATAATTGAAGCGACTATCAGATTATTCATGTCGTGGCTTCAGCAGCGGCTTCCTGCAGCACATACTGGTATGCCTGGCCTGCGTTCCTCTGCTCTGTCTTGAAATGGCACCATACATAATAGTCCGTGCCTGTCGCAGTCAGCAGAGCTGTGCAGTTGTCGCATTGCGTGCCTCCGCTCTTGGGATCGACGAATGTCGTGCCTGAAGAGGCCCCTGCCTGCGTAGGCGCATATCTGCATTCAAGAGCCTTCTCATTGTCGTTCTCCTGCCTCTTGAATTCAATGAAGAATTTCACGCTCATGCTCGGTACGGTTATCTTCTCCATGCTCTGGTTTATCGTTTTAGGGTCCTTTATTATGACTGTGCCTGGTTCGCCTTCTGTGATTGGCTTTATCCATTCGGATCTCTGCGGTCCTGCGTATTCTGTCCCCTGCTCAAGCCTGAAGCTGAATGTCTCATAATGTTCAGGATGGTCTATGCATTTGATGTATATCGGCGCGCCAGGGTTCTTCAATTCATCGAAAGGTCTGCTTGAATTGCAGACATATCCTCCTGCAAGGCCGCCGTAATATGTTGATTTCGGGCACTGGAACTTGTTATTCATGTAAATGAATTCCTGGTCTGATGTGCCATAAGCGCATTCAGACAGTTGATTAAGGTAAACATAGACCTCTTTCCTGCCTGCTTCATCAGGGCTCTGCTCTGTCCAGTTCTGAGGCTCGATCGCCCTTACAATAGGAGGCCCGTCCGGGACCTGTGCAGCAGCCAATGGATTGGGGCTGATCTTGAACCTTATGAAATCAAGGTCTACTTCATTCTCATTCCCCCCCCTGTCCCTGCATTTCACGAACGCATGGTATTTGTGCTGGGCAACGGCATAATTCAATACCTCATCGATGGCATTCTTCTGCGCCGTGTTCAGCCACTTCTCCACTTCCGGCTTTACTGTATTCTGCCAGAAATCAGTTATCTGCGAGAACATGCTCTTGATCTGGTCAGTCTTGTCTTCCATCTCATCGCAGTCATCATTGCTCAGGGCCATAAGGCCGATGTTACCGCAACCAGTGCTCGGATCCCAGTCATTGCAGTCATTGCAGTCATCAGTCAGGTCTTCCATATAAGTTATTATCCTGTTCGCCATGTTATTGAATATCGCCCAGATCTGGTCAGGATTGAAACTGATCATGCTCATCAGCTGGAGAGGCAATAGCATCACAGAGAGCCCGTCAGCAGTCGTATAAGGTATTGTGAGATTATGCTTTGTCCTGAAGCTGTAGTCTGTCGCTGTCCCTGGGAAAGGAGGGTTCATTCCGAACGATGCTCCGGGCACTACAGTGAGCATGCATTGGGTTTCCCTGTTCGTCTTTATCTGGAATGTATAATCTGTCTTCAATGCTTCGATTATCTCTTTTCCCACATAAGCAGTATCTGAAGAAGCCAATGTCGATCCTTTGGTAGTGTAGCCAGGCGTTATCTGGCCGTCGAACTGCACAACAGGCTTTCCTATAGTGGACGTCTCATATGAAGAGCATTTGCCCACTCCGTCTATCTCCTCATAATTGCAGTACATGCCAAGGCTCCTGCATTTGTATTCCGTGCATGGCCTGTAAGGATTGCCGTTGCATTTCTCGCAGTCGATCGCTGAAGTGCTCGGAGTCCAGACATTGCACATGCTCACGCCAAGAGCCGTCCATTCCATGGATTCACCATGGACTATGAGGTCCCATATGTCATCCTCGATATTGTTGAGCTTGTCCATGCCCCAATCGACGAACCTCTGGAAGAAGCTCATGATGCCAAGCATGGAATAATCATTCGGGGAGTTATGTATGAACATGTCAGGAGTGACTGTTTTCGGGTACCACTCTTTAGGATATGATGGCAGCTTTCCCGCCTTTTGGTACGTCTTAAGCGCGAAATTCTGCGCATTGGGGAGGACTAGCTCGTATATCTGGTTATTGATGAGGTTCGGCGCGCTCACGAATCCTCCGCCCATAGAGCTTGTGCCTACGCCGGGCAATTGCCCTGCTCCAGGGAATAGGTTGTTCAATGAGAGCTCAGGCAGCTTTCCGAGGTAATTCCTGTAGATGCCGCAGTCTCCCTGCATTGCGCAGTAGATGGCATCGAACTCGGTCCATTCCTGGAAGCATCCCGGAGCAGCGCATTCATAATAATTGTTCGCCCATCCGCAGACCTGCATCCCTTCCAAAGTATTCCAGAATCTCAATCCGGGCGGGACTTGAGGCGCGCAATGCCTCTCCTCATATGAAGTGACTGTGCCTGGTTCGCTCTGATCGCGAGGTTTCCCCAATAGGAAATTATCCTGGAATACATTCCAATAGCAGTCTCTCTTGCCTGTGTCTGTGCATTCTGCCTGGTTGCTCCCGAAGAGATGGCAGTCCTGCCACCTGTTCGGCCTGCAGACAGCCCTTGTCATCTGCCTTCCGTTTATGGTCTCTGCCTGTTCAACACAGATGTCTGTCCTGTAATCGCCGCATTCCTCTACGAGCATTGACCCGTCTACGCAGATCTGCTTGTAATGCCTTGAGCCCACTGCATCAAGGCCCTGGCCGCTCGGCCCTTCATACGAGCACCAGGACTCGCCGTTCATCTTTGCAGGGCCGCTGTAAGTGGAAGGATCGTTCACATTGTCCCCATACTCATATGTGCCGTTCATGCACGCATTGCATCTCCTGCCATAGCAGAGCCCTGTCCTGTTGTCGAACTTATCCTCTGATATGGGCTTGCACGTGAATCCGCTCTGCGCGCATGTCCCTGTCCTGAATTCAAGGCCGTTGTTCATGCATGAGCTCTTGTCTGCATTCTCAAAACAATTCCCGTCTTTCTTGTTGTTGCAGCATCCCATGTTCTGGTCATAAGCATTTGATCTGGCAGCAGCAGGAGATGCTATCATCTGCCCGCTGGACCCTAAAGACCCGAGGCCAGCAAGCTCAGGCAGCCTGTCATATCCCTGCAGCGCGAAATTGAAGACATAATGCTCTTTCTTCTCCCAGTCATACTTGCTCAGCTTATAGGTCACATCAGGATAAGGCCTGTGCTTCTGTATCAACACCTCTATGCTGTGGTTGAACATCCATCCTTCCTGGTTGAAATATCCCGCGCTGTTCTCGCTGTTCAGTATCTCCATGGCAAGGTCATACAATTTGCCGAGAGGATAATCGAACTGCACAGAATAATCCATCGTGTTTATCTTTGTGGCATCTTTTGAGACGACAAGAGGATAATTGACTATGACGTTGACATCATCAGGGGCTATTATCACCTTTGTGCTAGGCTGGCTTGATTTTATCTCATATCCCCTGTCCTCATAGAATTTCAGCGCCGGACTCATGCATGCTGCGACCTCGACAGTTATCTTGTCCTGAAGCTCTTCCTGCATGCTTTCCCTTGTGAGTATCTTGTTCACGCATTCAGTATAGCCAGGCTTCTGGTCGCAAAGATACCTGTATCTTGTCTTGTTATAGGTCCGGTATTCATTAACTTTCGGACTTATGGTCCCGCCGTACTTGGCGATCCTGATAAGCTCAGGATCAGAGACTTTTTTTATGCACGATCTCATCAATGTATCAAGGGAAGTCTTGTCAAGGGATTCCGGCAGCTGCTCGAGGAAATACTGATCGCTTGGGGCTTTTTTTGCAACATAAAGAACATAAGTGAGCGCAGCAGAGCCTATCAGCAGGATAAGCCCTATAAGGACAAATGCAGCCATCTGGCCTTTCTTGCACCTCTTTTTTCCGTTCATCTTATCTGCTCTTTTTTGATTGTGTTTTGATCGTGATATTCCGGTTGCGATATGATTATCTATAATCATGTACCTGTCTAAACGCCCATCTCACCAAGGTCATCAAGGGTCATGTTCTCTGCAGGAGGGGTTTTCTGCATTGACAGGCATGAGTTGTAAAGGTTTGAATCGACGATGTTCTCGCATAGGCTGTAATCCTTGTTCTTGAGCACAACCCTGAGATAGCACTGGTCCCTTATCTCCTCATCCTCTATCTTTGCGCATATCGCTGAATTATCGAATGATTTTGACAATTGGTCATAGCATGCATCCTTGTACATGGAATTCTCGGCCTTGCTGCAGATGTCCATCGCCCTTTCAGCATCTGTCTCTTTCGATGCCCGGTCCATTAGGCTTTCGAAATCAGAGGTTTCAGAGGCGAAATCAACCTGTTCTGCGGAGGGCTGCTCTGCTGCAGGAGGAATCTGGAAATCCTCTTCTTCTGCCGTTCCTGTATCCCGCACTGCCTCTTGTCCTATCTCTTCCTGAGGAGGGGGTGTTTCAGCGCTCACTGTCGGATTTTTTTCGAATGCTATGCCTTGGTCTTCTGCGCCAGTCCCTGTTTCGGTTATATCCGGGCCGGTTGTTCCTCCAGCCTTGCTGGAAGGCCAGAAATAGAACAACCCTGGCCCAAATATAACCAATGCTACAAGAATTATGAGAACTGCTGATGAGGGGAATTTCGAGCCTCTTTTCGTCGCCTTCGACAATGCTTCATTTATGTCAGGCATAGGATACCCTGAGGAGGATAATTGAGCCCTTAATGTGTCAGGATCAATGCCTCTGCCCAATGAGGACCTTATATAATCGACAAGGGAAGAAAGCCTCTGCTGGTTCACAAAGGACACAGATTCTTCAACATCCTTCACATTATAGCCCTGTTGGATGAGAAAGCTTTTGATTGAGTTTAAGTCATAGCCGCTTCTTAGCTGCTGCTGTATGTAACTCACAAGCTGCTGGTTCATGTACTGCACCTTCTACTTATCACAAGAAAGCAACGTTTCTTGTAGCATTTTAGGGGGTATATTTAAATACCCATTTAAATGTTTTTAGTCATTTTAGAGGGGTGAAGGGCAATATCTGCACATTATTGTTTTTTTGGGAAAAATAATGAAAAATACTCTTAAGAAGTTGGTATAGGCGTCTGGCAGTAAGGGAAGCATCCGGAGTCTTCGCAGTCTGTCTTTCCGTCGCAATCATTGTCAAGATTGTCTGCACAGTACCATGAATCGCCTTCAGGCTTCTTATAGCCTTCCACTTTTGATGAGCTGTAAGAGCACCCTATCCATTTGCTGTGCTGGCCAGCATCACATTCTATGTCTGTGCATGATTTGCATATCCTTTTCATGCCTGCGCAGACCCCTTTCTGGTTCTCGCATAATTTCTCTGCTCCTAGCGGGCTGCATTCGCATCCCTCATCAACCTCATAATCGCAGTCATTATCAATTCCGTCGCAGACTTCGGATGCCCTTGGATGAACCAAAGGATTGCTGTCATCGCAGTCTGTGCATTCATCTGTCCCTACAGAGACTCCCGGTTCCGAATCTCCGCAGTTGTATTTTCCAGAGCTGCACTCGAGATCATTGTTGCAGAAACCATCCTTGTCCTCATCGCATCCTTCGTCCTTGTCTCCGTCGCAGTCATTGTCATTTCCGTCGCACTTGTCCTCGTCGAACTGGTAGAGAGGGCCGTAAACTTCAGCATCGCATCCTTCCCATTCGCAAGTGTATGCAACGCCGGCAGTCCCATACACGCATTTGTCCTTTGCAAGCTTGCATACCCCTTCTATGAGAGGGCATGGCTGCGTTTCATAACAATCGCATTGCGGCTCAGGAGGCACTGGCGGCGGTCCTCCGCGTTTGCAGTAATAATCATTGCCATTCATTGCAGCATTTGTATAAGGATCAACTACAACCACACCTGCATATTGTTCAGACATACAACCGCAATCTTTCCTGCATCCCTTGTCGCAATTCAGGCAGCTCTCGCAGCATATGCACCTGCATTCGCTGCAGTCACAGCATCCACCTCCGCCCCCGCTTGACTGGCCTGCGCTCATCACGCTGAGAAAAATGACTGATATCAATATGACAGCAGCATAAAGAATTATCGTTGTCTTGCTTATCCTATTCGCTTTCGCTTCTTTTTCAGCCTTCTTTTTTGCCATCTGCATCTGCAAAAAGGCATTACTTCTTTATTAATTTTTTGGTTTTGAGAAGATTGTCGTAAGGCCGAAAAAGAAGATTCCAAGGCCCGATGGTATGACTATCAATGCAAGATAAGGCAGAGGGGTTATGATATAAGCGCCTATGTTTGCGATTATGCCTCCTGAAACCAATAATGCATAGGTCTTCGGCCTTATGCGGAAGCCTGTCTTTACCCTCTTTTTCGGGGATTCTTTCAATGAGTTTATTATGATCAATGTGGCTGAAATCAGGAAGAATACAATGCATATTATCTGCGTTGTCGTAAGGCCGAAGAAATAATTTGAAGGGTCATAATCCCCCCTGAAAAATTCTGTCGTGAACCTGCCCACCGCATACATGAACACGAACGATGATAAGACATAGCCATCCTGCCTGTTCTTCTTTTCTTTCCTTTCGCTAAGGCAGACCAGAACAACAAAAATTGCAAGGTCTACCAGGGAGTTATAGAGCTGTGTTGGATGTATTGGCACATTGTCTTTTATTATCGCCCAAGGGACATCTGTCTGGGAGCCGAAACAGCAGCCGGCGATATAACATCCCAGTCTTGCGATGAAAAATCCGAGAGCTATTGCAGGCGCAAGGATATCCGCATATCTCATATACTTCAACTTGGTGATCTTTGAGTAGACAAACGTGAAGACGATCCCACCTATGATCCCCCCTATCGCAACCCAGCCTTTCTGTTCAAGGCTTATCATCTGCATGAACCTTTCTACAAACCCCCCGCTTGCACAACTTCCGCCCCAGGGACCATAGAATGCAAAGATCCTTGATCCAACGAAAGAACCTACAAAAGCCAAGAGGAACATCTGCAGCATCCTGTTAAGATCAAGGCCCTTGTCGAAATTTCTTTTCCTTAATGTTTCTTTTATGATATAATATGCTGCGAATGGCCATGCGATGAGATAATGTGTTGTGAACCAGAAGCCTATCTTTAATCCGCCTATTGTGACATATTTCAGCATCTCATATTCTATCATTTTCAGCCCTTTTCAATCCCAATGGATTTTTTGAGCGGATATATTAATCTTATGATTTTTGGTTCCGGTTCAATTATGGCTGCTTGTGTAGGCCATCAGCCCCCTGAACAGGATCAATAATCCGAAGGCGAAAGGCGCAATCATGATCTCGATGTCCATGTTGACGAACAGCAGCGAGATTATGCTCAGCATGCCTCCGCCGGAGACGAGCAGATAGCTCAATTTCATGTCTTTGTCTATCTTCGGGACAGCCCCTCTGCTCTTCCCCTGATTCAGCAGCATCATCGTCCCGAAAAAGATGACCAATATGATCGATATGAGCTGGGAGAACGTGAATCCGAAATGATAGACATTAATCCCATAATCCCCCCTGAAGAATTCAGTCATGAATCTTGCTATGGAGTAGAGCAATATCGCCGAGAAGACCAGATATCCGTCATATCTCCTCTCTGCCTTGTGCCTCCTGGCCAATTCCAGCATAATAACGAAGACGATGAGCTCTGCAAATGCAGCATAAAGCTGCGATGGATGGATGGTTGTCCCGAATCTTTCGATCGCCCACAGGACATTGGTTTCTGCGCCGAAACAGCAGCCCGCAAGGAAACAGCCGAATCTGCCCATGAAAAGGCCCAAAGGTATCGCCGGTGCAAGGATATCGCAGTATCTCAGGAAATTTATCTTCTTCATCTTTGAGTACGCATATGAAAAGACCAACCCGAAGATTATCCCTCCGTAAGCGACCCAGCCCCCTTTCGGCGAGAACATGAGTTTTATCCGTTCATAGAAGCTTCCATAGCCCCATGGGCCGAAGTAATGGAAAAGCCTTGAGCCGAAGAGGACGCCGACAAAAGTTGCAAGCAGGAACTGCATCGCCTTGTTAATATCCACATCCTTATTGCTCTTCGCATTCATATATATGAAATAGCCTGCGAAGATCCAGGCGATTGCGAACATCACACCCCATGTGAAGATCGCGAATCTGTCCCCTATCTTGAAGAGTATCTTGTGGATTTCGTAAGGGATCATATCCTGGGATATCCTCCCTGTTTTATTAATATTATCAATTTTCAACAAAAAAATATATAAACAATGTTCGTTTAATGCCCTGAATGCTTTTTTCGAAGGGGATTCTTGAGGATATAATATCCAGGGCAAGATTTGACAGGTGGCTCTCTATCTTCCTTACATACGACTGCAACCTGGACTGCAAGCATTGCCTGTACAAGGGGAAGAAAGGCTCAATGGATCTTGAGACAGCCAAAGAGATGCTGAAAGAGGCGAAAGAGCTCAGGTACAAGTCAGTCAGCTTTTCAGGAGGCGAGCCTACAACCCATCCCAAATTCTTTGACATAATCGAATATGCTGCTGCATTGGGATTTGAGATGGACATTGTGACCAATGGCGTCAATCTCAAAACAAACGATTTCCTAAGATTAGCCAGGATAAGGAAGCTGGCTCTCACCATATCGCTCGATTCTTATGATCAGGAAAAGAATGACAGATTGAGGGGCAAAGGCTCCTATGAGGGGGCATTAAGGTCATGGGCAATGACAAGACCCTCACGAGCCAGCTTCATAACTCTCGTGACAAAAGAGAATCTTGCTGATATCCCGAGGACAGCAGATTTCATCTTCACTAAATTAGGCGCAGATAAATTGACCTTGTACAGGGCAATCCCCCAGGGAGGAGCCACAGAAAGGGAAACCCTGTCAAAAGAGGAAGACATGAACTTTTATTTCAATATGGCCTACAGGATCTCTCAGCTGTACAGGGAGCAGGGGAAGCAGATTTTCTTAGGGTTAGGCAGCCACAGCGAGGAAGTATGCTCTGTCCTGGACAGAGGGGTCATAGTTTTCCCTGACGGAAGCTTCGGGGTCTGCTGCAATATCCCTCAGCTAAGCTATTACAGATACAAGAAGCATGGCGACCTGAAGCATTTTTTAGAGACAGACTACAGGACAAAGTTGAGCGAGAGGATAGACAAAGCCACTTATGACGGCAGGCAGAAGAGCATAAGGAAGTACGGCGTTTCGTTCTGCCATGACTGCGTCTCTGACCTGAAGAAGGAGAAGATTATACAATAAATTTAAATACTCCCTTGCTATAACAATCTCATGCACGTAATATCCTTCAAAAGAGACGTTAAGCCTGGTTTATTCTCAAAGAAGACTGTCTTCAGGCACAAGAGCTCTGAAAGGAAGCTGAAGAAAGAGCCTCCGAAAAGAAAGTTTAATGTCAGGAAAATGACAATGCTGGCGATAATATGCGCTGCTATTATAATCCCCCTATTGGCTAGAGGAGTGAGAGCGTTTGTTGAAACTGCTACCCTTACAACTTTGACTGCTGGCCAATCAATCACTTCAATTACCTCATCTCTTTCCGCAGTTTCATCAACTTCGAGCGGTACTTTAGGATCAACAGGAGTAGCAGTCAAAGGCTCATTAGATGCTGCTGCTGTAGCGTCAACAGCAGGTTTTGTAGGATCATTGTTATTCTGGGTCATAATCGCCGTCATAATAATCATCCTTGTCCTGCTTCTCCTATACATGCTGGGCGTCATCAACTGCGACAGCTGCTCGTCTTGCGCTGGGGGGGGTGCGAAAGAGAACGTACAGCAGACCTCTGGCAGCTCCAGCAACACGCAACCGATCCAAGATGGCGTTGCAACAACCGTAAACCCATCCTGACCGCTTCCTGAAAAACGATTATTTTATATAAATCGGGCAACTTCTTTGGATGATGGGGAAAAACACGCTTAATCTCGCTCTTGTCATAGCAGGAGGTTTTTTGATCGATTTCGGCTTCCTGCACATAAGCTCAATCAAGTCATTCTCCCTGTCAATTGCAGCCATAGGCGCCATCATGTTCACTATTGGTTTTTGGAGGCTAAAATGATCCCTTTAATCCCGAAGGAGATGTGGGAATTCTGGCTGATAAAGACGCCCCCCCATTCTCTTTTCGCTTTCATAGGCATGGCGGTAGGTGTGCTGTTCCTGATCCGCATGGGCCGCAGGCAGAAGATCCATCCGAAGATAATGATAATTGAATCATTGTGGGTCTTTGCAGGGGCATGGCTGGGCTCTAAACTGCTGTTCTATATCGGGCCTTACGAAGCATGCAGCAGCGCCGGCATCTTAGGCATATTCAACAGGGGCTTTGTCTTTTATGGGGGGTTGTTCGGCGGAATCTTATTGGGGTATGTCTACACAAGAATAAACCGTTATAATTTCTGGAAGCATCTGGATTTCTGGGGCATGGCGATCCCATTGGAGATCTTCTTCGCCAGGATAGGGTGCTTCTTTGTGAATGACGCATTGGGCAGGATAACAGGCGTATGGTGGGCAGTCAAGCTTCCTGACGGCACTGCAAGACATCCTGTCGGCCTTTACCTCTCATTTTTCAACATCGTTCTGTTCGCCCATCTTTATTCCGGATGGCACAATAGGAGATTCTTCGGCCAGATATTCCTGAAATACCTTATGGTCTACTCAGCAGGGAGATTCATGATAGAGTTCTTGAGGGAATACCCATTCAACTATCTGGGCCTTACATTTTCACAGTGGGTAAGCATAGTGGTATTTGCAGTTTCATCGGCAATCTATCTTGTGAAATCAAGGAAGGTTTAGATAGCTCAATACTGCGCTCTCTTTTGCTGTGTTCCTTTTCTCTTCCTGGAATCTGCCTCTGCATGCTATCTCAAAGAGCATGTTATTCTGGACATTGACCTTATGCCTGCACTGGTATGTGCCTTCAAGGCCGCCTTTTTCACAGGCCATGGGTACCATCTGGCTGACGCTCAATCCCGGCGTTTCCGAGAACCCGCAGTCAATATCATCCCTTATGGACTGTATTATCATCTCATACTCATCCGCATTCACCATTATATCTTTCACCTTGGGGAATGTGAAGTATTGTTCGAACTCCATTGTGAGGTTTATTATCCTGTCATTCTCCCTGAGGTCTATTGTCATGGCATTTTCAGGGAAAAGATGAATGAGGGCATCGCCTTTCGTGAGATTGAATATGTACCTTTCGACTTTTAATGGATTATCCTTGCACCTGACATATATGTTTGTTCTTATGTCGCTTGAAGCATTGATATCCCTTGGTGTGCATTCATAGAGCTTAAATGCTCCAATCATCAGAGGCAGAGTGCATTCTGTCTCTGTCTTCAAGGGCATGGAGTCATAAGGCATGTCGCTTCCTGCAAACCTGCAGTTCGCAGGCTCATTCGTATAGAGCGAAAGATTTCCAAAACTGCTTATGTTCGTGTTGTTGACAGGCAATGCAGCCATCAGTACAGGGGCGCTTTCATCCTTCCCTATCCTGTATTTTATGAACAGGTCTTCAGTGTTCTCATTCCCTGCCTTGTCTATGCATTTGAAGAAAACAAGCTTGTTGCCCTGCTCTGTCTGCACTGCCACATCCCTCAGTGTATCGCCCAGGTTTTCAAAGGCTTTCTTTATGTTGGGTGCGATGTCATCATTCCACATATTCTCAAGCCTCTGTATGTTCTGCTCTGCAAATTCCTTGTTCATGCCCCCTTTGAATTCCTTGACGAATTTCCTGGCATCATAGATTATCTTTTTGAACTTATCGTCGTATGTTTCAAATGTGCCGAGCTCAAGGAAGTTATTCACCCCTAAAGACTTCATCAGGCCTATCCTGAAATCAGGGGCCTTAGGCACAATATCAACAAAAGTGTAATAATCCTGGAATGTGCCGGGCGCTGGAAGGGGTATCTGGTCGAATTCAGGCTGCGGCAATGACGTTACTTTGCATTTCACAGGTTCTGTCGCATTTATCGAGAATACCACAATTGTGTTCGGCTCAAGCGGCTTGCTGAACTTGTAACCAACTGTTTTTCCGAAAACATCCCTCTCTATCTTCACATCACCGAACACAACACCATCAAAGAAAATCTTAGGAGGGATATCATCCTTCTCAGAATAATCATAGCAGAAGCCTATTCCATTGACTTCCTCATAAGTGCATGTCTGCCCCAAACTCCTGCATTTGTATTCTGTGCAGGGCCTGTTCAGGCTGCCGCATTCCTTGCAGTCATCGCCTTTGTATGGCGCCTGCCACGGCATGCACAATGCTGTCTGCAGGACATGGATGTAAATCTTTCCAGTAAGCAGGTAATTAGTCCTGAAATCCTCGAATCTCCAGTTTGAAACCTCATCAAAATACCTCACTTCATTATTGATCAATTCGTTTATTGTTCCATGGGGGTTTTCATACTCTTTTCCGTCAAGCACAGGGGCATACGCCGCTTCCATCTTAAGCTTTGGCTTCATCTCTGTTTTCAGCTGATCATCTGTCAGGTAGACATAATCTGAAGGCGTGCTGTCGAAATTGAAGAATCCCTGTTTTGTTATCTCATCTTCTGTGTTCCTGTAATTCCCGCAGTCACCCATATTGTAGCAGTATATTGCGCTCGAATCGACCCATGATTTGCCGCAGGTATAATAGCCGCAGTCATACTGCTCATTCGCCATGGCGCAAACTTCCTGGCCGTTCTGCTGCCAATGCGCAAATCCAGGGGGGATGTAAGGCAGGCACTTGCCCTGCCTGTTGAGTTCAAGCCAGCCAGACCACCAGCAGTCCCTTGCAGAATTGTCCATGCAATCCTCCTCATTCCCCTGCTCTGCGCAGTCCTGCCATCTGTTAGGCCTGCATACTGCCTTAGGCACATCTATGTCTGTGTTCTCCAGGCATATCTCCTCACGGTAATCCCTGCATTCTGTGTAATAGATCTTGCCGTTTATGCAGCTTCCCTTGTAATGCCTCGACCCGACCAATGAGAAGCCGGGGCTCACAATGCCTTCATATTCGCACCATGATTCGCCGTTCTCCCTTTTCCCGCAATTCTTGCATTCATCGCCTTTGCATTCCGGCTCTGGCATGGTGCCCATGCCTCTGCATTGGGCGTCCTGGAAAGGGGCATTGCTCCATTCTCCTAATGATTTTGCGCAGTCTCCCTGATCTACATTGACATAGCAGTTATTGTCCTTTGTCCTGCAATATCCTTTGCTTACAAGGGTTTTTGTGGGCTGCCCTATCTCATAGATTGAGTATCTGCCCTTGATTGCGAAATTGAAGGATTCCTCTTTTTTGGTTGCAGCATCCCTGATGCTCAGCGAATAGATGATGTCAGGATAGGGCTTGTGTTTGGAGATGCTTATCTGGCCATGTTCAAGCATCCATCTGTCCTCGTCAAATTCCCCGCCCATAGAGTGATGGTAGACTATTTTTACAGCCAGGTCATACATCAAGCCGAGCCTTGAATCCACTTTTTCGCTGAAATCTTTCAGGATGACCTCATTGTTGTCCTTGGAGATTGTTATGGGATATATCACCTCAAAATCAACATCATCCACCCCTACAATTGTCTTGACATCCATGTCCTGCTCTTTCACATCATATCCCTGTTTCCTGAAATTCTCGAAATTCACGCATTTCTTGAGGCTGTTCTTCAATGCTGCATTTAGCTCCTGGGCCATGGAATTCCTTGTCACAAGCCTGTTAACACAGACGAAACCATCTTGGGCATAACAATGATAATTATATTTCATATTGAAATAATACCTGAACTGGTCCAAGTTCAGTGTTCCGCCCTGCAGCCCTATCTTGTCGACCAGGCCCCTGCCTTCTTTCTGTATGCACGCGGTAATGTATTCCCTTATCTTCGTCTCGTCAAGGCTCACCTCCATGCCTTTCTCGACAATCAGCTCTGCCTCTGTCTTTTTCGCAGAAGTGACTAAATAGAGTATGGCACCGGCCATGGCCAGCACGAGAATCCCTATTATGATGAAAGCTGCAAGCTGAGCTTTCTTGCTCTTCCCAGGGCAAAAGCCCCTTATATCTAAATCCACCTCTTTACACCTCTTTTTTTTGATATTCGGCTATGATTTACTTTATTTCAGCTATCATCCTCCAAAAGTTTTCATAGCCGTGAAGCACGATTCCGTCAAGCATCCTGCCTGCGAATTGCTCGTCAGAAAGCATCCTGCCGAACTCATCATGTTTTATTATGGAGATCTCCTTGCCTATATCTGCTGTCTTCGACATTATCTCAAGGTGCATCGTCACATTGTTTGAGATGATGAAAACATCCTTATCAGAAAGTATTATCGAGAGGACATCCTTCTCGCCTGTTATCCTGCCCAAGAACATGTTTATCCTGCTGTCAATCTTCCCTTCTTTCTCACGCTCTTCTTTCAGCCTGTGGGACAGGAGAGCAAGTTCGAGCAGTGTCCTGTGCCTGTCAAGGCTCAGCTTCAGGAGCTTGTAATTGCCTACTTTCTCTATCTTCAGCAGGCCGTCTTTCTCAAGGTCTTTTATCGTCTTATGGACAAGGGAATAGAACAGGTCAAGGTCATTCGATATCTTATTGCCCGTTATATTATTGCCTGGGTTCTTAGCTAGGTAAAGAAGTATCTTCTCCCTGTATGTGGCTTCTTTTAGAGGCATTTTTGCTTTCTCTTTTTCAATTATTCTTATATGAAAATTATCACTTTTTGTGATATTATTATCATAATTTATGATATATATAAATCTTGCGGATAGCCTTTGCCCAACCACAGCAATATTTAAAAACAAAACATATTTTACAGCTTCCAGGGGGTTAGAATGGAATTGCAGAGCTATCTCAAAGAGAGGAAGGAATTGGTAGAGAAGTCATTGAATAGGTTCCTGCCTCCTGAAAGCGCTTACCCCCAGTCATTGCATAAGGCGATGAGGCATTCTATATTTGCAGGCGGCAAGAGGATAAGGCCCATAATAGCATTGGCAGTCGCAGAGCTTTTCGGTGTCGATAAGGAAGATATGATGGCCACTGCCTGCGCTTTGGAGATGACACACACTGCTTTATTGATACTTGATGACCTGCCATGCATGGATGATGCGACGATAAGAAGGGGAAAGCCGTGCTGCCATAAGGTCTTTGGGGAGGATATCGCTGATCTTGCCGCGATAAGCCTCATCCTGAGGGCGATAGAGATCGTTGATGATATCGATGTGGCGCATGAGATCTCGTCCTGCCTGGGTTCGCAGGGAGTTGCCGGCGGCCAGACAGTGGACCTTGAGACCATGAACAAGAAGATCGATTTTGAGACCCTGAAATACATCCACGAGCATAAGACAGGCGCTTTGTTCATCGGAGCCGTTAAGGCAGCGTGCATAAAGGCGAAAGCCCCTGAAAAGGAGGCCAAGGCCTTGCTCAGGTACGCAGAGAATCTCGGATTGGTATTCCAGATAAAGGACGATCTGCTGGATATCGAGAGCACTCCTGAGGAATTGGGCAAGGACACGCAGAAGGATGAGAAGAAGAATACCTTTGTCACGCATTACGGAGCTGAGAAATCAAGGGAGATGATGAAGAATTATATGTGGGATGCTATCAAAGCCTTGTCTGTCTTTGAAGGGAAAGCCGAGATATTGGGGGAGATCGCGAGGTTTGTCGTTGATAGGAGGAATTGAGTTAAAAACCATAAACTTTTTATAATACCAAAAAATAGGTAGTGAATTACCAAAAAATAGGTAAACTAAAATGCTGACAAAAGAGCAGATAAAAATCATAGGCTGTTTTAAAAGAGACATATCTATAGGGCTCACCTTCAGGCAGATAAAAGAGCAGCTTAGGCAGAAATCAAACAACCTGATCCAGATTGCGTTAAAGGAATTCAAAAAGCAGGGCCTGATAAAGACAAAAGAGACAGGGGATGTGACGACCTATTTTTTGAATTTGGACAATAACCTGACATTATCCTACTTAAACCTTGTAAATGAGCTGGAGATAAGCAAAAACAAGATGCCGGTGGATGTGCTAAAGCGCATACAGGCAAAGGTATCGGGGTATACTGAATTTTTCATTTTAATCGTATTCGGCAGCCATGTCAAGGGCAAGGCAAAAGAGAAATCAGATCTGGATATAGCAATCATTGTCGAATCAGAAAAGACAAAAAAAGAAGTATCCCCTTATCTGGAGACAATAAAAAGAAGAGAGATTCTGCGTATAGACTATCATATCATGACAAGAGATGAATTCTTGGAAATGCTGAAAGTTGATTATGAAAATCTGGGAAAACAGATATACAAAAACAATATCGTCTATTATGGATTTATTGAATATCTTAATCTGATAAGAGGAAAATAGAATGAAAGATGAAGCGGAGTTATATCTACAAAGGGCAGAAAATGAGCTTGCAGCAGCCCAGATACTTTTTGACATCTCAAATAATCCAAAACTGCAGAAAGAGCAGTTTAAGCTGGAGAAAAACTTTACTTTTTACAGCTTGGTGATAAGCAATTCTTATTATTGCATATTTAACTCTGCCAAGGCGATATTGATGGAGGGGGATATAAAAACGGGGTCTCCTGAAGTCCACAGGAAGACTATTGGTGCTTTTGAGATGTATCTGGTCAAGACAGGCAAACTTGATGTTGAATTGTTGAAAATCTACAAAAAAATGATAATAAGGGCAGAAGAGCTTTTAGGTATTTTTTCAAGAGAGAAAGGGAAAAGGGGAGAGTTTACTTATCAGAAACTGCCCCAAGCCAACAAAGAACCCGCAAAAGAATCGCTCGATAATGCATACACGTTTTTTAAGAATATAAATAAGGTATTGAGGAAATGAATTTTAAATTCAGGATAATATCATACTAAAAAAAGGATAATGGGGGTTATAGCGCAATGAAGATACTATTTGTCAGGCCGCCCAGGTATATGTGGCCGTTCCATTCTGAAAACAGCTCTTTTTGGCAGCCCCTGGCTTTCGCATCAATGGCCGCGGTTCTCAGGGAGAATATTGATGATATAAAAATTGGCATAATAGACTTTCCTGCCCTGAAGATCGGCTGGAAAAGCGTCCCAGAAGCATTGAAAAGGGAGAAGCCGGATGTACTTTGTATTGGCGAAGAGACTGTCTCTGTGAACGAGGCTTTTAAGCTTGTCAATATCGCCAGATCAATGTTTCCAGAGCTTATTGTGATCGCCGGAGGGACTTATTTCACATACATGGCCAACGATTCCCTCAATAACCACCAGATAGATTTTGTTGTGAGGTTTGAGGGCGAAGAGACACTTCTTGAGCTTGTCAGGGAACTGAAAAAAGACAGGTCGAAGCAGGATTTGAGCAGGATAAATGGCATCGCATACAAGGATAAAGGGAAAGTGATTGAAACATCGTTAAGGCCCCTGATAAAAAATCTTGACAGCCTGCCTATGCCAGCATATGATCTTTTGGATATGGGCGCTTATGGCGGCAAGAGCAGGAACCATAGGAATTTTGTAGCTGTTGAACACAGCAGGGGCTGCACATGCAGCTGTAACTTCTGCATACTATGGAAGCAGATGGGCCAGCTCGATATGAAAACAGGGAAAGTTAGGCCCCATTACAGGACCAAATCCGTAAAAAGGACAGTTGAGGAGGTTGCATATTTACATGAGAAATTCAACAGGAAGACCTTCTGCTGGGTTGACCCCACATGGAACGTGAATCCGAGATGGAACAGGGAATTCGCTGAAGAGATGATAAAGACCGGCCTGGACATTGATCATTCAGTATGGCTCAGGGCTGATTTCATAGTCAGGGATGAGCAGAAAGGCATTTTTGGGAAACAGGTCAAAGCCGGATTGAAGCAGGTGATGATAGGTGTGGAGAGGACAGACAATGATGACCTGAGGTATCTTGACAAGGAAGGCTATTCATATGACACGATAAAAAAGGCTTTCGAGATAGTCAGGAGATATCCTGAGGTCTATTCTGTAGCGACATATCTTTACGGGCTGCCTAATGAGACAAGGCAGTCATTGAAAAGGTTCTATGATCTGCTGAATGGGATACCTTTTGACACCGGCGTTCCATTGCCTTTGACGCCGAACCCAGGCACAAGGTATTTTGATGAGCTTGAGAAGAAAAACCTTATAGAGATAAAGGATTTCAAGTACTATAATTTCATAAATCCTGTCGCAAGGTCGAAATACCTGTCAAGGAATCAATTGATGTTTTACATGATGCTCAATGAGCTTAGGATAAGGACAAGGAAAGAGCAGTTTGCAGGGTTGAATCTCGGTTCTTCAAGGAGGAAGAATGCCGTCAGCTCGATGTCAGGGCACAAGGCCAAGATGTCTTTCAGGTTCATCAGGGGGATGCTGAGCGAATCTTTGCTTGGAAGGAAGGTCAATTACAACACGAAGCCGGGGTGGTATTGATGGCTAAAATGACATTTAAAATAAAAAAACATAGTTATGACCCAAAAATCTTATTTGTAATTGTAAGCTGGGATAGTGAAAAGTATATAAAAAGTTGTTTATCTTCTTTATTTAAATTAGAGTATAATAATTATAAAGTTTTATTGATTGATAATGCTTCTTCGGATAAAACTTTAGATTACGCAAAGGGATATGGCCTGATAGTTATGAAAAATAAAAAAAATAGAGGGTTACAAAAAGCAAATAATAACGGGTTGAAATATTCAATAAACAAAGGGTTTGATTATACCTTTTTCTTGAATGTGGATACCATAATAACTGATAGAAATATGTTACACCTTATTTTAAACTATTTTAATAATGATAAAAGCACAGCAATAGTCTTTCCAACTTCATATTTACTGGATAACCAAGATAAAAAAATCTTTGAGAGCTTTTGGTTATTAAAAATCATAAATTCCTTAAAACTGGCGAAATGGAATTCTATGGTTGATGGGTGTGCAATGATGATTGATAATAATAAAGCAAAAGAAATTGGTTATTTTGATGAAAGACTCTTTTATTTTGACGATTTTGATTATGGGAAAAGAGCGAGGCTCAAAGGCTTTAAAACAAAGAGGGCTGATAATGTAAAGATATTGCATAAATGGGGGGGAACAATAAAACATTCCCTTTCCCCATTCGTCATATATAATTTTAATAATAGCCTATACATTTTCTTAAAGAAACATTTATCTTTTAAATTCCTATTCTTATTGTTATTATACTTTGTATGGTTAATTATTTTATTTTTTTATTTAATTATATCAGCATCATTTAAGATGATAAATAGTCAAGAAAATAATAATTCGAGATTCAAATCATTTTTTTATCTATTAAAATCAATTGGGTCTAAGGGGTTAGGACAAAAATTGAACTTTTCAGGCTGATCGAATGAAACCAACAATTATCTTCAAAAAAGTTTTTTATAAGAAACTCTGGAATGCTATTAATATAGCCTATTATCATTCATTTAATAAAGAATATGTCAATGCTTATCCGTTATATATTTTTATGGACCCAGGGAATGTTTGTAATTTAAAGTGCCCTTTATGCCCCACCGGACAGGGCGATAGGGGGATGAAACGCGGATTCCTGAAATATAGTTTATTCAAAAGGGTAATGGGTGAAATAGGGGATTATTCTTTATTCTTATTCTTATACAACTGGGGTGAACCTTTCTTGAATAAGGATTTATTCAGATTTATCAAATTAAGCAGAAAAAAATTAGTTATACCTATAACGAGCTCTAATCTGACTACTTTAGACAGAAACTCATGCAAACAATTAGTAAGATCCGGATTATGGTACCTCATAGTTTCGTTAGATGGTTTGACTCAGGAGACTTATCAAAAATATAGGATTGGTGGCGATTTAAACAAAGTATTAAAGAATGTACGCTTAATAAACTATTACAAAACTAGGTATGGCATTAAACGACCTAAGATAATCTGCCAGTTTATAGTGAATAAATATAATGAGCACGAAGTTGACACCATCAAAAAACAATATATTCGCCTAGGTTTTGATAAGCTATTATTATCCAGAGTAAGATCTGATCTGGGTAAGGGGGTTTTTGAAGATAATACTACTAAATTAAAGAAGTATCGCGATTGGTTCCCTTCTAATAAGGAATACAAACTTTATTTGAAAAATCCAAAAAACTGTAAATACCTGAACGTCTCATCGGCAATTAATTTTGATGGGGGCGTATTCCCTTGTTGTTTGATATATGGGGATAACCACACTTTCGGTAATATCTCTAACCAAAGTTTTTTTAGTGTTTGGAACGGTCCAAACTACTTAACTGCAAGAAGGATGATATTCAAACGAAAAGATATCACTTCTGATTTAGTATGTTCAAATTGCTTAAAAAATAAAACCTTTGAAGAGTTTAACGGTTTTCATTTCTTTTTGAATATGATTCTTCCAAACAAGATTTATGATCTGATCAGAAAACCATTTTAAGGGCATATAAAATGAAAAAACAAAAATTATTATTTATCAAATCGAATATTATCCCTGCATTGAATAGATTCTTATTCAACCGACCTTCCCCAATGTTCGTAGGTCTGTTTGTCACAAGAAACTGCAACTTGGACTGCTCTTATTGTTTCATAAAAAAGAATAGTAAGGACCCCCCATTAAATGATTTAAAAGAGAGGATTGATAAGATAAAGGAGATAGGCTGCAATATGGTTTATTTTATGGGTGGAGAGCCTACCTTAAGGAAGGACATTGTAGAATTGACCAGATATTGCAATAAACAAAATATGTTTGTAGTAATGGACACAAACGGCACCTTATTATCAAAAGAGCTGATCGATAAGCTTGCAGATGCAGGCATGAATTCAATGGTGGTCTCCTTAGACGGCATAAACAGAGCAAGACAGTCCAAGAAAACGCTATCTGATAATCCTTGCCTTATTGAGGACTTAGAATATGCTTCCATGAAAAAAGGCCTGTTCATCGCAGTAAATATTGTTCTTACTGGATTAAACACCCGCGAGGTAATCCCTCTCCTTGAGCGTATAACTGGTAAAGGCATAATAATAACCACCTGTTTGGTGACACAGCCCCCATCTAAATTCATATCTTATAGCAAAAATACAGTATTCAATAAAAAACAATTAAAAGAATTAGATTTACTTTTTGATACTTTAATAAAAAAGAAAAAAGAAGGTTATCCCATATTCGAACCTATACACTGTTATGAACATATGAAAGAGTTTATACGCGGTAGATATAATTGGAGATGCGGGGCAGGCAGGCATTTCTTCTCTGTAGGTTTGGGTGGTGAGATATCCTTATGCCCTGAAACGAAGTCTTTAGGCGTCAACATTAAGGGCATTGATAAAAATTACTACCAAACCTATAAGGGCATGTTCGAAAAAAGATTGGTTGAATGCAATAAATCCTGCGTAGAGAACTATGCCCTTTGCGAGAGTTATTACAGCAGCCATAAACTAAGATTTTTTTTGAGCTCATGAGGTCTTGATATGGGCGCTACTCTAATCAATAAAGGATTAAGGCGATTATTCTCTCCGATGATGAGCACAGAACGATTTGATATGGACGGAAGGAGAAATATCATTTTCAATACAATGAAAAATTTTCATACCCAGGGATACAATTTTGCTTCAGATTATATAACTAAATGTGATATTGTTTTGGATATTGCATGCGGGTGTGGCTATGGTTCGAATATTCTCTCAAAAAAAGCATTCCAAGTTTATGCAGTTGATATGGACCATGACACTATAAAAAGAAATAAAAAGCTATATCGCTCAAAAAATCTTCATTTTATCTGTTCAGAAGCTACGCAGACAAAATTAGCTAAAGGGTCATTTGATGTGATAGTCTCTCTAGAAACCATAGAACATATAAATAATTATGGCCTATTCTTAAAAGAAGTCTACAAACTTTTAAAAAAAGGAGGAGTGATGATCCTTTCAACGCCCAATAAAAAATTCAATGATGCCTTATTTAACACAAAAAAACCTTTTTGTAATAGTCATAAAAAAGAATTTAAAACGGAAGAACTTCTTAATATTATAAAAAATAAAGGTTTTAAAAATGTAGATGTTTACACCCAAGGAACTGCGATAACCTCTCAGAGTTTACTCACCTACATTACTTCTGTTTTAATTTTATTTAAATCTCCTAAAGTTATATTAAAAAAAGAAAATACTAGCGGTTTGTATAATTATTTTGTGTGTTTAAAATAAAAATTATACTATTTTTTAAGCAAATATCTTATCAAATCTAATGGGGGATAAACAAACTGTCTTCTTTTTTCAAATCTGTATAATATGTGGATAGCCATTATTGCAATTATAGATTGGATAGTCAATAATAAGAATATCAATTGATCAACACTTAAACCAAAAAATTTTGAATATTGGACCCTATATAAATCCACAAACAATCTTGAAAGTGGATATATCATCAAAAACCAGGTTAGAGTATATCCTTTAACCTCTTTTGATATTTTAATTTTATTTATTTCAATTAAAATAACAAAAATCACTATCCCTGCAAGTGAATAATACAAATTAATCGGATGCCTTGCTATTCCATTATCAATGACTGCCCAAGGCAAGTTAGTCGGAGTCCCAATCTCGATGCAATGGCTCAAGAAATCTCCAATCCTATAAAAAAAAGTACCTATCATGGCACCTAAACCCCATATTTCAGCAAGGTTCGTAAAGAATATTGTTAGATTCCCACACTTTTTTTTTATATTCTCTTTTTTATACAAACAATAAGCAGCTATTCCCAACCCCCCTCCAACAATCACCCCCACACTATGCGCCCCAGGATGGTAGATATTAAGGAACCCCGGCCCAGGCGTCAAAAAGAAAGCAAGCCATCCTCCGATCAACGCACCAGCACCCATCCAAAGTGCAGACATGAAGAACATATCAACATTCAGATCCTTCCTCTTCGCCTCTTTATAGGCAATATAGAACGCAACGACTATCGCAACAAAGGTCATCACAGAAGCCATGAAAGGCAAAGACCACCAGTTGTCGTTCGGGAAGTAGGGGATCGGCATGAAACAAAGAAATCGGGGCTTTATATAAATGTTGTCAGCCGCATAAATGCCTAAAATGTTACACAAAAACGTAACATTTATATAGTTAATGTTACACCTAAACGTAACATATGGAAATAAGCAAATTAAGCGAATGGAACCAGTGGTGGGAGAAAAAGTCCCTGCCAGACGAATTGAAGGGCAAGAACAGGCCGAAATACAGCCATCTGGTCGATTCTGTCAGGATAAGGGAGATAACAGTGATAACGGGCGTAAGGAGGTCCGGGAAGAGCACATTGATGTACCAGATGATAGCCAAATTGCTGGAAAAGGGAGCATCGCCGGAGCAGATTTTGTTTGTGAATCTCGAGGACAAAAAGCTTGTGGATGATTCGTTAGATGATATCTACTCGGGCTACAGGGGGGACATAAACCCGGACAAGAAGGCATATATCTTCCTGGACGAGATCCATAGAAAAGAGGGATGGGAATCATGGATAAGGAAAAAATATGACCTAAAAACTGACGACAAGTTCGTTATTTCAGGATCATGTTCCCATCTGTTGAGAAAAGAATATTCCACTCTTTTGACAGGCAGGAACATCACATTTGAGGTTTTTCCGCTTGGTTTTGAGGAATTCCTGTTATTCAAAGAAATTTCAATCAGCAAGGATAATTTGAAGAGGGGGGTAGTCCTGGAAAAAACAAAACTGCTCATCCTGAAGCATTTGAAAGAGTATATGGCTCTTGGCGGTTTTCCTGAAATCTTCTTTAAGGTGAAAGAATATAAGATTAGGATCCTGGAGCAGTATTTTGATGATATATTGTATAAAGATATAATTGACAGATATAATCTTAATACACAGAAGACAAAGGATCTCGCATTATTTCTCACAACAAACTCTACAGGCATAATCTCCCTGAGAAGTCTGAGAAACTCTCTGAAAATATCCTATGACACCATAAGGGATTATCTATCTTATTTTAAAGAGGCTTTCTTATTTTTCACACTGGACCATTTCGCCTACTCATTCAAGGAACAGAAGACGCTGCCATCGAAGATTTACTGCATAGACAACGGATTGAGGAATTCCGTCAGCTTTAAATTTTCAAGGGATGAAGGGAAGCTGGCTGAGAATCTGGTTTTTATTGAATTAAAAAGAAGGGAAAAAGATGTCTATTACTGGAAAAACAAAGGCGAAGTGGATTTCATGATCAAAAATGAAGATCAAAGCCTGACGGCAATGAATGTTTCATATACTGATGAGATTGATGAAAGGGAAATAAAAGCTCTCATGGAGTGCAAACAGGAATTAAGCAAGGTCAATGAACTGGTCATTTTGACAAAAGACACGGAAAAAAAGGAAAATGGCATCGATTTCATCCCCTTGTGGAAATGGTTAATCATATAATTTTCTTCTAAGTTCAACTCCTTCCTCTTCGCCTCCTTGTAGGCGATATAGAATGCCACAACTATGGCAACAATCGTCATTACAGAAGCCATGAAAGGCAAAGACCACCAGTTGTCGTTCGGGAAGTAGGGGATAGCCATTGAGCATAGGAAAAACGGAGCTTATATAAATTTTCTTAATATTATCTCATACCAAACCAAAACATTTATATATAAGTTAATATATATTAGGTATTAATTGATAAATATTTGTTATTAAAATGTTACACGAACAAAAACTAGAGCATTACCCCACATTGAACACCATCCTCATGGTAGAGAAAGCTCTCAAAACTATGGACGATAGCGTAATAACAATAGCAGAGCTCAAAAGAAGGCTCCCGAAGCAGGTGAACCACAACACACTGAAGGCAATCCTGGGATATCTTGAGGAAAGCAACAAGATAACTTTTGGTCTAAAAGGGATCACCTGGGTGCACAACACAAACCCATCATTAAAGAAAGCGATTTCGGAAGGTTTACGGTTATAGCGGAAGATTTTCGGATTTTTTGAGCAAGGCTTATAAAAACTAAATTCTGTACATATTGCATGAAAAAACTAGTCAAGGTCATATTTTCACCAGAAGCAGAACTAGTCTATAATCTATTAAATACAAAAACAACAAAACTAGACCGGATGCTTCTTGACGCTATAAATCAAAAAATAAGATTAGTGAAAATAGATATACATTATGGGGATCCTATCTCTAAGCCCCTAACCCCTGTAGAATATAAGCTAAACTATAACATAAATAACCTGTTTAGGATAGAACTTCCGGACTTTTGGAGAATGCTTTATACATTGACTTCTGGAAAAGATGAAAATGAGTTAATCGTATTTATTCTAGATATAATCGATCATAAAACTTATGACAAAAAATTCAGCTACAAAAAGAAATAATCTACTTCTTGATCGCCTTCACAAGCCCGTCGAACAATGGCGAAGGCTTCATCGGATAAGACTTGAACTCTGGATGCCCTTGTGTTCCCACCATAAAAATATGATTTTGGATTTCAATGAACTCCATCAGCTTCCCATCAGGGCTTTTCCCGGAGAACACAAGGCCTTTTGCCTCTAATTTAGAAATGAACTCAGGATTCACCTCATACCTGTGCCTATGACGTTCAGAAACCTCATCCTTGCCATAAAGCTTATGCACTATGCTCCCTTTCTTAAGCACGGCCTTATAAGCCCCGAGCCTCATCGTCGCCCCATACTTCGATTCTGCGATTATCTTCTTCTGCTCGGGCATTATGTCAATGACAGGGAATCTTGTCTTCGGGTCGTTCTCAGTCGTATTCGCATCCTTCATCCCGCAGACATTCCTTGCGAACTCGATCACAGCAAGCTGCATGCCGTAGCACAATCCAAGATAAGGGATCTTGTTCTCGCGGGCAAACCTTATTGCCTTGATCTTCCCTTCAACGCCCGATTTCCCGAAACCGCCGGGCACAATGATGGCATCATAACTCTTCAATCCCTGCAGCAATTTATCGTCCTTCTCATAATCCTTTGAGTTTATCCATTCAATCTTGGGCCTGAAGCCGTTGTTCCAGCACGCATGCTTCACTGCCTCAATGACAGAGATATAGGAATCCTCAAGCGTGAAATCGCCAGTGTCAAAATACTTCCCTATGATGCCTATCCTGGCCTCTTTTTCCAGTTTTTTTGTACTTTCAACAAATGCCTCCCACTCCTTCATCTTCCCAGTCTTGAAGACCATGTTGAATTTAGAGAGCACCTTTGAGGTGAAATCCTGGCTTTCCAATACAAGCGGCACTTCATAGATGTTCCTGACATCAGGGGATGAGATCACATCATCCTTGACTACATTGCAGAACAATGAGAGCTTCTCTTTCCTTACATCATCAAGCGGCATCGCAGATCTTGTGACTATGAAATCTGGCTGTATCCCTATTGAATTCAGGTCCCTTACGGATCTCTGCGCAGGCTTAGTCTTCATCTCACCAAGATTCCCGGGCACAGGAAGATAAGCGACATGCACAAAGACTATCTTTTCTCCCTGAAGCCTCATCTCCCTGAGCGCTTCCAGGAAAAGCACATTCTGGTAATCCCCTACAGTCCCCCCAACTTCAATAAGGCAGAAATCAGCATTGTTTTTCTCGGCAACTGCCTTGATCCTTCTTTTCACCTCTTCGGGTATGTGGGGTATGACCTCAACGCATCTGCCGCCATATTCAAGGTTCCTCTCTTTGTGGATCACGGTCTCATAGACCTGGCCAGTCGTCATATTCTGCTCTTTAAGGCAGTAATTCCCTATGAACCTCTCATATATCCCAAGGTCCTGGTCAGTCTCGCCTCCGTCCTCTGTCACGAACACCTCGCCGTGCTCAGTGGGCCTCATAGTGCCTGCATCTATGTTTATGTAAGGGTCTATCTTGATAGAAGCGACCTTATAGCCCTGCAGCGAAAGCAATTTTCCTATAGAAGCGGTTATCGTGCCTTTCCCGACGCCTGAAAGAACCCCCCCTGTTACAACAATGAATTTTGTGTGCATTATCCAACTAACTCTATTTCTTATTTAAATATTTGTATGGGCGAGAATATATTAAATCACATGAATGCGCTTATCAGGCCCTGGAAGACATGATACCCGTCGAACATAGGTATGGGCAGCATGTTGAATATGAACAGGAACATGTTTATCCTGCTTGTCAGGAAGAGGAACGCCCTCACCTTCCTTTTCATCTTGATATCCTTCTTCAGGATGATGAAAGGCACAATCCACAGCAGTAGATTGACGAATGGCCCTGCAAAAGCTATCATTGAGCTCTGCAATGGGGAAGTCAAGCCGCTGTAAGAGACATATGCAGGCACGAAGAATATGAAGCCGAAGTTCAGCAGTTTCAATATCACGCCTATGAAAAGCCATGTGTAAGCCGCATGGAAGACCGCAGTAAAGCCGAAACTCATGGCCACGAACTTGTGGCCCAATTCATGCAGTATTATCGCAGGAGCAGCCACAATGACAGCGAACATCAGGCTGTCAAAATCAAACCTTTTCCTGTAATGCGTCAAAGGGTCGTAATCCTCTGTCCTATGGGCTATGCTGCCGAAGGAATCATTGAACATATACCCGATCGCCCCGCTCATCACAGCTATGTCGAAAATCTCCTGCAGCGAAAAGATCATCTGATCATCCTCCTGAGGTTCTCTATCTCTTCCTCAAGCTTTTTCTTCGATGCCTTGCGCATAGCATGGTCTATGTGATGGTCTTTCCAGCCGTGATCTTTCAAATGTTCCCTTATGCGCTCTTTATCGAATCCCTTTTCAAGATGTTCCTTTATGAAATCAGCAAGCCTGTCAAGGCCGAGCTTTTCCTCTTCATCCTTCATGAATTCCTCTGTCTTCTCATACTCTTTCCTATATCTCTGCTCAAGCTCCTCCAATCTCCTGACTATCTTCTCTTTGCTCTCTTTTTCTATCGTCCCTATCCTCTTCCTGTAATGCATGAACATGAATGCTGTCGCTCCGAACAGCAGGACAACACCCGCGAACAATGCCATGTTGTACTTGCTCTGGACCTCTTTGACAACAGCCTTTGTCTCCTCGATCCTGCTGATCTCGCTCTTGCCGACATAGAACTTCTGGCTCGTCGTGGAGAATGAGCTCCCATATCTTGTCTGGACTATGAGGACATATTCCCCTTCCTTAACGCCTTCCGGGATCTTTATCGTCTTTTCAAATGATACCTGCTCCTCTATCGACAGTGTGTCCTTCTCCCTGGCAATCTCGTTCCCATACATGTCCTTTATGATATAATCCACATCAACATCGACAGGCCTGACCTTCTTCAGGTTGAATAATGTGACAAGGGCCTTTAATTGCAGGCCAGGCATTACCTCCCTGTAATCCGAAGGGATGTCTATGGTCGCGTCAAAGAACACATCAGCAGATTCAACTTCTATTATGACAGGGATGTTCTTGTATATCTTCTCGCCTTTGCCCGGGCTCGGAGCGGCTTCAACAAATATCTTCCCTGTATAGACGCCGGGCTGCTGGCCCGGAGACGCCTTGAACACCAATGTCAGCTCTTTTTTTCCCATTGAGTAGACCACAAACTCAGTCTCGGACAGCTCCAGGAAATCCCCAAGGTTTTTTACATCGAGAGCAACATTGAAATCATAGCTTCCTATATCCCTTATGCTTAGTTTCTGCTCGAATGTCGTCCCGACCCTGAGAAGGATTTTTATGGATTCAGGGTCTATCTTTATCGGCAGGGCATCATCCTTTGCCACAGCTTCTGCCCCCTCCCCGACACTCGCCTTTATCTGGGCTTTTTTGTCCTGGTCCATGCTCATATAGAATATGATTATATCCCCGACACCGTCACCATTGATGTCTATCTTTTTTGTCTCTTTGATATTCACTGTGTTATCGGCCCCTTTGTCTAATGAGACGACAATATACCCCTCTTCTACATTTTTTAAATAGATATTATGCGGCGTTACCCCATTGAACGTGAAAACTATCTTCTCTCCTGCATATCTTGTGAATATCTTCTCATCTAATTTGGAAAAATCTATGTCAAACATATTCACTCCTGATCCCCCCCCTCCTCCGGAAGCCACTGCAGCAGGCTTTTCCACTGTGGGGCATGAGCCGCAGTCTGTTGAGCAGCTGCTGCAGTCTTCCCCGGTCCCGCATGTCCCGTCGCCGCAGTATGCCTCCATTATCGTGAGCCCGATTATTGTGGAATTGGCATCATTAGAGCATGAGCTGTTGTCCTTAACTGTGATATTGATGAGATATGAGCCTGCCTGCGAGGACGTGGGCGTGAACCTTATCATGCCGTCTGTGGCATTTATGTCGAATAGGCTCGTATAATCATAGAAGGTCAGGTTTTCTCCTGCGTCCTTCACAGCATCTATATCGCATTCATACTCCTGGCTGATATAAGCCGTCAATGTGCAGGAATGGCTTATTGTCGGAGGCTTGTTGACGCAAGCGCCTATTGTCCCTGAGCCTTCGCTGGTCCATCCTGTCACATCCTGCATATTTATGATATGCCAATTGCCCCATGATGATATCAATAAAAAAATCACTACAAGAAAAGCCAGCATGTTGTTTGATATACCTAATCTTTCGCTTATTCCGGGCATCTAATCACTCTTTTTTGGATTTGAGAATAGGGTGGTTGTTTATTTATAAATCTTTTTGGTATTTTTCGGAGTTTAGGCCTGAAAACAGATTAAAACCCTGTTAATGGATTCCTGATGAAAACGCAGCCAAATGATGCCAGGTCCTCAGGAAGGGAAGAATGCAACCTTTATGTCCCCTGAGTAGCTCTCAAAAGTGGCGTTTGAAGGTACGTAAGCACCCAAAAAGATCTCCTTTGTCTCATTTATGGCAACAAGCATTGCCCCATCGAACCTTATGAACTTTGATATGTTCCCTGAACTGTACAATCTTACTGTTATATTGTAAGGGTGGGTATTGGTCACATTTATGCTCCTAATTGCGCTGCTGCCAGGCATGATTATCCCGAAGTCCAGCACATCCTTATCTGCATTCAGCCCTACCCTGTCCCCCACTATGAATCTCGCATCTATTGTCTGGATGCTCTCAGCTCCGCTGAACTCTGTTTTTCCTGCGAATGCTTCATAAAAAAAGATTGTAAGCAGCGATACAACAAGAATGACAATGACCATTTTCAAAATAAGATCTTTTTTTTTCAAGACGCACCCCATCACCCCATCTGATATTGCATAGATTAACGGCCAATGTGGCAGCCAGCCTAAGGGCCTGTCCTTTTCTTTCTCATCCATAAAAGCATTATCATGTTGAATATCACCAGCAGCAATATCGCTCCTATCAGCAGAGTGGTGGTATTCAGCCCCAGCTGCATAGGCAAGTAAACACCTTTCCCTTTAGGTTTGAAAACTTCTATCTTGGCGGCCTGCGTTTTCTCGCTTCCATCAAAGTAAATCTTTATCTCTGCATCATATCTTCCTTTCTTCAGCATGGTTGCATCAAGGTAGCCTGTCAATGTGCCTGTCCCAAAAGCACCCATCGTTATCGACGGCGTCTTGAATTCTGTCCCATTCACACTGATGGAGGAATGAAGATCGTTTATAGGGCCGTTCCAGCTGTTTTTCACGTTTATGTCCATCCTGCTTATCCTGCCTTCTTCAAACTTATCTGTATAATTTATCATGCTTACATCCTTCATCCCTATTAGGAATGTCTGGTTCATCAGCTTCTCATTGCCGTCATAATACAATATCCCTACGGCAGTATGCTGGCCGGCCTTTATTCCTTTTGAATCCCATTCTGCAGTGAGGGTTTTGGATTCTGTAGATTTTAGCCCTCTGCTGCCTGATTTTGCAGTCCCTATCTTCTCTCCCTGGTCATTGAATATGTCAATTTGGCCATAGACAAGCATAAGGTCAGGCTTTCCGAAATTTGAGACCGTGAAAGTGAATTTTCCAACCTCATTCTCATTTATATTGGGGGCAGAGAATGATGCCTGCACATATTTTTCTTCGTAAAGTATCATGAACCTCATGATCTTCCTGACTTTGGTGAGTACTGATATCCCTGATGAGGCTGTGTTCTTGACATCACTGACACCCAAGTAAAGCCTGTGCTCGCCAGGGGCGCCTGCCTCGGGAGGCATATTCACCTTCACACTGAAGCTTTTTTCATTATCTCCGGTCTGCACAAGGCTGCCGAACATTACATTTTCAGAGAATTCGCCTTCTGCATAAGGCAGGCAGTCATCAGCGTAATCATAGCACTTCATCTCCATCGAGATCTCCATGTTCGGTGTGAAGAAATAATAATAAGGCATAGGCTCTGAGCTGATCCCTATCGAAAATGCTGCCGGCACAGACAGCATGAAAAGCAGCATAAAAACAAGGCCATGCAAGAATCCCTCTTTTAGGACTATACCTCTGCTTTTCATATGCAAACTGTCCTTCAGGTATATAAATATTTTATTGTTTTGAAATCAAAAGAAATCACAGTCCTGTCCCGGTTATTATCACTGATGTGTTTTTCGATCCAGCCGGGGCGTTATCGGGGATTGTTATGTTCACATGCACCCTTATAGTATCATTAGCCTGGTCTGGCGAGAGAACATCACATATCAATCCGGCGCTCTCTCCGCTATTATATGTCGGCACAGGGGCATAACCGCCGGACCATGTAGAGCCTAAGGTCAGGCAGCTCTGGGTCTCATTGTCTACAATTAGTATGGAAAAATTGGCCCTTGTCAGATCGCCGCCTATGAACTGAGAAGCGTTTTTTGTGAAGTTCGCGTCGACCTGGATGTAGGTATTGCCTGTGTTCTCAATGACCAATCCTACCTGGCTTGTTGAAAAACCCACACAGCATCCTGCACCATTGCTCCCGCCTTGGGTGTCTATAGTGCAGTTATTGCATCCCATGCCGACATAACCTGTGCCGAAATCGACTGATGCCACTGTCAGATTCAGCGCAACCCTTGACGTAACAGTGGCATTGACGTTCCCTTCTGTGACATTCGTCACCATGCCTGTGATCCTCAATTTGCCCATCTTGCCCAAGGCAAGCAGAGTCCCCCCAAGAGAGAATACTATTGCAAAAACAAGCAATAATGCAAGCGTCCTATTGGATAATTCGTTCATTCTGTACCCCCCTTGAATTCAGCAGGGGGCCTTTGCAGATTGACCTTGATCATGCCGAGCTCAGGATTCACAGTTTCACCCGCAAAACTTTGCATTTCCTGATTTCCTAAGCTTAAAGGCCTTATCCTCTGGGCCTCTTCAAGTACGACTAATGTGCCCACAACAGAAATCATTATAGTAAGAATCAGCAATACGATCACTGTGCTTTTTGATATATCTTCGTCCATGCCACTCCTCTTTTGATGAATTAATCTGTTCTAGTTCCAGTCCTATTTAAATTTTTCTATCCCTGTGTAGTCATTTTGCGGTTTTATCTCTGTCCCATTCATCTCATCAGGCTGTGTTATTACAGGCGCCTGAACAGGGAGATTAGGCTGTTCCTTCTGTTCCTTTGGTTTTATGATCTTTTTCCTGAAATAGAGTATGATGGCGATATTCATGACGACAAGTATGAACAGGGCTGTCCCAAGGATAATGTTTTTATCTGCCCCAGAGCCTCTGGCAGCGACTACTGCCCCTGTCCCGCCATATTCCCTCATTTTTATGCTGTCAAACCCCACATCCATGTCATACACCTTTTCATTGACAAGATTGAGGTAGTGCAGGGCTATGCTCATCCTGTAAACACCCGGATCGACATCTTTTGTGTCCCAGTACGCATCAACTACGCCTATGGAATTCGCATCAATATCAGCAGAGGCTGTCTTGAACCTTGTCATCTCCCTGTTATTGCTGTCAGTTATCCTTATGTCGCTGAATATGCCTTCTATCCCCTGGTTCCACATGTTCTCGAGCAGCATGCTGAATCTTGCTATATTGCCCAGCCTGAAGTTGCTGTCTACCGTGACGCCATTCACATTTATCAACGGCACACCAACGAAGAACTCCTTTTCCATATCAATCACATTGTCATCGTAGGCAAGATGGATCTTCGCATTGTACCTTCCCCTTCCAAGTTTCTGGCTGAGCTCTGCAACGACCTTCCCTTCTTTTCCAGACTCAAGGCTTATCTCATTTGTTTCTATGACCGCAATACTATTGCCATTCACATCAAATATCTCTATCGTCGCTTTTGCCTTCCCTATCCTCTCTTTTCCCATGTTGAATATCGGAATAGTGAATAATACAGGCTTTTCTGCGTCATTGGATGTTATATAAACATCTGATTCTGCATATTTGCCCGGGTAAGGCACATTAATCCTCAACTGGTGTATGAGCTCCATAGTTGCAGTGATCTTTGCAGCATCCTTTTCGCCATATCCTTCAGGCAGCTCTTTCACCATTATCTTAAGCTCATTCATCCCCGGATTGAGCTGCCCTGTCGCCTTGAAATTGAATGTGAAATCCTTTGAGGGTTCTTTCGCACCCAATGTTATAACTGTGGGCTTGATGTCAAGGAACCTGTTCCCTTCGTCAGAATAGACTATAACTTTCATGTCCTTGTTCTCATTGTTCAGTATGGTGAACTTTATCTCCTTTGTCTTTCCTGGCTCGAATTCAAGCACGGTCCTGCCAGGGGTTATCCCTAGCGCAAGGGCATCTGACGAGAGCAGCACGGCTAGCAGGATCATCCCAGCAACCCATATCATGTTTCTTGATTTCATCTTCTTTTCATTTTATTATTTTCATCCAGTCATCGCACCAGTTATGAACACATTAGTGAATTTCGCTCCGGCAGGCTCTGCAGCAGGCACCTTTATCCTGACATCTATCTCTGCAGTGTCATTGGAATCCGTCCAGTTGAGCTGCGAGATCACGCTTGAGTTCATGATGCTCGTGTTAGTCACATTAGCCCATGCTGTCTGCGAACCTGACCAGTTGAAAGATCCAGTTTCAGTCGTCCTGTTGTTGGACTTGTACTGGAAATAATCCGTGTTCAATCCTACATCTCTCCAAATGCCCTTGTTCGCCGAGAAAGTCACGAGATCAGCTTCGACATTCCCGTCATTCTGGAGCACAAGGGGATCAGGGGCGCCGTCATAGCTCGTGTTGTATTCATTGTTCAGGACGACATTGCTGAAATTGACTGTGCTGTTCACAAGTGTCATTATGAGCATGGAAGAGACCTTGAAACCCCAGATGTTCCGGCCTGTGCTGTTCGTTTCCCCGTCAGAAGCATAGACTGTCCAGTTGTAGGCAGAGTCGAGGCAGGCGTTGTCTGTCCATAGATACCCTATGCCTGTAATTCCTGTCACAAGCTTGTTAGGGCATGTTGCATGCGTGATGTTGAGTATGTATGTGAGGCTGTCCCCATCATCATCCGTCGCAGCAGTCCAGTTGAATGTCACAGTCCTGTTGAACAGCGTAAGGTTGTTGTTTGCCGGGCTGAGCAGGGTTATATTAGGGGGAGGCGTGTTAGTTATGTTCACAAAATTAGAGAACATGCTTGTGCCATTGAGCCCAAGCGAGTCAATCGGCGTGACTTTGACCGTCCAGTTGTCGTGCTTTGTCGTTGCATCAAAGTGAGTCACATTGGTCTTGTTCTCGTATAACAATCTGATTTCGTTCGCTGATAATGTCCTGTTCCAGATTCTGACGTCGTCGATTGTACCGTTGAAATTATAAATAGGTGATAGTGGAGTGAATCCGATAAGCATCTCTCCTGATGCAGAGCTGTCTGCTGCTGATGAATCATCTGCAACTTCGACGCCGTCCCTGTAGATCTTCCTGTTGTTAGTAGAGCCGTCATAAGTTGCCACCCATTGATGCCATTCACCGACATCAGTGTAAGCGGATGAAGTGGTAAGGGGATTTCCATAAAAATCGAAAGAGAACGTGTCGGCGTCTTTATAAAAGAAGATTATGGCCTGATTTACGGCCGCAGAACCATAGGCAATAACCATATCATATGTTCCGGCTTCTGCTCTTTTTGTCCATGCGCTCAATGTGAAACTGCTCCCTTCACCGGCAAAATTCATGTCATTGTTGGTTATGTTTATGAAATCGCCACCTCCATCAAACTCATAAGCCCCAAACCCATTATATCCTCCAGTCCTATTCCACGCCGCTCCGCTTAAATTGCCATGATTGCCTCTTCCAGACACATCATAAGTCATGTTAAGGCTGTCCGGCGCAGTCATCGGCATGTTCAATATGGTGTCAGAAACGCCGTTTTTATACCAGTTGTAGTTCAATTCCACATTGTCGCCGTCTGGGTCAGTTGCAATAGATGTTGCTGTAAGGTTATCATTCGTGTAATTGTATATTGATGTTGAGTTCAATATCGTTGAGCTTATAGCCGGCGGAGCATTTATGCTGAAATTCCCCTCAATCTGAGTCACATTGCCTCCTGTGAGGTTAGCATATATCGTATAATTGATCGTCAGATTTGTTCCGGTAGGATAGCTCCAGTTGACTGGCACATCAACTGTCCACACTCCTCCAATCAGGCTCATCAATCCCTGCCACAATATATTTCCGGCGGATTTTATCGTCTGCCACGCCTTTATCCATACATTCTGCAATCCTCCGCCGACAGCGCTCACATTAAACCTTATCGTCAGGTTCTGGTTTGGGTTTATCGGTTGCGTCCCGTTTACAATCTGTGTAGGTATGTTCGAGACAGTCTGGTTGACTAAACTCATGAACATCTGCGTGATGTTAACTCCATTGCTGAAAACAGATGTGCCGTTCAACCCATAAGAATCGATCGGCGTGACTTTTACTGTCCAGTTCTCGCCAGCAGCCGTGGCATCCGCATGAGTCACATTTGTCCTGTTCTCATACAGCAGCTTGATCTCGTTCGCTGACAAACTTCGGTTGTATACCCTCAATTCATCTACAGTGCCATTGAACTTGTAGCTGCCATCATCATTATTGGCATAGCCCAATATCAAATCATTATTAATGAGTGATGTGAAACTTGCAGGCGTACCTGTCAATGCACCATTGACATAGAACATACCTTCTGTTCCATTATAGAGGAACACAAGATGTGTCCAAACTCCGGCAGTCAATGCAGCAGCCGAAGTCTGCAAAGCGCCATTCTGCCAATATTCAATATTATTAATGTAAGAATATATTGTTCCGAAAGTATCTACATTTGTATAACTATCACCCAACATAAATGCCCAGGCATCTTCAATCTCCCTTGGTTTGACCCAAAGCTCTATTGTATAATTCGATCCAGTGTAAACCTTTGAAATATTTATGTAGCTTGCACTGCCGTCAAAATCATAAGATCCTCTCGTCTTGCCCTCGGTGGCATTCCAAACAGCACTTGTGATGTTTCCATGGTTGTTTGAGCCTGAAAAATCATATGTCCTATTGTATGCATCGGGTGTAGTCATCGGCATGTTTAAGGCCATTTCAGAAACGCCATTCCTGTACCAGTTGTAGTTCAATTCCACATTGTCGCCTTCAGGATCAGTGACGCCAAGACCGACTGCAGTCAGATTGTCGGATGTAAGGTTGTCAAATGAAGTCGCGTTCAGGAATGCCGAGCTTATAGTAGGAGCTGAATCCTCGATCCCGAATGTCACATTCCTTTCCGTAGCATTGTAATTGTCATCAAAAGGAACGACCTTGAGATTGTAGCTCGAGTTGAAAGTAAGATTGGCAATGCTCCAATTATAGAATGATGCATCATAAACCCTTGAGATAAGATTCCATGTCGAGCCGGAGTCTTTGGAGTACAGCAGATAATAACTTAGGTTCCTTGCAGAGCTCTGGTTGTGCCACGTTGCGTTTATGAATGCAGAATAATTCGTGTTTGCTGCAGGCCTTGTCACATTCGCCTGCCCGCAGTCTGATGGCATTGGCACCAACCCCTCCTTGTAGAAGTTTCCCTCTCCATTGAAGCAGTAGCTGTTGTTCGCATTGACATTGTCCGAGATATTCCCGAAATAGATGCTGTTCAGCCAGATCGTGTTGTTGTTGCTGTCTGTGATGTTTATCGCGTTTATGTTCTCTGTGCTGTTGTAGAATGTGTTTCCTGTGATATTGTTGTAGCCTATGCTTGCGTTGATATGGATGGGCTTATCAGTATAATTAAACGTCGTGTTAGCTAAAGTATTGTATGCTGTTGTGAATATGACACCATAAGTTGAATTTGTGATATTCAATTCCGTTATGAGGTTCTGATGACCATAAGTCGTGATCACCCCAACATACCAATCTTCGAGATTTAAGTCCTGTATGGTATTATTGTTATTATTTATGACCACCCCCCCCGTATAAATTCCATTGGCCTTATTGCCAACCAATGTAGAGCCGTTCAGATATAAAGTGTTGTTGCCTGTCCTGAAAGCAGTTGAAGTCGTCTCGTTCGCCCTCAGATAAGGCGGATTTATCCCTATGTCCTTTATTGTCGTTGAATTGACTAGGGCATCCCATGTGTAATTTGATGTTGTACCTGTGCCATTGAAGGCATTGTCCCAGTCCAGCCAGCATTTTCCGCCATAAGCCCCTTCCAATGTCGGGCAGTCAATGGCATAATTCCTGTCTATGAATAAAGTGATATTTGCATAAGCTCCGCATCCCAATACAGCAGTGTCATCCTCGCTGTAGAGCATAAGTGAGTAATTGTTTGAGCCTGTTGCATGGGTTATTAGTGTTTCATTCGCTGTCACACTAACTATGCTACCGGCAGTGCTATCCCTGAACTGAACGCATGTCGAGAAATTGACATTTGTGCCGTCAGTTATCGTGTAGTTCTGGGGCGAATAAGAAGCAAGATGGTCGTATGTTTTGCCCGTGTATGTCGAGTTTGTGAAGACTATCCCGTCGCCTGAGAGGTTGTATTTAGCGACATCCCCTGCAAATAACTGCTCAATCTCATCCTTGCTCAAAGTCCTGTTCCATATCCTGAACTGGTCTATTGATGCGGTTTGGTAGAAATACCCTCCTGCGATATCAAGATAAGCCGCACCTATTGTAAGGCCTGTGAGTGCAGGAATGGAGTGACCGCCTTCATTGCTCGCTTTCAATACCCCATTGATATAAACGGCATTGGTAGATGGAAGTTCTGTTGCACTATT
>Ga0210057_1000214_pt1 | contig 101685 bp, 92 predicted proteins | sample CryGeyCG2114_010_2_FD_183968 | JGI IMG/M metagenome (GOLD analysis project Ga0210057, IMG submission 183968) | Groundwater microbial communities from aquifer - Crystal Geyser CG10_big_fil_rev_8/21/14_0.10 (SPAdes) (version 2) | ecosystem: Environmental > Aquatic > Deep subsurface > Groundwater ...
CGCAGGTCTATGTCGCCATCTTCGTTCGCCAGCTTTGCAAGTACGGCTGCCACAAGATCTTCGCGCACCGTAACCTGCGTGCGTATAATTCTTCGAACTACTCCGACGGGAACTTGCTGATTCGATCCGTTTATATTGCCTGAAATGGTCATTCCAAGTGACACGTTGAGTTGTTGCAGATTCATATGGAGACCAATTTCAAAGTGCGTATTGAGAACGAACAAATCTTTCTCCACTACCAAATTTATGGTGCTTGGCTCCAGCTCACACAGTGCTTTGAGTGCCATGCGCTTACTGATATCAAATTCCATCTTGCCCGGCATGCGGGGCGGCCAATCGTACTCGGAGTCTATTGGCATAAGACATCAATGTACGGTACAAACCGTCGTATTGCCAAGGAAAGTGCACGTCGAAAAGACCACCTTTTTCGCAGGTTGCCCCTAGACCGGGATGGTGTGAGATGTACAATGTTCCGACATGAAAAAGGATCAGAAATTTGAACTCGTTTCGTCATTTCAGCCGACGGGGGACCAGCCGAAAGCCATAGAAAAGCTCCTTAAAGGGCTGGAGACAGGGCAAAGACACCAAACACTGCTCGGTGCCACCGGTACGGGTAAAACCTTCGCCATGGCGAATGTGGTGCAGGAGGTGCAACGTCCCACATTGGTGTTGGCACACAATAAAACTCTGGCGGCACAGCTCTGCAGTGAGTTTCAGGGATTTTTCCCGAACAACGCCGTCTCCTATTTCGTATCGTACTACGACTATTACCAACCGGAGGCGTATCTGCCTACCAGCGATACGTACATAGAAAAAGATGCCAGTATCAACGATGAAATCGCAAAGTACCGCCATGCTGCCACGTTCAATCTTCTGACACGTCGCGACGTGCTCGTCGTCTCTTCCGTGTCGTGTATTTACGGTCTGGGTAACGTACAAGATTACGAAGCACTCGCCATCACACTGAAAAGAGGTGACCCCGTACAGCGAGACAAGCTGCTGCGTCGTCTAACCGACATTCAGTACAGACGCAGTTCGCTGGAATTTAAACAGGGTATGTTCCATGTGCTTGGAGATACCGTGGAAATTTTCCCTCCCGGTGGCGATACCGTCTACAGACTGGAAGTGCCGTTCGACGAAATAGACAGCATTCAGGAAGTGGATTGTTTTACGGGAGAGCTCATTGCGGAGTTGAATGAAATTACGGTATTCCCCGCTGCTCACAACGTCACCACTCCGGAAAAAATAGAAGGAGCGGTGGAGCAGATACTTGTGGAGTTGGAATCGCGTGAAAAAGAGTTGCACGATGCCGGTGAAATCGGCAAAGCGGAGCGCCTGCGTCAGCGAACGGAGTACGACATAGAAATGCTGAAAGAGACGGGGTACTGCACCGGAATAGAAAACTATGTTCGGTACTTAAACAATTCCAAACCGGGTTTGCCGCCCAGTACGCTGCTCGACTACTTTCCGGATGACTACCTGCTGTTTGTGGATGAGTCGCACATTACCATTCCGCAAATCGGAGGAATGTATGAGGGGAACTTCAGCAGAAAACGCACGTTGGTGGAGTACGGATTTCGCCTGCCGAGCTCGCACGATAACCGCCCTCTGAAATTCGATGAATTTGAAAAGCGAGTCGGACAAGCGGTGTATGTTTCTGCCACTCCCGGGAAATATGAGAAAGCGCACACCCCCAAAGAATGGGTGGTGGAGCAGATAATTCGTCCAACAGGACTCTTGGATCCTCCGGTGGAAGTGAAATCCAGTAAGAATCAGATAGATGACATCACGAAAGAAATTAACGAGGCTATCGCCCGCGGTGAGCGTGTGCTCATTACGACTCTCACCAAAAAAATGTCGGAGAAGCTCAACGACTATCTTGTGGAGCAAGACTTTAAGGTGCGCTACTTACACAGCGATATAGAAACCATGGAACGCATAGAAATACTTCGGCAGCTTCGTACGGGAGAAATAGATATTGTCGTCGGAATCAATCTTCTTCGTGAGGGATTGGATCTGCCGGAAGTAAGTTTTATCGCAATTTTGGATGCCGACAAGCAAGGATTCCTTCGCTCGCGAGACGCGCTCATTCAGACAATCGGTCGTGCGGCGCGCAACCTGCACGGACATGTGACACTGTATGCCACGCCCGACCCGGAAACAGGTGTGCCCAGGCAAACGGATGCCATGAAGCAGGCGATAGATGAAACGTATCGTCGTCGGGCCATTCAAGAGGCGTATAACAAAAAACACGGCATTACGCCGAAATCAATCGAGAAGGCAGTGCACGATATCTCCGAAGAGCAACGCAAAATTGAATTGCGCAGACCAAAGAGGAATCACGACAAAATTCCCGCCGATGAACGCAAGCGGCTCATGGAAGAACTGGAACAACAAATGGATCTTGCTTCTCAGAATTTGGAATTTGAAAAAGCAGCGGATTTGCGCGATGAAATAGAGCTTCTGAGACGAGGAAAGTAATAGAAAACTCTCATGGCAGAAATTCCGCAAAATCTCATTCGGGCGATTGTAAAAGCAGGAATTACTGCAGATCCCTCCTGTGCGCAATTTCGTGAAGTTGCGGAACGTGTAGAGGAGATTATTCGTCAGCAGGCGAGAGAGGCACACAGAGCAACCGGGAAGAGTGAGGCAATACTATACGGTCTGCTTATTGCGGAAGTCGGTGAGACGACGGTAAGTTTCTTGTATCAAAATGCCGAGCCTGACCGTATTTTGGGGTCCATAGAAGTTTTTAGTTTTGCCATACGGAGACGTGCATCGGAAATTATCACGGAGTTCAACAGACAGAAGCATGGATCTGCGGATGCGCCTTTGCCACCGGTGCACGAGAGAAGACCTATAAAAGGCACGAAAGGCAGAAAGAAGTTTTAACGGTGCCAATTGTTAGATATATCTATATATGGTATAATAATAAGTGAAAATGGCACAAATACAAAAAGACAACACTGCCGCGCAGTTTCCTGCGGAGCTCCCTCCCCTTCCGGCAAGCGGAGTGGAGTTATACGACTCCATCATGCAACGCATAGAGCCGGAGTTGGTTTCCGCGGAACTTCCGAACGTGCGCAAGAGGCTGCAAAATGCGAAGCCCGAAACACTGAAGATGCAGGCAAAAAAGTATCTCGCTGCTTTCGGAAAGTTTCAGGAAATTCTCGCACTCAGTGAAAAGAGAATGAGCGAAGAAGTGCGCGTATTTGCGCATACGACGTATGCGGCACTCGAGAAAATTGCGGCATCCATAGACGCAGATGTCATTGTCTCCTTGGAGAAAGAGTTTGCAAGAACCGAAGACGTAAAACAGAAAACACCCGAAGACATTCTGGCAGAGGAAACAGCTCCTCCCGCGCCCAACGTTCTATGAGGTATTTCTTCACTGCTCTCGGCTCTGAAAAAGAAGCACGTCTTCTGAATTTTATGGGAGCGGGGGGCGGACCTGAAATGCGTAGCAATACTCCCGAACCCATAGATACGAAGGACGTACCTCTGAACGATATTGAGCAATCGTTGGCGGAGAGCGAGGGATTGCTGGAGTCTATCGATGAAAATATAGAAGGAGCTGCCGATGTGATTGCAGATCGTGTGGAGGACATGGCAAAGGTATCGCAGGAAGCGTCCGACACGGCGGTGCAGCGAACCAACGAGTACCTTCTCGACCAAGTGGAAGGAGGAAAGCGCACCATACAGGTACTTATTGCGGAGCTGCTGGATATGAATGCCGATGCGCAGCGCAATGTTGAGGAGCAACGTAACGTCAATGTGACAGATCCTCGTGCAGAGGAGCTCTCTCGCCAGGGACTTTCCATGTCTGAAATGTCTCTCCGCCTCACGGAACTTATGGGGCGACAGGTGGACAAGCACATTGCCACAGGAGGTGCGTTGGACGCCGCACTGGAAGACCAGGAGGGTACGGGACGTTCAAAGACGTGGCATAAAGTCGAAGGAGGTACGGAGCAGCAGAAGGAAGCAGTTACTCAAAATCAGCGTACCGAATCTGCCACATACGTACCCGATGCCTCTTTGGAACAGCCTGCACGAGATATTCTCCTTGCCATGCAAATTGCGGAAGGCAACACGACGGGAGACGTAAACGGACCGGAAGCATACAGACAGCTTGCAGCGCAATTTACGGATATGGAACCCGAGGATCAAAAAGCATTCATCACATGGATGAACGATACAATCGGATCGTTGCCATACGAGGCGACATCGGATATCGCCGGCACGTTGCATATCGACCGTACGGCATAGAGAGTGCTACTCTTGCGGGTATGTCCCTGTCCCCTTTTGCAGTTCGGAAGGCATCTTCTGCCATGCAGTGTAATATTCTCGCTGTTGCGATGGGGTACGTTACCGCAGTCATACTCGTTGTACTCAGTTTCGGAATACTCTCTCGCGTGTCTCCGAATTTTGTGCCGAGCACGTCACAAAATACGTCTCTCAGTACAACATTACTTTTGGTCACTCTTGCGCTCAGTCTTCTTGCGGCGATTGCAGGGGGGTTTGTAACGGCATTGCTCTCAAAGAGTTCCAGAATCCGACTCGCCGAAGCATTGGGTGGTTTCATGATTCTTCTCGGTATTCTCACCATGATGATGGAACATGGTACAAAACCTCTCTGGTGGCATATCACACTCTTTTTCTTTCTAATTCCCAGTACCGTGAGTGGAGCATGGCTTCATGCTGCCGTGACAAAGAAGCACAAGAAGTGGTAGTCTTTGTAGAGCCACAGAGCTTGTCAATACACACGCGATTGCCTCAGTGCATATGCGCGCTAGTATGGGCAGGTGCGAATTTTGAGAATCTTAAAAGACCTCTGTCTTTTCCAGGGATGGATATTCATAGCCGCGGCAGTCATCATCTGCTGGCAGTCCGTGCGTACCATCGCGTGGCCGACAACAGAGGGAACAGTATCGAGGTCCTATGTGGCCTACCAAGAAGTCATGGGCAAAACATGGTACTGGCCGAAGGTTTGGTACGACTACGAAGTGGAAGACAGAAAGCTCAGTGCGGAAAATATCGCTTTCTTTGGTATGGCTCCCTTCGGAGCACGAATATTCCCGACGTGGGAAGAGGCGAATGTAGTGTTGCAGAGCCAGTACGCCGAAGAGAGAACAGTGACCGTTCGGTATAATCCAAGTAATCCTCTCAATGCATTTCTCGTCGTGCGGGTGATGAGTGCGGATTTTATTTTTGTGCTTGTAGCGGGCATTATTTTGTTGCTGGCGGGTTGGCTTTGTACTCTCACTCTCCGCGGAAAAACACAACCTGTTATTGCCACAAGGCAAGTGCGCCGATCTTGACATCCGAAGAGAGAAGATTAGCCTATGCCTCCTATGAAAAAATTATTTTTCGCATTGGCACCGGCTTTCATTATCGGATGTATTGCAGTAAGTATGCCAATTGAAGTTCGCGCGGAAGGCGAAGGTGTTCATCCTTGGGATTCCTACCAACGCTCATACAGATACCGCATTTCACAGCGTCACAATCGTACAGTCGACAGAAGTGATCCGTACTTCATGCGTACCGAAACGCACGCATTGCACCCGTACTACAGGAATAACTATCACACATTCCTGGATGTCGACTCATCGAACGTCACAAGCTTCCAGCGTGAACTCTTTTTATCGGGCTTTCCGTACTATCGGGTTCCCGACACATCGACATGTCGTAACCACAGCTACTACAGACCGAACTACCGCACACCTCCGAGCGACTTTCGGTGCATAGCGCACTGATTATTCTTCCACCGAGAAAATACTGACCGCCTTGGCGTACCCTTCCGGGTGTCCCGTATCTATGCGCTTTCCGGTGCACTCGTAGCCATAAATGGGAATGGAGTTCAGTTGTTTCGTCAGTGCGTCTATGAGGCGAATTTCTCCTCCGTGACCTGTTTCCACTTCAGGAAGCACGTCGATGACTGAGCGGGGAATGAGGTACCGCCCAACGATTCCAAGATCGGAAGGTGCAAATTGCGGTTCCGGTTTTTCCACCAAACCTTTTATTTTTTTTAAATTCGACGATGAGGGGTGCTCACTTTCCACTTCCACTATGCCGTAACGCAGCGTGTCTTCCGGAGGAATTTTTTCCAGTGCCACTATCGCACCGCGCTCATCTTCCGTGAGCTTTTCGTATGCGCGTATCATTTGCTGCAGTGCGGATTGAGGACCGGTAAAAAGATCATCTCCGAACAGAATCGCTATGGTGCCATCCCCCACCCAATCTGCCGCCTGCAAAATTGCATGACCGTCTCCGTGCTGTTCGTCTTGGTACACCGTGTGGAAATTGACGGAGTCATACCGCATCAGCTCTTCCACCAAATGAAATTTTCCGCGCTTCTTCAGTTCTTCTTCGAGCGCAGGTTCAATTGTAAAATATGCAGGAATAGATTCCTTCCCTTTGCTTATGACAAAGCAGATGTCTGTAATGCCAACATCCAGACACTCATGGACAAGATGAGCAATAATCGGCTGATTTCCGAGAGGGAGCATCTCTTTGGGCACTGCCTTCGTCCAAGGCATGAAACGCGTTCCAAGCCCTGCCACGGGGAGAATAGCTTGCGAAATCTTCATGAAATATTCGGATGAATTGGTACGTCAGTGTATGTCGACACTCTACCACTTAGAAGCGGTTACAATAACAAGATTTGACAAATAATGAAAAAGTTACTAAAATAGGTACGAACACTCTCTTCACACACAAACATATGTCAAAAGCAAAGCAGTCTTCCGGTCTTGCAACAGTGCACAATCTTTATGTGATGCAGTTCCAGCTTATGGAGTATCTCCAGAGAGGCATACGAACTGAAAACCAAGCGAAAGAAGCAAAGCAATGTCTTCGTGAATTTTCAAATCTGCTGGGTGTGGCAAATCCGGATTATATGGGCGGGGAAGATGTCTACGAGACCTTGGAAAAAATTCAGCATGAAATGTCCTCACGCCTGAAAGAGAAGTCCGTGAAGTCTCGTACCGCAAAGAAGGTCACTGCGACAGCGGTCAAAGTGAAGAAGGTCGCGAACCAAAAGAAGAAGTAGCACTAAGCGCTTTCGTTGATCCGTACAATTTTTACTTTCTCTTCCTTTGGAATCAGAATTTTTAAGATGGAATCTTTGCTGAAGGTTGCTTTTACTTTCTTGGGGTCTATGGCCGTCGGCATGGTAATACTCCTGCTGAACTCACCCCAAAAACATTCCTGTACGTAATACTGCTGTTCCGAAATGTCATCTCCTAAAGTGCGCTCACCGCGTATCGTAATTACTTTGCCATCGACTTCTATATCCAAATCCGCAAGTCGTACGCCTGCTATGGGTGCGCGAATGATGTAGTAGTTATCCAACTCGTAGATGTCCACCGTAATTTGCCCTCCTTGCTGAGGGGGGTTGGACGGTGCGGATTCCGTGTCTCCTTGCGAAACTTCCTTTTCCAAGTGCAGATTACCCGGCAAACCTGCAAGGGGTGCAGATCCGTGTTCCTGATTAAAGGCGCTGAAGATTCCGTGGAACGGTGAGGGGGTCATTAACGTGCATCGTACAGAATCCCCTTCCTGTTGTGCAAATCTCGATTGTCATCCGAGAGTTGCGGAGTGTTTTTAAATCTCGTCAAACCGACTATAGTGCTTCAGCATGTCCGCAGCTCCGGAGCACATTCGCAGCGTACGAGATTACCGCAATTTACTTCTGCGGGGATGTTGCATGGGTGCCGCAGACATTGTTCCCGGTGTATCTGGTGGCACAATGGCGTTTATTCTCGGTATCTATGAAGAGCTCATAGATTCCATCCGAACATTCGGCACCGCACAATTTTTAGGTGCGGTGGCACACCTGCGTTTGCGTCAGGCATTTGCCATGATCAATGTAAAATTTCTGCTCGCCGTTGGTGCAGGAATAGTGCTTGCTGTACTCACATTATCCCACGCATTGGAGTACGCATTGGAGCAGTACCCCATCGTTGTGTGGAGTTTCTTTTTCGGATTGGTTCTCGCCTCCGTGCATGTTGTTTCTCGGAGAGTACGATCGTGGAATGTTCTGCTGGGTACTGCGACTGCCATCGGCTTACTTGGAGCGTACGCGTTGGTAGGATTGGTTCCCGTTGAAACACCGGATGCACCTTGGTTCTTGGTGCTGTGCGGTGCGGTGGCAATTTGCGCTATGATTCTTCCCGGCATATCGGGATCATTTCTTCTGGTATTGCTTGGGAAGTATGAATTTATTTTACGTGCGGTGAATGAGCGAGATATCGTCAGTGTGGGATACGTGGGAGTGGGTGCCGTGGTAGGCATCGTGGCTTTCTCTCAGGTGCTCAGCTGGTTGCTGCACAAACATCACGACATCACTGTCGCATTTCTCACGGGACTCATGATAGGAAGCCTGCGAAAAATTTGGCCGTGGAAAATATCTGCCGGAGTGTCGGGAGAGCACAACGTACTTCCGCATATGTTTGTGCAAGGTCACATAAACACGGATCTGTTCTCGGGTATTGCACTTCTGCTCATCGGCTTTATGGTCGTCATCATCCTGGAGCATCTGGCAAGCAGGGGTGAAGAAGGCAAATAAGTTCGTATTACACACACGCTGAGTTATGCTGAGCATGTGACTGTATTTCAGGCATTTGTGCTCGGCTTGCTGCAGGGGATTACGGAATTTCTTCCCGTTTCGAGTTCGGGACACTTGGTGCTTGCGGAATCAGTTTTTCGATTTTCCATCGATCCGCTGAGCATGCAGAGTTTTAATGTGCTGCTGCACGCAGGGACACTTCTTGCTCTTCTGTTTTGTTACAGGGATCGTTGGTACAGACTTCTTCTTTCGCTCTTCACCAACGATACGGCACACAGGCGATTACTTTTCTTTCTCATCCTTGCCACCATTCCCGGTGCGGTGGCAGGAGTACTTTTTGAAGATGTCATAGCCAACGAGTTCAGTACGCGCACATCCGTAGCTGTTGCATTTCTTGTAACCGCAGCAGTATTGGTGGTCGGAGAGCGTGCAGAGCAGCACAGGCGGATGGAGCATCTTTCTGTTGGCAAAGTTCTTTTGGTCGGCCTGGCACAGGCATTCGCGCTCCTCCCCGGACTGTCACGTTCCGGACTTACCATAAGCGCAGCACGCATTATGCAAACAGACAGATCCGAGGCATTGGATTTTTCGTTTCTTATGGCAGTTCCTATTATTGCAGGTGCAAGTGCCATGGCCTTACGGAGTCTTGTTACCGGTACGATATCGCTGCCATCTTCTTCTGTTGTCGGCATCGGATTTTTCAGTTCGTTTGTTGCCAGCGTACTCGCCATTCGTTTCTTGAGAGCATTTGTAGTCCGGCATAGTCTTGCGTGGTTTTCCCTGTATCTTGTTACTGCAAGCATGCTTCTTCTGCTTCTGGATCTCTGAAACGAAAGGCAAAGAAAAGTAGTACGTAATACTATGACTTTTCTTCTTGAACAATTCTGAATGCTAAGTAGAATGCCCCAACCTACCTCTCTTTACTGCCCACAATCATGTCCGGTCCAGCCCTAAAAAACAGCATCCGTAAATTACGTTTCGACAAGAGCATGACTCAAGAAGAGCTTGCTTTGCGTACGGGAGTGAGTCGCCAGACCATCATGAGCATAGAGCGTGGGCAGACAAATCCGTCTGTGTTGCTTGCGTACAAAATTGCTGCGGCACTGAACGAAGACGTGACCGTAGTGTTTCAGATGGAAGGAAATCTGGTACCTGTCTAGACAGCGACTTTTGTGGCTGCAGGAACGTGGATCGCCTCTGTTTTTGTTGCACGCATATCCTCTATAAGCAGCTGCGGTTGTGTGTTCCCGTTCCAGTGATTTTTTTGTACGCAACAAATAATATCGAAAGGTATTCCCGTGCGTATGTCCTTCATTCCCAACCCGAAGCCGACTGCTTTTGTGCCGGCCACCGTACATTGCAAATGCGCACCGTCCGTACCGACACGTCGAACATCGCCAAGCAGGACGCTCTGCAATAAAAAGCGAGGCTCCGCATTTCCGGCTCCAAACGGTTCCAGTGTGTCGATTGCGTTGCATAAATCCAGAGAAATGTGATGCGGGGAAAGCAGGGCGTCCACCTGTATGGTCGGCAGTAAGTCCTCATCACATGTGCGCTCTTCTATGTCGGCCTTCAATCTGTCTTGCAGTTCTTCCAGTGCGCTGAGGGGAAAATTGCATCCTGCCGCCTGCGCATGTCCCCCGAAACGCGTGAGTAGATCCGAGCAGCGTTGCAAGCCTTCCACTACCGAATAGCATGCGGGACTGCGTAACGATGCCGTGCACTCCGTGCCGCGTATACCAACGACACAACTTGGCTTCCCTGAAGCTTCTGTCAGTCTGCCTGCGACAAGTCCTATCATTCCATTCGGATAGTTCTCGTCCGCCGCAAAGAGCAACGGTGAGCGAAAGTCCACGCGAACAACTGCATCTTCGTACAAATCGCGACTTAACTGTTGTCTTTTTGTATTGAGCTCTTCTATTTCCGCTATGGCATCGCCTCCGGAAAGCAGTGCTTTCAGTGCGAGATCCGGTTCCCCCATTCTTCCCGCGGCATTAATGCGTGGCGCAATACGAAAGGCGATATCCGTACTTGTACGTGCCTTCGTACTTTCGCGCAGGAGTGCCAACGGTTCGCCTGTCACCTTTTCAAGTGCAGAAAGCCCCTGGGAGACGAGTTGCCTGTTGAACCCCCGAAGACCCACGAGATCTGCCACAGTTCCGCACATGGCCAATACGCAATCCTCAGCCTGCTCCTGCCACGGACCTGCCTCCAATGCCTGTACGAGCAGGTATGCCACACCTGCGCCGGAAGGGTGCGGCTCGTTGGCACCGGCTAATGCGGGATGCAAAATTGCGTATGCGTTTGGCACGCCCTCGCCGAGAGCATGGTGGTCTGTGACAATAACATCCATACCGCCCTGCGTTGCCAGTGCCACTTCTTGCAGTGCGGATATTCCGTTATCCACCGTAATGAGCAGGGTTACTTTCGATTGTATGAACTCATCTATAATTGCCGAACTCAGACCATATCCGTCGCGCTCTCTGTGAGGAAGTCGTACGAGAGGATTCATTCCTCTTCGGTTGAAATAACGCACGAGTAACGCAGTGGCCGTAATGCCATCGCAATCATAGTCACCGAAAATTGCCACGTGTTCCCTGCATGAAACGGCACGATGTATTCTATCCACCGATTTTTCCATATCGGTAAACGAGGGTTCCGTAACCGGGGCATGCAATTGTCTTTGTCGGAGAAGTGTCTCGACCATATGTTTTGCATCGAGCTCCGTATGCTCAGGCAAAAGCCATCGTTTTCCCAAAAGAGAGACATTCTCAAACATAGGAAAGCCAGAATACCAGAACCATCCTTACGCTCCTACTCTCGTGATTTGTTCCGCTTTTTGTGCACGTCGCATTGTCCAGAGAACCGCTCCTATCATTGTCATTGCAGCCAATGCTCCGCCTGCGCCCGTCGGAGGCAACGGAGGTGCTCCGCCATGCAGAAACTCAGGACGACTTCCGTAGTACTCCAACGTTTGCTGGTTGGTTTGTACGCGGTCTACAAGTCTGTTTTCTCTGGTTTGCAACAGTCGAACCGTTTCCAGAAGCTTGAGGTCACTCGCATCCAATCCTCCGAGAGACTGTGCGGTCGGGGCGGCGGCACGAAGTGTTTCATCGGACCCGATGACAGATTGCAGAAGATCCGCATCATCCAACGCAGAAGCAGTTTCGGGGGTTTGTCGTACCATAAGAAGTGCTTGCTCGCGCTCGCGACGCTCGGCACTGCGGTCTACCTGATTTGCAATACGAGTCTCCGTTTCTCTGCTGGACGGCGGAAGGAAAAATTCCTTACTGAGCAGTACGTCTTCCGGAGTGAAATAGGCAACTGCCTGCAGCGGCAGGAGCATTGCCAGGAGGAGGCCGATAACGTGAGTTTGTTTGCGATTCATCAGAGTATTGTACAGTAAATTTAACATATTAGCAATCCTTTCCTCTGCGTAGCAGGCAGTTAAAGTACTCCTGTTCATCCAAAATACCGTCTCCGTCAGTATCTTTTTTCCGTGGATCTGTTTCATTTTTATCCACCAGTCCGTTGAGGTTTTTATCTTCGCCTCGCAGTTCCGTGCCTTTGTTGACCAGACAGAGTCCGTCACACAGTCCGTCACGATCGCTGTCCCATTCGCGAGGATTCGTTTCATTGTCCTCTATTCTTCCGTTGCGATTGGCGTCTTCTATACCGTCTATGAGTCCGTCACCGTCGGTATCACGCTTGGTTGGCATGGTTTGAAGACGGAATATTTCCAGTCCGTCCAGTATGCCGTCACCGTCGGAGTCGGAATTGTTCGGGTCCGACATGAATTCGTTTTCCACCGCCGTGTTCGCACCGTCACCGTCGTTATCCGTTCCTATGGGCAAGGGTTCTTCCGTCATGATGTAACAAGACTCCCCTCCCTCAAATATTTCTTTCTGATGCCGAATAGTACCTCGCACTTCTCTCACACGATTTAAATCTCTGTCATTCAGATTTTTTGTCACTGAGAATTTTTCTGTCCTGTTACTTATACTTATTTTATCTCGTTCCTCGCGCTCGCGCTCGGAGAGGAACATCACTCCCGGAAAGCCCTGTTTACGCAGTGCTTGTGCTTCATCATAATTCTGAGGAAAGCAGTATCCCCAGTATCGAACCCTTTCTCCGCGTCGTCCGAAAAGAGTGCGACGAGTAATACGAGTGATTTCCTCGGGAATATGAATAATGACATTCGTATGCGATGGCATGCTCCGTCCCTCTCGGATTTGCTCCACTGTTATGGTTACCCACTGCTGCTCACGCTGCAAATGGCTCGGAAGTAATCTTCCGCTTAATTGCTCTCCTCCTTGTTGGTTGGTACCGAATGCAAACACAATCAGAGCAAGTGAACTTATACCAAGTCCCGTTGTACTCCACTTGAGGATTGTATTGATATGAGTGTTTTTTTGCAGAACCATCAAAATATTATACCAATTTTCCTGTTTCATTGCTAGGCGGCATTTCGCTATCCTCTTGTGCGCATGGCGAAGGATTATTATCAGATACTGGGTGTACAAAGAAATGCTTCCGCAGAGGAGGTAAAAAAAGCGTACAGAAAAATGAGCAAAGAACTGCATCCGGATAAGCACAAGGGCGATAAAGACGTTGAACAGCGCTTTAAAGAGATAAATGAGGCATATGAAGTATTGGGAAATCCCAAGAAAAAGCAGACCTATGACCAGTTTGGAACCGCAAGCGGGCCGGGAGGAGGAGCAGGTTTTGAAGGGTTTCAGGGCTTTGGAAACGGTGATTTTTCAGGATTTGCCGATATTTTTGAAAGTTTTTTCGGTGGCGGTGCGGGTGGAGGCGGCGGAAAAAGAAAGCGAAATCGCGGTGAAGATATGGAAGTTGGCATTTCACTTGAATTGAAGGATCTCGTAGAAGACGCGGAACGCACGATAGAAATTCAAAAAATGGTGGCCTGTGCGGATTGCGACGGGTCCGGCATGGAGAAGGGGTCGAAGAAAATCACATGTAAAGAGTGTTCGGGAACGGGACAGGTTACAAGGCAGCAGCAATCCTTCTTCGGTACCATTGCGCAGCGCTTTGTGTGTCCGGATTGCCAGGGTGCAGGAGAAGTTCCCGAAAAAAAATGCGAACACTGCGGTGCCGAAGGCAGAAAGCAGGAGAAGGTTCGTGTAAACATACTTGTCCCCGCAGGCATTCGAGACGGCCAAACTTTGCGCATTCGTGGGCAGGGCAATGCGGGTCGCCTCGGCGATGAGCCGGGAGATTTGTACGTTCATATTTCCGTACGATCGGATAAGCGTTTCACTCGTGACGGAGATGATATTCGCAGCGATACGACTATCGCCGTTATCGATGCGATTCTCGGCACACAAATACGAGTCGAAACAGTGCGAGGTCCTGTGGATTTAAAAATTCCGGAAGGCACACAGCCCGAACAAACATTGCGGCTGAAAGAGAAGGGGATGCCCGTTGCGGGTTCGAGTCGCAGTGGAAACCACTACGTCAAAATTCATGTGGAAATACCTAAAAAATTGTCACGTACGGAAAAAAAGATCATGGAAGAATGGAGAAGTACAAGATAAACAGAAATTTATATATCCAAATTCTCCAGTCCGTCCTCGTCTTCTATGACGGGTGAAAGCTCTTCTCCTACTTCCGTATTCGTGCGTGCGGCACTTTCATCTTTTAATCGAAGCACAATTTGTCTGTAGTCGCCTTCTCCGGTGCTTTCGGTGGTAAGGTCTGCCAATGACGGCGTGGCGGCAATGTGCAGGTGCACAATACGTCGGAAGTACGGGCTCATGGGGGCGAGTGCCACACGAGTACCGGTACGACGAACGAAGTCTGCCTTCTGTTCGGCTATTTTTCGTACCTTGTCTTCTTGCACCCTTCTGTACCCGTCCACATCCAACACGATGAACGGACTGCGCTCGAGCTTTTCATGAGATCGAATAATGGCCTTTATAAGGTGCTGCAGCGAGTTGAGTGTTTCACCGTGCCATCCGATTATCTTATTCGCTTGCGGCGAATCCATATCCACACGGACTATATCTCCTTCTTCCGTAATCGTAATGCCGTTGCACGGGAGTTCCAATTGTGTGAGGAGCTCCTGAAGAGTGCTTTCAATCAATGCGGTATCCATCGGAAGCAAAGCGTAGCAGTGAGCACGGCTTTTTGAAAACTTCTTTTATCATAAAAAAAGCCTCCGTCGTAACGAAAGCCTTTTTCTCTGCATTAAAAACTCCCGATTAGCGTACAGCGTCCTTGAGAGTCTTACCGGCCTTAAAGGAAGGAACCTTCATGGCAGGGATGGAAATCCTCTGTGTGGGATTGCGAGGGTTTACACCGGTGCGAGCTTTGCGGTTGCTCACCTTGAAAGTACCGAAACCGGTAATGGTGACGGACTCACCCTTTTTCAGCTGCTTGGTAATGGTAGAAATAAGTGCATCCAGAGCATCTGCTGCAGCGCGCTTTGTAATACCTGATGCATCTGCGATCGAATTGATCAGATCTTGTTTAGTCATATCGCAGGGGGGGAAAAGAATATGACAACCGCAGTTTACGCCGGCACTTCGCTTGTGCAAGCCAAAAAGTATGTTTTACCATGCTATTTTACAGCTTGTTTCCGTTAAAATGGCTTACAGAAGCCAAAAAAACTGATCACCAAAGGTAGTCATGAATTCTATACAAAGTGCTGTTTTACGTACGTAGAATGCACTCAATCGACAGATTTGTATTCCAATGCCCCCGGAAGAAAGAAGGAATACAATTTTGACAATCTCTTCCTTTCGCCTCTAGTCTCTGGCTCGATGCCAAAACATCTCGTTATCGTAGAGAGTCCGACAAAGGCGAAGACAATCAAAAGATTTTTGGGAAAAGATTATTCCGTGCATGCGAGCATGGGACACGTACGAGACCTTCCCAGCCGCACGTTGGCCGTGGACATAGAAAATAATTTCGAAGCGGTCTACGAAGTACCCAAAGACAAAGAGACTGTGGTGAAGAATTTACAGAAAGAATTGAACGATTCGGAAGACCTTTGGATAGCGACGGATGAAGATCGTGAAGGAGAAGCCATAGGTTGGCATCTTGTGGAAGTGCTGAAACGCAAAAAAAAGCAGCCCGTGAAGCGTATTGCGTTCCATGAAATTACAGAGACCGCCATTAGGGAAGCCATGGCGAATCCGCGTGAGTTGGATGCAAGCCTTGTGGAAGCGCAGCAGGCTCGTCGTATTCTCGATAGGTTGGTCGGGTACACTCTCTCCCCTTTTCTCTGGAAGAAGGTGTACAGGGGCCTTTCTGCCGGACGTGTGCAGTCGGTTGCCGTCCGCATAATCGTAGACAGAGAACGGGAGATTCAGGCGTTTAACGCCGAAGAATACTGGACGGTGGAAGCGCATTTGGAAACAGACAAAAGCGAAAGTTTCATTGCGCAACTCAAGGAATATGAAGGCAAAAAATGTGCTCCTACCAATAAGAAAGAAGCGCAGCAGGTTCTCGACGGAACAACAGACCGTGAATTTTCCGTGGCTGCCATAGAAGAGAAAGAGCTGAAAAAAAATCCTCCCGCTCCGTTTACCACTTCCACATTGCAACAAGAAGCGGGGCGCAAGCTGAGCTTTTCTGTTAAACAGACCATGGTGGTGGCACAGCAGTTGTACGAAGGAGTGAGCCTTGGAAAGGGGCAAGGGCAGTCGGGTCTCATAACCTACATGAGAACAGACAGCGTGAATCTAAGCTCGAAGGCACTGGAGGACGCTGCTCGTACCATCGAAAAATTGTACGGTCGTGAGTACGTTCTTTCCGAACCGCGAAAATACAAGACAAAAAATAAGTCGGCACAAGAGGCTCATGAAGCAATACGTCCGACCGAAATGGAGCGAACGCCGGAGTCATTGAGCGATGTGTTGGATCATCAGCAACTTAAGCTCTACACACTCATATGGAATAGAACCATGGCCACACAAATGGCCTCTGCGGAGCTCAAGAGGGTGGGTGCGGATATAACTGCAGGTGCGTACACGTTTCGTGCCACAGGCCAAACAATTCTTTTCGACGGTTTCATGCGTGTGTACAGAGAAGATCGCGATGAGCCGGAAGAAGATGAGCGCTCAGAATCAAAAGAAGCCGACGATGGAGAGAAGTTCCTGCCTCCTCTTTCCGAGGGGCAGCGACTCAAGTGCGACGACATCATTCCGGAGCAGCACTTCACCAAGCCCCCGCCACGATACACGGAGGCAAGCTTGGTAAAGAAGTTGGAAGAAGAGGGTATCGGTCGTCCGAGTACGTACGCTCCCACTATCAGTACGGTGCAGCAGCGAGGATACATTACCAAAGAGGGAAAGCAGCTTCTCCCGCAAGATATTGCCTTTACAGTGACAGATCTCCTCGCAGAGCATTTCAGCGATATTGTTGATCTTAAATTCACGGCGAATATGGAGCAGTCTCTGGATAATATTGCGGAAGGCTCTCAAGATCGTGCGGCATTTTTGGGAGGATTTTACGGTCCTTTTCAGGCGCTTGTTGCCAAGAAGGGTGACGAAGTAAAAAAAGAAGATGTACTCAAGGAGCGAGAACTGGGCATAGACCCTAAAACAAGCCTGGCGGTCGTGGTGCGTACGGGACGGTTCGGACCGTACGTGCAACTCGGCAGATTGGAAGATCTTACGGAGGAGGAGAAGAAAAAGAAGGTAAAGCCCAAGAGTGCATCTCTCCCCGACGGTGTACATAAAGATGAAATTACGTTGGATCAAGCAATGAAATTGTTCGATCTTCCACGAGAGCTTGCCACCATGGAGGGTGAAAAATTGATAGTGAACACGGGACGATTCGGACCATACTTGCGTCTCGGAAAATTCACATTGTCTCTGCCCAAAGAACTCGATCCGTATTCTGTGACCGGCGAAGAGGCCAAGGAACTCATAAAAGAAGGGCGAGAAAAAGCCAAAAAAGCGGCAGAGCCACTGAAATCTTTGGGAAAAGACCCTGAAACAGGCGGCGAAATTCAGCTGAAAGACGGTCGGTACGGTCCGTATGTCTCAGATGGAAAAACCAATGCGTCCCTCGGTAAAAAGTACGGTCCGGATGACATTACATTTGCCATCGCAGTCGAACTGCTTGAAAAGAAGCGAAAAAGGCCTCCGCGAAAGTTTAAGAAGAAGTAAAGAATCGTCCTATCCAAGACTTCTTCTCCGTAGATTCTTCCTCTTTTTCTTCGCTGCGAGCCTCCGGCAATGCCAGATGCTGCTGCAAAGAGGCCATAAGCACATTCCCCTCTCGCATACGCTCATTGAGCGACTGCACTATTTCGGTAAGAGCCTTAATTTGCTCGTCTTTTATCTGCAGTTGCCCCTCTTTGCTTTGCAGTTCTCTCTGCAGCGTCTCAGACATACCTATATTTGCTTTGGAGGACATTCCTGCCTTCTTCACAGAGCTTTCATCTTGAGTGTAGTGCTTCTCTATCAGTTCATCTGCTATTTTCCATGAGAAAGGTTGCTTACGCTTCTTTAAATCTTGTACCTCTGCCGCCGTAGGCCGGATGAGTTTGCGCTTGGGGGATCGTGTTTGTTCTTTCACCACAGATTGAACGAATCTTCGGATGGTAATTTCTGCTTTGCCTGCGCGGTCGGCAGCTTCTTTTATGGTGAGGTATGTCGGCATGGTGAGAATGGGAATGAGTATGATCAGATCACGTACTGAGTATGATCATTATACGCACGATATCCGTGGGTACTCTTGCGTATGATCATCTGTGATTAAGAGTATGCTCTATTTATACATGGAATGAGTAGGCAGAAGCACTGTTCAGAGAAGTAAAAATGTTTTTTGACTTCTTTTAGGGCTCGATCAAATTTCAAATACTGAAAATACATCGATCATCCACACCCTATGATCAGGAGTGTGTATTTATCATGAGTATGGTCATGAGTATCATCATGTTCTTCGAAATATTTCGGTGTGATCAGATCATGAGCATAGTCATGATCACTGTCTGCATTACTCATGCATTTACATCGAAAGAGCATATTTTCCATTCTCAATACCGATAATCTGAAGTACGCTTGCAGCCGTAAAGGCGCGTAGCTCAGCTGGTAGAGCACTGGTCTCCAAAACCAGGGGTCGCAGGTTCGAGCCCTGCCGCGCCTGCCAATAATAACTGATAGACAGAAGGTCTCTCGGTTGATTTCGAGCTGAGGAACGAAGCCGAAAGCAAGCGATGCCCTGTGGGTACAAAACCGGGGGTCGTAGGTTCGAGTCCTACCGCGCCTGCCATATCTCTAAATACCTCATTAGCGTTCTGATTACTAAGTAGGATGAGAAGTTTATCCTGAGCGAGCGTAGCGAGCCGAAGGGAGTCCTACCGCGCCTGCCACATTGGACACATGACCTGTTTGCCTTTGCGGCACAGGGTTCGGTGAAGTCCAGTTTAATATGTTACTCTAGAATATAAATGACGATCACAGCGATTATCATCGCGGCTGCCTTCTATTTTTTCCTTGGATATACCATCCTAAATGGACGACATTCAAAATCAGGGATCGGAGAAAAGCCCTTGATTTACTCAAGCGTTATTGTGCAGTTTTTCCTAAATATTAATCTGCTGCTATTTCTTGGACTCTCATTGTTTTTAGTTTTTTATGATTGGAAATTCTTACTTATTTTACTCGGTACATCATTTATTCTTGAGCCCTTCATTATTGTTCCGTTTTTGGAGAAGTTATTAGCGCTTATTTGCAACGCTTTTATCAAAAAAGGCCATTAGCAGCACCCCTATGAAATTGCTTACTATTATAAAATATGCATGCGGCTTGAGTTGGTGAATCATAAAAGAACTACAACTCCGTCTCATTACCAAGGAGTTCGGCTAAGGAATCTATCGGAGATAGTTGTGGCTTTTCCGTGAGGATTTCGTCAAGGATCTCCTGCGCTGATTTTTCTTTCTCTAGGGTTAGAAGCCGATGAAGAAACTCGTTCTGGTTGCAAGTGGTATTTGATGCAAGTTTCATAGATGTTTTTTAACGAAGGAAAATAAAAACTTATGTAGAAGTCCACTGCGGATCTACATGGATGCTATCATTAATGATAGACTTGTCCGATGTACTCTTATGCCACAGGCATTTTTTGTGTGATTAAAGCTATGATTCGGATCACCCACTTGTGACACAAAAGTTGCTACGTTAGAGTAACTTCGCACTCAGATCACACGAGCGGTTGCTCGTATTGCCCAATTACGGAAGAAGCCGGCACTTCGTTCGGTTTCAACGTCCGTAAAAGGGCAACTTCAAGCAGTTTGTTGAGTGCGCCGGCGGAGTGCCGATTTGTACTTCTACTATCTGATGAATATGAGCCCAAGTGATGAAGAGCTCATCGAACTGTCTGATCCCAAGGTGAAGCCATCACAGGATTGGAACTGGGTCTGGATACTTCTCGCTTTCTTTTTATTTGGTCTCCTTATCTGGGGGTCTCCGCCAGAACTAGGAATGGAGAGTGTAGTGCCTAGTCCATATTTCTAATTGAATTTAGCCCTAAGCTTTCATGTCTCCCAAATCATTATGAAAAATTTCTCACGATGGCTTCCAACTTTGTACTCCGGAAAATGGCTGAAGAGGATTGTTTTTCTTTGCATACTCTTTCTCACAGGTTTTGCACTTATTGGAAAAATAAATATTCTTTATCCCTTCGTACGTTTTAAATGTGGACAGAGGTACTACCAGGATTGTTACGAGTGGAAATGGTTCATAGATTGGGAACCACTGGTATTATTTTTACTCTTAGTTTTTGTTGGGATTTTTGCCTGGTCTTTCTGGGATGAGTACCAAGAGAAAAAGAGATAATCATTACCGCCTCCCCCTTACATGGAAAACTTCTTCACAAATTATGCAGCCGCGACATCTTCGGGTTCTATCGTAGCAATAGCAGTAGTGACGCTTGTTCTAATTGGGATAATTCTAGCCTACATCTGTCCTATTGTCGGTTTGTATTGGTATGCAAGATGCTGGCACGCAGGCAAAAATATCGAAGACCTTGCGATAGAGCAAAAGGAATCAAAGCATTTAGCTGCTAAGCTTCTGCAAAAGACATGGGTGGTGTATTACGTATACGTGATGTCATGGGTAGCTTTGACTTTTTTCTATCGGTAGCTTTTGAAGCTTCTCTCTGGTTTCTACCAGAATCTTGGGGTGGATATGACGTTGAATCAGATCAATTTATATCTGCTCAAGAGGGATGGGCACGAACTATGGCGATCATTTCCAGTCTCTGCATACTTTGGTATATGTCCCTCGCGCTAAAGGCAAGAATAGCGCAGGTGAAATCAAAAGGAGAAAAACCTGATAATTATTTCAACTGATTTTTTTTACCAAACACTCGCAGACTCGCAAATAGCAGAATCGCTCCCACCAGATTAAACAACATCCATATCTCCTTCGTAAGATGTGCCGGAATAAAAGGATTGAAGAGCAATGCCGTAAGACCGAAAGCCCATACCCATTCAGTCTTTTTCAATTCATACGCTTTATACGCGCTGTACGCACCTACTGCGCACACAACGACACGTAATAACATATAATACGGGTAAGGATTCGGTGCAATAGCCCACAGGAGCATCAGGGCTGCCGTTAGACGAGCGAGGAACCAGATCATCTACTTCATTGTACCTGAATTTCCAATGCTTCTAAGTGCGTTTTCGCGTCATCCCAGTCCACACTCTCAACCTCCTCCTGCGACATAACCAGCGCGGTAATTCCACTGACATCCACCTGTTGCTCGAATCTCGGTGAAAACTCCTCCCTTCTTTTCCGTTCCAGATACTTCAAAGCCAGCCCGCCATCGTTCTCCATTTTCTCGATAACAATCCTCCGTTGCCTCACTAACAAGCATCGACCGCGCTGGAGCGCCGAGGGTTCGGATAGTATCCAATAGCCCTACCACTCAAAACCACCTCGAAGGCGTTTGTTTCCAGTAAATCAATATACCGTCACCATAGTTGGTGGTTCTGGTCTGAAAAAAGACCTGATTTGAACCTTGAGTCGTTACTTCATCTCCGCCGACTCCCTCATTTTCATTCCCATCGAACGGGTTTTCGCAATCATTCGGTGCGATGTCGTTTTCCACGTGCTCCACCGTGGCATGCTCGAAGCTGATGTACGCATCCACCACTTCTTTTCCTCCGTTATCCAGGCCTCCTTGCGCAACGATGCGTACGTATTCCGCATGCCGCTCCACGGCCAGTCCTCGGGCATTCTGCAGAAAGTCCGTATCGGTGTGCAGTACGCTATTGGTGATGAGAGGAATCCACTCTCCGTCGTCGTACTCGATGGCGTTCTCACCGACATATACTTCGGCTTCCGCACTGCCATTACCGCTGTTTTTTATACGGGCGAAATCTATGCGCATGCGCACATCTTCACCGGGAATCACAACTGTCTGTTCACCCGAAAGCCCCGCTCGCACTGTCACTTCTCCTGTCTCACCGTTTAGGGCCGTAAATGTTATAACTCCGGTCGCACTAGGTTCCCCGTATAGTGTGGAAAACGTCACTTCCGTCATTCCGGAGACTGCAAGAGTCGGTGAAAAGGGATAGTGTTCATCGTACAGGGGGTCACGAGTCGCGAAGCTCGTACCTTTAAACAGTATTCCGCTGCCGGCATGCACACCCCACATGCTGTTTTCTTCACCGGATTGCGACAGGAATTGTGCGCGACGAAGCATTTGCTCTGTCTGCGTTACCGCCAAATGCAAGTCGCTTCGTATGTGATACACTCGGTAGTGTGGCACCGTGAAAGCAGAAATAACGGCTATGACGCCGATAACCAGCAGGATCTCGAACATACTGAATCCTCTCTTGCAATGTCGCAGTTGCTCGTATGACATACGAAGTGCATGATAGAGAGTCCGCTTCATATGCTCTATTGCGCAGAATGCCAATGTGATACATTTCATGCAGAAGTCAGGGTATTGACAAATTAATTTAATCTATCATTATAATACAATGCGACGCACACTCTCTACGGCAGACAGAAAGCATCTTTCCGATTGCGGGCTTTGTCACGACAATGTCGGTAAATGGTGCGGTGCGGGTGCGGGTCATGATGTGTTTGAATATGGCGAATCTCATGTCGTAAAAGTGCCGAAAATTCGATGGCTGAAAGATAAGCTTTCCATTATTACGGCGGACGATGCACAGCACAGCTTGGAGATTATTGAAGAGCACTTTTTGCAGTACAGTTTGCCGGCTCGTATTCATAGAAGTGCATCCGACTCTTCGTACTGCATTGTACAGAAGAGATTGTACCTCTTTGAAAATCTCACAAGTGTGCATCTGCGAACAAACGTATCACTTGCCAGACAACTGTCGGAAATCATGCGTCGAAACAGAAAACTGGTGAAAGATCACAACCTTGCCCTCGATTTCTTTGGGAAAGAAGGGTGCATTCAGTCGGTGCTCTCGTCCATTTCGTTCGGTACGGCACAGATGTCGAATCTCGTTGTGACGGGCGCAGGAGATTCGGCTCGCATTGTCATAGTGGATTCCAATGTGTTTTCCATTAACAGAGCGGATGAAACATTGCTGCAACGTAAGCTGATGAATGACGCGGGGAAGTGCAGTCATGTACTCAATGAATTTCTGGTGAAGCGGACATTTGACCGTGCATCCGCCGGTACACAGGCGTAGCGTTCTGGTCGCAGGGTCTTTATTCTGCTATACTAATGGGAATGTATTTGTCCGTACAAAAACGTCGGCGCCTCTGCGTTTCCTTGTTGCTGATTACAGTGGTGGCGGGTGGTATGGGGTATGCGTCTCTCTCCGGTACGACTTCTGTGACTTCGGCAACGGCATTTTTGCATGCCGCAGGAGGAGGCAATCCGCGCGAGATCGCACAGGAAGTTCAGGAGACGGAAAGCACGGTGCGAAGTCTTCGTGCGACACAGGCGGTACTGAGCAGAAGAGAGGAAATTTTGCGTTACGAACTCCGTCAATTGGAAGAAGAGCGCAGTCGCAATGGCATTGCAATGTCTCCGCGTCTTCGCGAAGACCTTCGCAAGAGCAGAAATACGTTGGTTGTTTTACTGAGAGATCAGCAGGAGACGGACAAGAAGGTGACACAATACTTGCAGCAGATGTGGGAAGCCGAAGGGCGCGTACGAGTTGCGACCATGGGTATGAATCCCGACAATATTTCTGTGCTGATTTCTTGGCCCATTGAACCTGTGAACGGAATTTCTGCCGGCTTCAAAGATACGGAATACGAGTCGCTTTTCGGTATGGTTCACAATGCCATAGACATTCCGACCCTACAGGGAACGGAAGTGCGCGCAGCGGCATCCGGCACCATACAAACCGTTGCCAACAACGGCATGGGCTACAACTATGTCATTATCATGCACGAAGGATTTGCGACGCTGTATGGTCATGTGAACTCGTTTCTCGTGAAAGAAGGGCAGAAAGTAACGGAGGGTGAAGTAATCGCTCTCTCCGGAGGAACGCCCGATACGCCCGGTGCGGGAGTAGTATCCACAGGTCCACATCTTCATTTCGAGCTGAACGTTGCCGGAGATCATAAAGATCCCCTGGCGTACCTTCCGTTCATATCGGACTTGGAAATTGCAGGAGTTCGTTAGGTGGTGCTACAGCAGTCCGCTTTCCTCCGCTTGTGCCGTGGCGTAGTGGTCTGTCATGCCGGAGACATAGTCTTTTACTGCTTCTTCCAGGGCTCCGTTTGAATTCTGTTGGAACGAGAGAACCTTGGCAGTCGGGTGTGCGTAGAGGTGAGTACACAGTGCTTGTACCATCTCTTTGCCCCGGATGCTCTTTGCTCGCACATCCGGGTGCAGATACATCCGATTCCATAGGAACTCCCGCAGCTCCGCCAGCTTATCGTCCATGGTTTGCGAGAATGCGATGAGAGGGGTTTTTGCACCGTAAACGCCGCTGAGATCGGAAACACTCTCAAGTCGCTTCTCGGAGCATTTATAGAGGTCTGAGACCAGAAGATGTATCAACGCTCCGCGCAGTGAGGTTCCTCTTTCGGCGGAATGTTCATACGCTTCGGCGACAAGGGCGACATTCAGAATATCTTCTTTCAAAAAAAGTTCGGCGTGCATGCCGTCATCGCAGTCGTGTCCCGTGTAGGCAATTTCATCGGCCAGATTCACAGCTTGCGCTTCCAGTGACGGACTGCGAGCAACGGTGATTTTCGGAGCATCGTGCGCGGTGCGGTGCTTTAACAGTCCCTCGAGTATTTCCGTATTCACATTCAGCCCGGCATACACGGAGCTGCGGCTTTCGAGCAAAGACACAATGCGATGTGATTGCTGGTTGTGTTCAAATTCCCTGCCGTACTGCCGCATCCACGTATTCAACGCTTCCTCACCGCTGTGGCCGAACGGCGGGTGACCGAGGTCGTGCGCGAGCGCTATGCACTCGGCGAGGTCTTCGTTGAGACTCAATGTACGTGCGATATCTCTTCCGATCTGCGCCACCTCCATGGTGTGCGTGAGTCGTGTTCTGTAGTGATCCCCTTGTCCGGTTACAAATACCTGTGTTTTTCCCTTCAGCCGTCGAAATGCTTGCGTATGAATAATTCTGTCGCGATCTCTCTGAAACGGAAATCGCGAATCGTCGTCGAGCTCTTTCGTGGCACGACCCAATGTTCCCTCGTACGGAACCGCGTACGGTGCGAGGAGGGAATTAAAATTTGCCAGGCGTTGCTGCAAGCTTTTCATGGAGTCTGCATTGTAGAGCAATACCCGTATGAATACAGAATGTTCTACGTATATGGCAGACTCATGTGACGTCGATCATGGTCTTCCTGACAGCCGTCGAGTAGGTACGCTCGTCCCTGGTCTTGCCAGGTGGGTGACCGCAACTGAGATCCACAGACCGCAGCGATTAAGTCTCCCGTAACGAACTGATAGAGAAGAAACGTAACTACCCTAACGAGAGGTCGAGATGAGGCACACTCTACCAGCCCCTACCGAAATCTAACCAGTCTTACAGCTTGCATCAGCCTTTTGAGCATGTCTTGTCACAAGGTGACCAGTGTAAGTTTCATATGAGAAACTTCACATATTGTGAAGAATAAGTTACATGCCTCATGTCACTGCATAGACAGAGTCTGCAGACAAAATGTCGTCGGGTCTGCTACAGCAGTACGCAGCTGAGCCTGTTGACGTACCCTTCTTGCACGTGCTCGCGGTCTCCGCCGCGATATGTCCAGTACTGTTCGGGGTGACATCGTGTGCAGTCCGAGTGTCTCTCGAAGCGGTCCGGCCGCACACCGAGATTCAACAGTTCTGCCCGTGCAACAGCCTGAAGATCGACACATTTTCCATGTATGAATTCAGCGGGGATAGTTGGCAGTTCCTCTTCGGGATTACTGAAGTCCGCGCACGCTCTGCACAGAGACGGTCCTGCGCCAACCAGTACATCCTCAGCTTCTATGGCATATTCGTTGTGAAGCATGCGAAAAAATTCCGGAATCGCTCCCGCAATGAGCCCTCGCCACCCCGCATGAAGCAGCCCCACTACGTGCTTTTCCGGTTCGTATATTATAAAATTCTGACAGTCTGCCCAGCGAATGCACAGTGGCAAATGGGCGACGGAAGTAAGCATGCCATCGGCACGTACCTCGGGTCCGTGTGCTTTGGTAATAACCACCGTCGTATTGCCATGTACCTGATGCAAACTCGCTCCCTCGTACCCAAAAAGCGCATGTGCCGCACTGTCTGAGTCCACAGTGTCTTGCTTTGTGTACATACAAACGTGAAGGCGATCTTCGTACGGTTGAAGAATGTTAAACGGCTGAGAGATCATGGAAGAGCAGAGAGGGGATTCGCCGTATAATATCGGCTGTGGTGTAGGAGTATCCGACTTCTTTTGCCAGCGTGTCTCCCGCATGTTTTATGAGTGTGCTCGCAGTTGAGCATGCGTTCACATGGTCCATCCCCTGCGCCACAAGTCCTGCGATACAGCCGGCAAGTGCGTCTCCTGTTCCTCCCACAGTCAATCCCGCATTGCCTCCCTTTACTTCCGTAAGCGTGCCGTCTTGCGAGGCAATGGTGTCCGTATGCCCTTTCAGCAGTATGGTTGCTTGCGCGTTTTTCGCGCTGTCTTGCAGGGTCTCGAGTGTGACTCCCATGCGTTCCAGTTCTCCCAGATGCGGTGTGAGAATGACATGTTTGCCTCGCACCGTGTTGAGTGTGTGTTCCTGCAATGCAGTGGCATCCAGCACCAACGTACATGATGACTCCGCAATAATATCGAGTAACACTCGCATGCTTTCTTCTGTTCTTGCAATACCCGGACCCAACACCGCGACGTCCATGGTGGCAAGCAATTCCAAAATCGGCTCTTTGTCTTCGGGGGATAATTCATTGTGTGCAAACGCATGCACTTGGAAATTAAGACTCTGTGATTTTGCCACTTCTTTGTGGCAGGCAGGCAGGCAGACATACACCAAATCCGTACCCATAGCTTCGGCGGCCAGAGCAGAGAAGAGGGGAGCTCCGTGCATGTGTGCGGATCCTCCGACAACAGCAACCTTGCCGTTATCCCCTTTGTGAGAATGCGAATCTCGTTTCATACGGTTATGATACTTCGTTTCTCTAGTTTGAGCCATTGTTGTTCTGCTACCATTGCGTGCGATGCATATGAGAACCGAGCTATCTGCTGCAAAGTATTTGTTTTTCTGGGGAACCATGTTGAGCATGGTGGTTATAGGTACGGAGGCTTTTTCGTACATTCTTCTCTCCGGTACGGAATGGAAGGCATCGGTTATCGCCGCAGATCTGCGTTCCGATTCAGGAGAAAAAAATGCGGAAGAGAAAGTAGGGGATTCCGCGCTCTTCACTCCGGACGGACAAGTGCTTCATCCGTATCTTGGGTCCGTTATTCCCGACTCCGGTGCGCATGCACAGTTGCCAAACGGGTGGGACTGGCTTGCCAATTACGGCTTCGGAGACGATGCGGGACCGCTTGTTCGTAAGCGTAGTCCCGACAAAGTGGTGGTGGGAGTGTTCGGCGGTTCCGTTGCCAGACAATTCGTAACACATGGAGATGCGGATATTTTTTTGAACGAACTGAAAAAACTCCCCCAGTTTGCAGGGAAAGAATTCATAGTCACGTTGCCCTTAAATTACGGGTACAAACAGCCGCAAGCAGCACTCACATTGCAGTATCTCCTCACGCTCGGTGCAAAGTTTGATCTCATAGTTTTACTTGATGGCTTCAATGATATCGCGATGCCCGAGCCGGAAAATTATTCGTTGGGAGTGTTTCCGTTTTATCCGCGTTCATGGAATTTGCGTATGCAAGATATAGATCACGCACCCGCCATGAGAAAAGCGATTGCACGCGTGGCGGAGTACAGAGACGAGTACGATGCAATGACGCAATACGAGAGCAAATCCCTGTTGGGAAAATTGTTTACCGCAAAGCTACTTGCTTCCATACGCCAGGAGCGTTTGGCTTCCAAAATCGCACAAGCCGAAGAGGAACTGCATTCCATCGCAGCCAACGAACAATCCGGTTACATCGTGCGCGGACCGCAGCGATATTATTCCTCACGTACGGATCTTCTCAAAGATGCTGCGTCCGTGTGGGAAGAGAGTTCACGCCAAATGCACATGACTGCTCGTGCAAATAACATTGCCTTCCTGCATTTCTTGCAACCGAATCAATATGATCCCGGGTCGAAGCCTATGACGGCCGCAGAGAAAAAAATTGCTCTTGTTGAAAACAATCCCCAGAGTTACGGAGTCATAAACGGGTACCCGCTCCTGCGCGAGGCCGGCGAAAGATTACGACAAGACGGAGTACATTTTTACGATATGAGTATGGCTTTCGCAGACACCCAAGAAGAGTTTTATGTCGATAATTGCTGCCATATAAATCATGCGGGAAATGTGTATATTGCACGTAAAATGGCAGAGGCGGTACTTTCCGGATTCGTGCCGTAAACGACGTGCGCAGTCATTCTTTCTGCTACTATCTGTTTCCATGCTTTTCAGTCCGTTATCTTCATCGCAACATGCCGGTATGCCACGCGTAAAACATCTGTGTTTTTCCGTGGTACCGGTACTTCTGATTGTCGTATCGGTGGAGATGTTTTCGTTGTTCGCACTTCAATTTTTAAACGGTATGTCACCTGCCATGAGACTCAATGCAAACGTAGTTTCTTCTTATGGTCAGGCGGGTGAAACGGGAGATCAGGCACTCGCCTCCACAGACGATCAGGTGCCGCATCCGTACATCGGTGCCGCACACCCTCCCACGACGGTGCGCAAGCCGGAAATAAGAGATCCGGATTTTCTGGAGAACTATGGATTCGGTCCTAACACAGGCCCATTTCCGCGAGAGAAAAAAGATAACGAGGCAGTCGTTGCTATTTTCGGCGGATCGGTGGCAAAACAATTCGCACTTACCGCCCCCATGGATACACTGGCTGCAGCACTGAAGCAACTTCCGGAGTATGCCGATAAAGATATTGTGTTCACGGTGCCTTCGAATTACGGATTTAAGCAGCCGCAACAATTACTCACACTCAATTATCTGATGTCCATCGGTGCGAAGTTCGATGCGATCATAGTCATAGACGGATTTAACGATGTGGCTATGCCATTCGAAGAGGACTATACACTCAATGTGTTTCCGTTCTATCCGCGCTTCTGGAACGTGCGTATGCAGAGCCTGAACACAGCGCCTGAAATGCGTCACATAATAGGGCGCATTGGTCTTATGCAAGAGCGACAAAAGAATGCCGCACGCATCATGCAATATTCTCCGCTGCGTATCAGCATGACTGCTCAGCTTGTATGGCAACTCTACGACAAAGATTTGGAAGCGAAAATACTGGAGGATGAAAAATTGCTGTTCGAGCAGCAGGCAGACGAGCAATCCGGCTACATTGTTACGGGTCCCAGTCGTGTGTACGACAATAGCGATCAATTCTTCGGTGACCTTGTATCCAACTGGAAAGAGAGCTCGCTACTCATGCACCAGATCGCGAAAGCCAACGGTATGCGTTACTTCCACATTCTTCAGCCTAATCAGTACGTACCGAATTCAAAGCAAATGGGACCCGCGGAAAAAGCCGTGGCTTTTCGGGAAAATCATTATTACCGAGACGATGTCGAAATGGGATATCCGCTGTTACGGCAGGCCGGAAAAGAGCTGCGGGAGCAGGGCGTGCAATTTTACGATATGACTTTGATATTCGAACATGTCAATGAACAGACGTACATAGATGATTGCTGCCACCTGACAGTGTACGGATACAACCTTTTTAATGACGCCATCGCAGAGGCAATCACTTCCGATTCAAATCGATAATTTCTCTCTTTCATGCCTTCCCTCACTCAGCACAGCACAGAGCTTTCCAAGGCAAAACGCATCGTCTTCGGACTGGTGACAGTGGGTATTGTTTTCGGAGTGACAGAAGCATTTTCGGCGACCGCTCTCACCGTGTTGAGAAGAGGATCGAACGTTGTCGTTGCGGATATCATAAGCGGTAGCGGGTCCATTTACAGATTACATCCGTTGTTGGTTGTGGATCCGACACAAAATTCTCCCGATTCATTCAATCAAATCGTGCATCCGTACCTCGGTGCGGTGCTGGAGCCGATTGAAAAGAAAACAGTGCAGTTTGGCAGTGCGGATGACACCATGGAAAACTACGGATTCGGTCCGTATTCGGGTCCGTTTATTCATGAATATCAGCCCGATACCATTTCGGTTGCAGTTGTGGGAGGGTCTGTGGCAAAGCAGTTTGTGACACATGGTCATCCTGATATTCTCTTTAAAAAGTTAGCTGAACTTCCGAAGTACCAAGGAAAGAAATTCATTGTTTCTGTGCCCACAAATTACGGATACAAACAACCGCAGCAGCTTCTTGCCATTAACTACTTACTGAGTATCGGAGCACATTTCGATATGATTATAAATCTCGATGGCTTTAACGAAGTCGCCATGCCGTTTCCGGAAAATTACGTGCAGAATATTTCACCGTACTATCCTCGTTCCTGGAATCTGCGCATGCAAAATCTGGATCTCGCCCCCGAAATGAGACGCATTATCGGACGAGTCGGTTTTTACCGCAAAGAGCAAGATATGCTTCATGAGAAACAGAAGCACTCTCCGTTGCGCAGATTTTTCACCGCACAGTTACTATGGGAAATGTCGGATCAGAGACTGAAGAAGAAAATAGACAGCGGCCAACAGGAACTGCTCTCGCAGAAGGCCAATGAGCGTTCGGGATACATAGTTACCGGACCGGGCAGAACGTACACGGGTGATACGGATTTCCTGGACGACGTCGTTTCCGTATGGAAACAGAGTTCAGTAATGTTGAATCAAATAGCAACGGCACGAGGTATCGATTACTTCCACGCACTGCAGCCGAATCAGTACGTGGAAGGCTCCAAGCCTATGGGCCCCGAAGAGCTTGCCGCCACGGTAAATCCACAAAGTCACTTCCGGCAGGGGGCAATATCCGGTTATCCGCTTTTGCGCAGTGTCGGGCAGGAATTACGCAATGAGGGAGTGCATTTTTATGATATGACAATGGTATTTGCAGATCAGCCCCAACGGCTCTACATAGATGATTGCTGTCATATGCTCCCTGAAGGCAGTGCGATTCTGGCAGAGAGATTGGGCGAAGCAATCGTGGCTGATCTCAGCCAAAATCCGTAAGTAATTCCAAGGTTTTGGAGCGAAAGTGGGGTATAATGGTTTTGTCTTGAAAGAAGAACCTCCGCAACCGTCGCCCGTATCAATTCGAATACTTTCGTAATGCGACTTGCTCTGCTTATTGTGGGCATTTTGGTGTCTTCCGGTTTCTTTTCGGGCGCCGAAGCGGCGTTGCTGAGCGTGACCGATGCGGAAGTGGAAGATATGAGCCATCGCGGAAAGAAGGGGTGGAAGCTTCTCAAGCGAATTAAAGCAGATATAAACAGGTCGATGATCGCCATTGTCATTATGAACAATGTGGTGAATATCGTCGGTTCCATATTGGTCGGGCAAATGGTTATCGCACTCTTCGGAAACGCAATACTTGCCGTTACAACAACCGCACTGACATTCGGAGTCATAGTCTTTTCCGAAATACTGCCGAAGAGTCTCGGCATTCATTATGCGCCCCGCATTGCTCCTGCGGTTGCTCCGGTCATATGGGTTATCACCGTTTTATTTTACCCTTTCATCGTAGTGCTGGAAGTTCTTACAAACCTTTTAAAAAAGGGAGAGAGACACATAGGAACGGAAGCGCAAATCCGTGCGTTGGTAAAAATAGGACACCGAGCGGGTCACATAGAAAGTGATGAAGGACAGCTCATTCACAGGGCGTTTATTCTCAACGACAAAACGGCAGCGGATGTTATGACCCCCCTGAAAGATATCATCGGATTGCAGAGTGATGCGACCATTCGAGAGGCGGCGGAGAAAGTCTTTTTAAGCACGCATTCTCGGTACCCTGTCTTCGGAAATTCCATTCATGATGTGCAGGGAATCGTGATGAGTCACAATATTCTGGAATTACTTGCGGAAGGAAAAGACGATACGCCCATCATGGAGATACTCAGGGATTCTCTTGTGGTCGATGTGAACAGTCGAAGCGATAAATTACTGATGTTGTTTCGAGACAAGCATATTCATTTGGCTGTGGTACAAGAGCACGGAAAAACTGTGGGGCTTGTGACTCTCGAAGACGTGCTCGAAGAACTGGTCGGAGAAATAGAAGATGAAACCGATGTGGAGGAGAGTTAGGTGAACCTGTGCGGAGCTGCTTTTTCCACGACGGAAGATATTTGAGAGCGAAATTTCTCCGAAGCAAACTGTTTTGCATGTATACGAATTTCTTGAGGATCAAACGTCATCGTAGAAAATTCATCCAGTGTGTTTCGAAGAGAGTCGACGCTTTGTTGTTCGAAGAAAATGCCGGTCTTGCCTTTTTTTACCGTATCTAATGCCCCTCCTTTTCCAAGTGCGATAACCGGAGTACCGCACGCCTGTGCTTCCAACGGCGCGACTCCCGCATCTTCAAGTTGCGGGAAAAGAAACGCTTTTGCATATCCGTACAAATCGGGAAGCAGAGCATCGGGAACGTATCCCAACAGTTCCACAGTCGGACCTGCCATTGCACTGAGTCGTGAAAAATCTTGTCCCGTTCCCGCAATTTTTAATGGGATGCCCAGAGCATTCGCTGTGTCTATGAGCAGGTCAAACCGCTTATACGGCACCAGTCTTCCCAGCGCCAAGAAGTACTCTTTTCTCTCGGATTGCTTGCGTACGGGTGCACTGAACAAATGCCGGCTCACCGGCGGATATACCACATGACTTTTTCGCCCGTAAATTCGTTCTATGCGCTCTTGCACGGTGGTGGAATTGGCCAAAAATACATCGGTGCGATTTGCAGTCGTAAGGTCCCACCTGCGGAGTTTTCTCAGTTGGCCGCGCACTGTTTTTTGCATGCGCTTGGGTATGCGAAAATCTTGCAGGTACTCATTTTCCATTTCCCATGCGTAACGCATGGGCGTGTGGCAGTAACAGATGTGTACCGCCGTAGGTGGCACAATAATACCTTTGGCTACCGCATGCGAAGAGCTGATCACCACATCAAATTCCCTCAGGTCTATTTGTTCCATGGCTCGCGGCATAAGCGGAAGAAGCACTTTGTGATTTCCGCACAGCGTATAGAGACGTTGCAAAGAGGTTGTACGAATATCTGCATTATCCAGAGGACCAAGTTTCCCGTGATTTGCTATGCTGGTGTACAGCGGTGCGTCCGGCCACAGTGCACAGAACTCAGCTATGACATGTTCTGCGCCCCCGAAAGTGGGGAGCCAGTCTGCTACGATTGCAATGCGAGGAGTAGAGCGGTGAGTCACCGTGGCATCATACCTTCTTTGCTCGCATATCTCGATGTTCCTGCGCACCTGCACTATTATGCCTTGGCCCTATGCCACTTAAGCCTTCAGCACGCCTTCCGAAGAGATATAACCGTCGTGTCACCAAACAGACTCGTTCCATTGTGGATCGTCGGTATGAGCGGAAACCTCAGCTTCGGAAAGAGCGCATGCGTCGCACTATGCGTCGCACGCACCAGCTTGCGAAGCAGTGGCGCAGCAGCGTGTTGCGATGGATGCTTGTGTTCGGCGTACTCAGCGCGTTGCTCGCTGTGGGTTTAGTCCTTTTTTCACCCTTACTTGAAGTCCGTGAAATTACGGTGCGCAGGTTAAGTCCGCGCTTGGATATAGAAAGCGTGCAAAGAGTTATGTCTCCTCTGTTCGGTTCACATTTACTTTTTCTTACCAACGCGGAAGTACGGTCGCTTTTGCATGAAAATATCAACGATATTGAGAGTGTTGAGGTCGGGAAAATGTATCCTTCCGAACTGGTGGTTACCATCCGGTTGCACCCCTTGGTTTCTCGTCTGGAAATCGTGGATCCCGATTCGCAGGAACATTCTTCCACTGCCACGGGTTCCGGTATGGATTTTCTCACGCAGGAAGGAGTGTATGTTCATACGCTCGGTGCCGTAGATACGAATGCATTGCCCGTTATTCGACTGGTGGATTGGGCCGTTCGTCCCACACCCGGTACCGTACTTGTTCCTCCGGAACTGCTACGTCGAGTCTTTGATACGGAAGAAGCACTCAAGCTTCAGTTCGGTCATACCATCGAAGTGCGCACCATATATCTTCGTGGGCAGGAGTACCATGTTCTTGCGGATGGCATAAGTCTTTGGTTCGATATGCGCAGTTCCATAGAGAGACATTTGCAGCGATACAGAGTATTGCTTCAGTCGGTTTCGCGTGATGATGTACGACAATACATAGATCTGAGACTCACGGATCGTATTGTGTATCAGTAAGCCAAAATGACATGTCGTGTTCTTGCCATGAAATAGCAGTCTGAACACTTCACTTTGGGGTGAAAAAGCTTATCCTGTACGGGATGTATCATTCCATATTATCCGCGCTCTTCCTGGGGCTCTTTCCCGCTGTTACACCGGTGGTGTTACCTGCGCAGGTTATGGACATCAGCATCGCTGCGCCTGCGGAACGCAATGTTGCCATAGAAGACAGAATTTCTGCGTCCGGCGTTGTTATTTTGGATCTTGAAAGCGGACAGCAACTGTACGGACGACAGGAAACGGTTCGACGTCCCATGGCAAGCATCACAAAACTTATGACCGCCCTGATTATTGCGGAAAACCATGACATGGATGAACAGGTTCGTATTCCGGATGACATCGGAACCGTGAAGGGCAATGTTGTAAATTTAAAATCCGGAGAAACATTCACAGTGGGTGATTTGCTTTCCGCACTTCTCATAGCGTCCGCCAACGATGCCGCATACACCTTGGCATTGCATCACTCCGCGACAGAATCTTCCTTTATTTACGATATGAACATTCGTGCCGAGGCACTCGGCATGAAAAGCACATCATTTGCCAACGCATCAGGCTTGGATCACCCGCGTCAGTGGTCCACTCCCCAAGACATTGCCTGGCTGACGATGTTCGCGTTGAAATATCCTGAAATTCGCGGCCGCATGAGCACGGAAAGTGACGTTGTCTACAGTCGTCAAGGCTCACAGGTTTCACTCTCGCATACGCATGCGTTACTGCATGCCAAGAATGCGGTGTGGGGAGGAAAAACCGGCACCACAGATGCAGCCGGCCAATGTCTTGTGTCACTCGTGAAGTATGAAGGCAGAGAGTATGTGGTCGTTTTGCTCAACTCGTTGCAACGCTACAGAGATATGAACAGCATTCTCCATGCCATAGCGCCGTCACCGATAGTGACTGCCGCACGGTCTTCATCCATTTAATAATTTGTTGTGGCTTCTTCCGCACAATCCACTCGCCATTGGCTTTCCATACGAGTTCGCATCCTGTGTGTATTGGTATTTTTGGGAGGTTCCATGTTGCCACCCTACGTTCCCAAAGCTGCAATGGCTCGTCCGGAAGCCAGCATAGCCCAGCAGCAGTTTCTTCTTGTGGAGGAGGGTTTTCTTATGAAGTCTTCTCCTCTTACAAGACAAGGTGCTCGCAGGGCCTACGCGAAGGGAATCGTTCACACAGTGAAAGAAGGCGAAAACCTGGAACGTCTTGCCAGGCGATACGATATCTCCGTAGACACATTGCGATGGGCAAATGAATTGTCCGCAGGAACGGCCATACAGCCGGGAGATGAATTGCTTGTGCTTCCCGTGGACGGCGTACTGCATAACGTCAGCCGCGGTCAGACACTGCTGCGAATCGCAGAGCTGTACAACGTGAATGCCGAGGATATCATCAGTCAAAACGAGTTGGAGAGTTCGTTTATTCTTGCCGGTCAGGAACTCATTATTCCGGGGGCAAGTCCTATTGTCAGAAAGACAGTGGTGGCTTCGGCAGATCTTCCTCCGAGAGGCATATCTACGGATGTTCCCATATCCCCTCCGGTCGGAACCGTACCTGCAGTGCAGCCTCCTCCTCCGATTCCCGGTACGGTCATACAAACATCGCAGGAAATCGCCGCAGCAGATATTACCTACGGCGTGCTGCAAAAACCCTGCTCTTCCGATTGTTTTGTAACGCAGTATTTTCACCCCGGGCACTACGCACTGGATCTTCAGGAGAAGGGTGGAGGAAACGTGTATGCGGCCGAAGCCGGTACAGTTATACGTGCGGATTACGGGTGGAACGGAGGATATGGAAACGTGATAGAGGTGGATCACGGTAACGGTCTTGTAACGCTATATGCGCACAGTAAAGAGCTGTACGTTCAAAAGGGTCAACAGGTCCGAAGAGGTGCTCTTATATCTTTTATGGGTAATACAGGACGTGTGTACGGGGCTACAGGAATTCATGTTCACTTCGAAGTGCGTCTGAAGGGAGAAAAGAAGAATCCGATGCTCTACATTCAATAGCGCATATTTTCGTTGTCATGTATTTCCATGACTGTTACTGTTTCGCAGCCCATACAAGGGGCTGTAGCTCAGCTGGCTTCGGTGCGTAAGCACCGTATAGACAAAACGTGACGCGCTGATGCTACAAAGAACTGTTTCCCCCAAAGTGGGGTTGTAGCTCAGCTGGTTAGAGCGTCCGCCTGTCACGCGGAAGGTCGCGGGTTCGAGTCCCGTCAGCCCCGCCACGCCTCACATGTGAGGCGTGGCCCGCCAGTCTCCTTTTTCATGTGAGGCGTGGCCCGACCCGCCTGACATGTCAGGCGAGTCCCGCCAGTCTCCTTTTTCATGTGAGGCGAGTCAGAGTATCAAATAATCAAAGCAGAATGCTTGGAAGACTGGCCAAACGATTTTGAAATGCAGGCTTACTGTGAAAATAACCAGTACGACGCTGTGCGTACACTTGATGCAACCAGCACGTCTGCCTCGGTTCGTAGCCAGTGTGCATCAGAATGGCCTCGTGATTATGAAATGAGGGTATACTGTGAAAAACAGTAGTCTAAATGCCACTTTTCTTTAAACGCATCGGTCAGTTCATATTTGCTGTCTCTAGCGAGTACATCACCATATTTGGTGTGATTGTGAGCTTTGTCTATTACATTAGTGCATTGTACATTGAGCAATTACAAGGCACCGAGGAGCTAACAGTAGCAATACTTGCAGTGGTGATTTTTCCAATAGCGTGCTATAGTGCTTGGCTAAAAGAACGCAACAAACTAGAAGATATGCAGGAGCTAATGCGAAGCCCTGTTGATTACGAACTTACTGCAACTATTGAGAAGATTAATTTTGATTTAATTAGAGAGAGTTATGAAATTACAGATGAGGATATCGCAAGAGCCAATGAGCTGATTAATTTTTGGAGACAATCAGAAGGAATATTAAGTACAGAAGAATATCAGAAGCGACTCACAGAAGGTTCCTTACCAACGCCGCAGCAATGCCAAGAGTTTCTTAATTCAGTTGATGCGTATATGAGAGAGTTGAATGATTTTAGCCAGAAAATCAAAAATTGTTATACTGTAAATTTTTTTATTAAGAATGTTGGTAGAGAAGTAGATGAAGAGATTGATGTCCACGTAGAATCTGCGGAAAATGTGCGGCAGGAGTATGATTGTTACAAAAATGTTGAAGACTTATGCAAACTACCGAGAAAACCAAGTTATGTGCATGACATAATGCTTGGCAGAGCCGATGTCTTACATGAGAGGCTTCTGTGGGGCATTAAACAAGGCTCCCCACCCGAAAGATGGATGAGACAGAGCGTCATTGGTCGTCACATCAATTCTGAAATAGATAAACTCAAAGCGGGTACTGGTTGTAGCCTCATGTGGGAAGAAACAGTGTTTAAAACAGAAGCCGAAATATTAGAGTTGGAGTATTGGGTAGCTTCAAACAAAACAACTGGTGTTCACCAAAAGAAGCTCACATTGGATTTGACCACAGCTAGAGAGTGGGGCACTCCGTTAGAAACGGCGTCAGACGTTTGATAGATTCGGTTTATCTTTGTCTTGGATTTTAAAGACAAATTCACCGAATAACGGTATAATATGGCTAAAATTCCCTAAATTTATATGAGCGATAAGGAATACAGAGAAATAGAAGCTGTGCATGAGAGAGACTTGCCAAATCTTTTGTCAAAATTTGGTGTCTTTGAAAAATTCAGAGCCGGTGAGATGAAATGTAAATTTTGTAAGGAGCAAGTTACGTCCGCAAATATCCATTCTGTATTGCCAGAGTCGGGAGCAGTTCACTTTATTTGCGATAAACCGGACTGCATAATTAACTTTTCAGAATATATTGTAGAAAAGAATAAGGGTTCCACAAATGACTCATGAATTTGGCAATTTATATCTATCAATGGTTCGGGTTCCCTCTTGGGGTAGCCATAGCAATATCTGTAGCAGTCTTTTTTATTAAGAACCCTGAAAAGTTTGAAAAATGGGCAAGCATGATTGCGTGGCTAGTATCTCGTATTTATACAAACGCCGATTATTTTGCTACCAAAGCAGAACTACAAGCGAAATTAAACTCATTTGTTGGCTCACTAGAGAGTCATAGTTCTGCCGTTTTCCCAAGAGTAAAAATTAAATGGAAGGCAAAAGGGAATGATGAAGTTGTATGGGAGGAGGGTAACGCAATTATTGTGATGAGAGACCGGAAACATCGTAATAAGAATTTAGTAAATGCATCATATCGTTTTACTTCTGAAATATTGCTTCGGAAAGCCTCTCGCCATTTATCCAAGACACAGAAGCTCGCATTGGATTTGTTTGCTACTCAACAAATCCTACAGCAGGAAAGTAGGGCTGCACTTGAGCAATTTATGAGCGATTTTTACGTTCCTGAAATTGATAAAAGAGAAGCAGTGAGAGGATTAACACAGCAATATTTAAAAATAGCAAAAGTTGGACTATTTTTCCCTACGCTAGTGCAAGAATTGGTCTATTTGGGTAGTAAGGTTTTTTTAGCAAAGCCATCGCAAGAAATCATTGAAGAAGTTAAGAAGTTGACAGACTTTTTGGAAAAGTTTTCAGAGCGTGAAGTTGGAGACATGGATACGCCAAACACATTTTCTGGTAAGTACACACGCTGCACAATTAGAATTGTTGCATCAAGGGCAGCAAGAGAAAAGGGGGATATTACTAATCATAAAGAAGGAATTAACTACTACATACGAAACAAAATTGAAAACGTCTACATTATTGGAAGTGGAGAAGTAAAAAATAAGAAATTTATGAATGAGGTAACAAGCGCAGTTCTAGAGGAGAATACAGTAGTTGAAGAGGTAAAAAAGTATTCGTTTAGAGGTAGAATTAAACTCAACGGAGAATGGGTATCTGTAAAAACATATTTGATTCACCTCCGTAACCCACAAGCAATAAAACATTTGTATGAAGAGAATGATATTGAGTTAAGTGAAGAGTAGAACTAGCCCATTGTAGTGAAGCAAGGCAGTCGTACGTCCTTGATTGCATGGTAGATGCTACTTAGTTCTGAAAACAACCACTCTGCCCCGCCACGCCTCACATGTGAGGCGTGACCCGCCAGTCCTCCTTTCATGTGAGGCGTGGCCCGACCCGCCTGACATGTCAGGCGGGTCCCGCCGTAAGCGTTCGGTTTCCGGGTAAGCGTTCGGTTTCCGGGAGAGCGTTTCATTTTGGGCGCCTTTTTTTCATATCGGAAAGGAGGTTTTTGTGTACAATATGCTACCTATGTGGTACTTCTATGTGCTCCAGAGTCTCAAGAATCCCAACTGGTTTTACAAAGGCTCTACAAATGATTTACGCAGAAGATTTAACGAACACCAAAACAAAAAGGTTACTGCAACAAGTCCATATCATCCTTTACGTCTTGTCTACTACGAGGCGTATACCAATGAGCAAGCTGCCAGAGAAAGGGAAGCAATGGTGAAAAAGAGTGGATCATCATGGGGTGCTTTGATGAAACGTGTCAAAGAGAGCCTTGTGTAACGTCACAACTCCCTTATCCGCATCCACCTCAATGTAGTCACCATCCGCAATGGTGAGAGTTGCAACCTTTGTGTTCATGACACAGGGCTTTTTGAGTTCTCTTGAAATAACAGCAGCGTGGCAAGAGATGCCACCTTCATCTGTAACAATGGCAGCACACTTATGAATGAGTGGCATCATCGTAGGGCTTGAGCAAATGGTGACAAGAATATCCCCCTCATCAAACTCTTCTCCTTCACCACTACCAACAACAACTCGCGCTCTTCCTCGTACAAGCCCTTCATATGCAATGTTGCCTTTCAGTTGAATACCTGTAGAAGCAAACTCTTCTGTGGATACGTTCTCCATTTCAAGCACCAGTTCGTGCATTTTCTTTGGATGTATCCACCAATCATCCTCTTTTCCATCAATGCACTGATAGACAAAATGATTCCCCTTATCCAGTTCCCCTTTTCGTCGATCAAGTTGCGATACATCTCCCGCAAATAACTCTTTCAGAGTTATAAGGTGCACCATGTTTTCAGCATCCTCAACTCCAAGCTCCTTGAGCGTTTTGATCACAAGGGGAATGAAGATTTGCTTTGTGAGTTTAGGGTAATAGGAGACCGCACGAAGCTTTTCACAGAGTTCATGTAAGTCGTGTCTTTCAGGTTCAATTTCTGCAAGCAGAGGAAAGGAGATGTTGGGAAGTGTCGTGGCATGAATGGGCACTTCCACCATGAATTCAAACGTCTGCTGAAGACTACCATCGCCATATACGCCTGCTTTCAAGCAGGCTTCGGCTTCATCGTTGAGTTTGAAAGCTCGTTTCAGCAGCGCTTCGTAACGTTCAATATCATCTTTGATGAGTGACTCCATGGCACCCCACAAAATTTTTCGCTCTTCCATCCCCCAGTAAAAACGAACGACATGTCTATGCTCTTCAAAGAACAAAGTTTTTTGAATATTGATATTGTAGAGTTCACGTATCCGCTCACTGCCGTACCATCCACTCCAAAGCGTTGCACCAAAGAGGCTGAATGGTCTTGTGTGAAACAATTTCCATTCAACATTCTGACTATATGGCACAATAGGCTTTTCTTTGACAGCAAGAGTGGTAATCGGTCTTGCCTGCAGGAAATATGTCGTGCCATCTTTTCGTGCCCATTCAATATCCATGGGTAGAGCAAAATGCTCTTCAATGCGAACGATGTCTTTCCCCATAGACACAATCACATCGTTTTTCATGAGCTGCTTGTCCCCGGATACATTTACATCAATAAGTTTCCATGCATCTTTATCCACCACGTAGGTATCGGGTGTAACAGAGCCGGACACCAACTTGTCTCCCAACCCTGGCACGGCCTCAATCAGCAGCTGTGTCCTATCTTCCGTGACGGGATGCACGGAGAAGGCAACACCTGCTGCGTCGCTCTCCACCATTTCCTGCACAACAACAGCAACGGAAATATTTTTGACGTCTTTGGCCATCTTTGCGCGATAGAAGATAGCCCGTGGCGAAAATAGGGAAGCAAAGCAGCGTTGAATTTTCCAAATAAGTGAATCATTATCGGTATGCAAGTAGGTTTCCAACTGCCCTGCCCATGCCGCCATGGTGCTGTCTTCCGCGGTGGCACTGGAACGCACGGCTACTTGTTTCACACCCAAGGACTCAAATGCTTGTTGTACTTCTTCCGCGATGTCATCGGGCATCTTGGCATTGGTAATCAGTGCATGAATCTTTTCGCCGGCCTCCTCTACCGTGTGCATTTTTTTGATGTCCACCGTGCTCAGTGTCGCATCCACCTCCACATTGATATCCGTAGCCTCCAAGAATGTATCAAACGCTCCTGCAAGGAGAACAAATCCCTTGGGAACAGCAAAACCCGCCTGAATTAATTCTCCCAATCCCGCCCCTTTTCCTCCTGCAATAGCGGCATCCTTTTTACCGATTTCTCGTAAATCTTTCACAAATTTCATTCTTGCATGGTACCACAATTGTCGCGATCTCTTCACATTCCGTGGTGCGAGAGTGCGTGTGGTTACAGTGCAACCAGCTCATTGGCTGTGGAATAATCGTATCCGTTCAAATATGCCTCGCATGCGAAGATTTTTATTTCCATTTTGGTGGAAAAAATTCACTGCATTGGTCTAGAATCGAAACGGTGTATACATGAATTCTAATCAATAGCTTTGCATCACTTCTTGTGGTGTTTGCATTTCAATACCCATATGAGGTCTCTCTGTATTGTAGAAATGAACGTAGTCTGAGATAGATTTGGAATAAGCTTCTAATGTCTTTGGAACCCTTTGCAGACACTCTTCTTGAAGAGTGCGATTGAATCTTTCCAGATGCCCATTCTCCGTTGGTGACCGTATGTGTGTATGTCGATGCTGGATGTCATGTGCTTTGAGTTGTTTTTGAAGTGTTTCGAGAACTCCGGACCATGATCGGATTGTAGTAACTGAAGATGGAATGGAAATTGTGGTTGAGCTCTTTGTACAACATCCCAGCTGCATTCAGCACTAATACGAAGACAAGGAAATGCATATGCCCAACGCGAACAGACATCAATCATGGTGTATATATACAATCGATCATCATGTGCCCCATCATGGATAGTATCAATTTCTACGAGAATACCTGGTTTCTCAGGCAATGGGCGTGGTTCGTACTGATGCCACTTCTTCCACTTGCTGTACCGTGTCATGCCGTTTCTCCTCAGTACACGTTTGATGCTTGAGAGACTAACGACGTAACCATCCTTCTGTAGTAGGTGGTGTAATACTTCAGCACAGCGACGATGTTTGATGCGGTAATCCAAGATCAGCTGGATCATTGCAGGGGAGAGTTGCTTAGGATGTGCATGTGGTCTGGAGCTCTTGGTAGGAATGGTATGACCTATATTGTGGGTCTTAGCATAATTCACCCAACGCACGACGGTGCTCTGGTTAAACCCGGTATGTCTGGCTACTTGACGGGTGCTCCAGCCCTCTTTGAGAACCAGATTTGCTGCCTGTAGACGTATACGAGGAAGATGAGGATTTTGGGTATATGGCATGTTCATACCTTAGCGGGGGGGGGTGATGCGAAGGTATTGAACCATTACAATACATTGACATTGTTTAATATTAGTTTATATTAATACACCACTCTCATGCGCAAACCAAGCGAACCGTACGGCGGAATCGTAGATACCTTGGCTCAAGGGTCGCAGTTTAACAGTAGCGGACCCGCAGAACCAGAAGCGCATCCGCCAAAAGGCAAAAGCTGCTTGGCGTTTTCGGAAGCGGAAGATGCCGCGTTCGCATTCATAGAGAATGATATGCGCACCCACTTACGTGGGTATGGTCTGCGTGAAGCCGAAGACTTTGTACTGGAAACAGATGCCGCCGGTAATTTGTATGTGACCTACTTCGGAGAAGACAGAGGCACAACTGTGCTTTACCATTCACATGTGGACTCCGTGCCGGATGGCGGTTCACTCGACGGTGTGTGGGGCGTGGATATTGCTCGAGATCTTCTGCTGAAGCTTGCAGAGTTTCGTACGAATACCGACGCGAAAACAAAGAACAGTGTAACGATGGTCGTATGGAGAGCGGAGGAATCCAGTATGACGGGCAGAGCGTGTGTGGGAAGTGCCATAGCCACGGGAGAGCTTACTCCCGAAAAACTGAATGCCATGCACTACGGGAAAAACGGGAACGAGAACACATTGCAGGAGCACTGGGAGAGGTATGCGCAGCAGGGAAAATCGTGGGAAGACGTTGTGCAACTGGCTGCAAATCCCATCATCCGAGATGACGGTACGGGAACAGGTATGTTGGAGCTGGAGCTGCCTAGCGGACTGAAAAAAATTGCTCTGGCGGAAGAGGGGCACATTGCACAGTCTCTGCTTCAGCAGGTTACGGGGAACAACGTGCACATTGCCGAAGGCGGAATAGGGGGTTCCATACGGGAAGATCTCGTCATAGACCCGGAGCACATCACCACGCACAGCCATGAAGTTGGGGCAGGTACGCATAAAATTATTGAAATAGAAGTTGTGGGTCAGGAGGCACATACGGGAGGCACAGTGCATAATCTCAATGAAAAAAAGTCACAAGGTGGTCTGTGGTTCAGGAGAGATGCTTTGGTCGGTTCATACGTGTTGTTTCGTGAACTCTTTGGCAAAGGAGATGAAAATGCAGGAGTACATGTGCTTTCTGTTGAGCCGGACGAACTCACGGGTTATACAAAAGTACCGCGTCGTATGAACATACGACTGCTCGTATCTTCACAACATGCCAACGATTTTTGCACGGGAACTCTCGAGGCTTGCAGCAGAACGCTGCGTGACTCCAAAGATCTCGATATGAGATGGAACATACAAGATGCCGACAATGGCACTCAGACTTCCATAGATAAAAAACAGGCGGTAAGCCTGCTCTCCATTCCCGCACGTATGGAAGGGGCGGCACGGAAAACGGACACGCACGAAAATGCGCCTCGCGTCGTGTTTGCAGTCACATCCACGGGAGCCGATTTCGTGCTGACTCCGGCACACGGATTTTCCATGAAAATGGATTTCCGTTTTACGGATACCGCACACTTAAATCGGCTCAGACAACATATGGCAGACGAGGTACAAGAGCGCGTATTTAACAGGTCGTTTCCGGCAATGTCTTTTGCCGAGCATCGTACGGAACGTTCTCGTGCGGCATCCGGTACGGTGAGCACCATGGTAGCGGAGCAAAAAATGGAGATCGCGCGTTGTCTTGGCTACTCCGCACTGCGTGCTCCCGTGTTGCCCGGTCACGACAGCAACACGCTCGCAAAGGCCAAACGCGGTCCTGCGGATTCCGGTACGCACATAAGCATGACAATGGCCAGAGATAACGGTACGAGTCACAACCCTCATGAATCTGCGGAAGAGTCCGATTTACGTGCGGCACAACTCCTCAGTCAGGAGACGGTGGTGCATTGGCTGGAGTTGCAGGGAGAGGGAATTGCAGACAGATTCTTGGGTGTACTGCAAAGACAAAGACAGCACAGAGAGCCTGTGGCGTTGTAGAGGCAATTGGTGGCTACCAAGACATCACACCGTGAGCACTCTCGCCCCTGAGGAACGCATAGAGTTCTTGCAGGTATTGCGCAGAATGTTCCTGCTCCACGGTGTCTTGGTCTTCGCGATCTCGCAGTAACCTGCACAGCACTCTGCGATACTCAGCTATTTCTTCCGCAGTCAGTAACAGTACGTTCTGCAAAACCTTCCTATTGGCGGTGCGTATGCGCGCATTTTCCATTCCCGTTGCAATGCAGTACGGAGGAATATCTCTTCGCACGGCACTTCTTCCTCCGGTCATAACGCCGTCTCCGATTCGCACCTTTTGCTGCACGGCGGTCTCCGCATACAGCGTGGAGTGGCTTCCTACCTGCACGTAACCTGCCAACATGGAGCGGTTTGAGATGGTCGTGTGTTCACCGACGACGGCATCGTGGCCGACGTGTGCCTCTTGCATGATTACTGTGTTGCTTCCCACGCGCGTCGTATTGCCGTGACTTCCCCTGTTCACGGTGACTCCACCGCTGAGGGAAACGTTATCGCCTATCTGTACTTTTCCGCTCTCGACGGTTTCTTTACGATTTTGTGCCCACTGTCCCAGTACGGCAAACGAGCCGACTCTGCAGTCGGTGCCCAGTTCCACGCCGTGGTCTATGACCACATGTGGCTTCAGTACGGTACCTGCCCCAATTCGCACGTTGGCTTCTATGACGCAGTAGGGGCCCACCGAGCATCCTTCGCCGATTTCTGCGGAGCTATCCACCACTGCCGTGGGGTGAATAACGGTTTCCCTGCGAATATTCGTGGATGACATGGCGTGCGTAAAGCAAACCATACTAATGGTTTCATGGCATGAATCAATCGCTTCCGTGTGAAAATCAATGCTCTTACACCGTAAAATTTTTATCGTAGAAGTAGAAATACATCACTGCCATGGCATCGATGTTTGTTGCGGACGTGTTGTTGTATGTCGCACGCAGTTCATACTCGTGATCCGTGTACATGGGTATGCCCTCGGCACCGGAGTACTCCGTCATATTCATAACGTGCGTATTGCGACTGTCCGTCGTCGCGTTGCTGCGAAACAGCATGACGTTCTCTGTGGTGTCCCAGAGTTCAATGGATGTTCCGTAGGGGTGTAAGTGTGCCGAAATGTGGTGCAGTGTCGTATCGAACGGCAGTTGGTCCGCGCCACGGAATCGTTGCTTGTATGTATAGGTTCCAGGTGCCACAAAGAAGTGAGGGGTGGTGAGTGTGCCATCTTTTTCTCTGGCCTCCAGAGAGACAGACTTGGCAAACGTTACGACGCCGTCTGCGTCCGTTACGGAGCAGCTGTGTTCACTTCCTTCCGCGGGAGCATCGCCCAGTACGGGAAGCCGTACCGCAACACCAAAGCGCCCCAGAGCTCTGGGAGGTTCCGGAAGATCATCGTCTTTGAAGTACGAGAGATCAGTCCGTAACTTTATGTCGAAAGGCTGAAAATCCGGATTTTGATTCAGCGCCATGGTCATAGCCTGCAGCGGTTCGTCTGAGTACATGGGGAGTGCGAATCCTTCGGGGAAATGAATGGAGCTCTTCCCCGGTACGGCCACAAACCATTTGGGTGGCAGATTGCGACTTCCTCCGAAGAGACGATTGTTTTTCTTTCGAAACAAATCATTATTTTCGTACATGATTTGTGCGTGGCAGAAGTACTGTTGCGAAGAGAGAGGTTCGTTCTCTTCATCTACGACTGTCACATCGTAGTCGGTAAGCCAGAGCAACTCGCGCTTACCGTTTTGCGATAAATCGATATGTCGAATGTCATACGGTCCCTGCATGGAGGCATACGGTTTATCTATATGCAGCAGATCCGAAAAAAACTGTGTCGTGTACTTCCGGTTTTCCGTCGTGGTAATGCCCGACTCTCTCCGCGGTGTCGAGACCATATGCCCGATTCCGCTTATCCCCATGGCAAGCACAATGGCAAGAAGTGCGAGTTTCTTCATCGAATACTATTCTACAGGAGCACAGACGCCGTGAGTACGTTTCTTTTTGTTCTACAGTAATTTCCGTATTGTCTCCGCAAGACTCTCGGCGGTAATACGGTGTCCTTTCAGGCTCAAATGCGGGTCGTTCTTCAGGTAGAGAGGGTCTGTATCGGGATCGGATTTTTCGAAGACCGTACGCAGATTCAGGATGTGAAATCCGTCTTTGCGCAGAATGGAGTCTGTCATACGTAGCAGCCCGTGAACTTCCCAGTACTCCTTCGGAAATTCTTGCTTCGCTATGTATTCCTCACGCCAGTTGTTTTGTATTTCCAGTGCGCCGGGCATAAGGGCAACGAGCAGCGTTGCACCGTCTGTTTCCACATCCGTACGCAGGGTTTTTATCAGTGCTCTGAGTACTTGCATTCTGCCTTCTCCCAGCACATCGTACTGACCCTGCCTGGTGTACCAGTAGTAATCTCCAAGTGTCTCCGCGGCCGTTTTGGAGTCCGTGTTTTGCTTGCGCAAACCGTGGTACAAGTGTCGCGCAAGTGTGCTGTGTTTAAGCACCTTACACTTCCATGCGCAGGGGGGAGGAGGTTCCACCCAAATGTCTGTGAGCACCAAGTCGTTGCCTGCCGGCTCGAGAGTGTACGGGCCTTCCATGGGAAGCAGATCATTCTCGGGGAACAGTACGTGCACCACGATGTCCGGATGAAAATCTCGGCCGATAGTACGGTAGTACAGCAGAGCAAGTGCGGGGTTCGAACCCCCCACGGCAAGTGCGCGTGTAGTCACGTTCTTATGCAGGGCATCTGCAAGGAGGGCTGCGGACTGCTCCACAAAGCGATCCTGCTCTTGCACTTGTTTCGCTTCCACAAAAGAATCACCCAAAAACAGAATGCGCAGTTCGTCTTCCGCTTTCGGTTCCGCAGGCATTTCTGGTCCGCGGAATCCCAGCGAATTCGTGCGTATGGAAGTGGTGTACTCCTCCTTGCGAATAGTCCACTCCGCATTCGGAGGATTCACAAAGCGCAACGTGTCACTGAATACTCTGCCTTTATCTCCGCTTTCGGAAATTATGCTCCATGTTATTTCCGCCACCGCCAAAGTTCCCGCGACAGACAGCACGGTCAGCAGCACATTGGCAGAGAGACGTCGCAAAGATTTCATGGTTTAGAGAGAAGGTTTTGCCGTATGCCACGTCGTTGCTTGCTCGTAGGCATGTGCGATTTTCAGAACGTTTTCTTCCTGCCACTGTGGCCCCATTATCTGCAGTCCTATGGGGAGATGTTCTTTTGAAAATCCGCACGGTACGGACAGCGCGGGAATACCTGCCATAACCTGAGAGTCGAGGAAAATATCTTCCAGATACATGGCAACGGGGTCATTTTCGTGCGCACCTACGGTGAAAGCGGGGTTCGGAGCAACGGGTGCGATAATAGCATCCACACTTTTAAATGCCGTCGTGAAGTCCTGCAAAATCAACGTACGTACTTTCTGCGCTTGTCTGTAGTACGCGTCGAAGTACCCGGCAGAGAGCGCGTACGTCCCTATCATGATTCTTCGTTTTACTTCCGGTCCGAATCCGTCACTGCGGACATCTTTGTAGTACTCCACAAGGTTCTCTGCGTTCTCGACGGTGTGGCCGTAGCGTATGCCATCGAACCTTGCCATATTCGAACTCACCTCGGACGGACAAATAATGTAGTAGGTCGGTGTGGCATAGGCGGTATGCGGTAATGATATTTCTTCCACGGTCGCACCGAGGCTTTCAAACACTTCGGTTGTCGCACGTACTGCCGCTTCCGTTTCCGCGTGCATGCCGTCTATGAAGTACTCCTTTGGAAGGCCGAGTTTCATACCCTTGATATTTCCCGTAAGGGCGGCACGGTAGTCTGGGACCGGTACGTCCGCTGTGGTGGCATCCAGAGGGTCTTTTCCCGCTATCGCTCCGAGCACAATGGCTATGTCTTCTATGCTTTTGCAGAGAGGACCGATGGTATCGAGTGAGCTTGCCATACTCATGACGCCGTAACGGCTCGTGCGACCGTACGTCACTCGCAATCCGGTGCAACCGCAGAAGCTCGCAGGCTGTCGTATGGAGCCTCCCGTGTCCGTACCGAGAGCAAACAGACACTCATCCGCAGCGACTCCCGCGGCACTTCCGCCGGAAGAACCTCCCGCAACTCGTGAGGTATCCCACGGACATCGCGTCGTGCCGTAACACGATGTTTCGGTACTTGCTCCCATGGTAAATTCGTCGGTGTTGCTCTTGCCGATACTTATGGCACCGGAAGCTTTAAGTCGTGCCGTAGTGGTGGAGTCGAACGGCGGCACGTAATCCTTCGCGCGCAGAATGTTACTGCATGCCGTGGTAGGAATTCCCTTCTCGCAGTACACATCTTTGGTGAGGTACGGAATGCCCGCAAGCGGGTGTGAAAAATCACCTGCCGAATCTATCTTTTTGGCTTCATTCAGGGCTCTTTCAAAATTTTTGTAGACCACTGCATTCACCGTGGGATCCACGGACTCAATACGGTCTATGCACGCTTGCACGAGTTCGCTGCTCGAACATTGCTTCGTGCGAAGTTTGTCGTGTGCCTGCGCGATGGTAAGAGTGTTACCCATGAGCGGACGGTGTCTGAATTTGATTTTCCACTACGGGAAGCGGGCTGCACTCAAGCAGTGCTTCGGGTGTAATGTCGCTCGGAGCAATGCTGTCTTCTCGAAACGAGTTCGTCAGCCCGGTCACCTGTGCCGTTGGTTCCACTCCTTCCGTATCCACTTCTTGCAGTGTGTCTATATATGCCAAAATAGACGTGAGTTCTTTCGCATATTTTTCCACCTCCTCATCACTCAGAGTGAGGCGGGCAAGTTTCGCTATGTGCCGTACATCGTCGTGGCTTAAGGTTGCCATATCGCTCCGAGAATACAGAAGTTCACCTACGCACGTAAGAGAGAACATGCGAGTATCGCAGCTTTTTTCCTTTCCACGGATTCATCACAGAAGGATACTGCTCATATGCAGCTTTCACGTTTGCAAGGCAGAAAAGTATGTGACCACGTTATGCGTAAGGGCAAGGTGTGGAAGGGGAACACGCTCACTATTCGCTGGCTCCCCGGACCTCCGCGTACCAAGTCGGCTGCGGAAGGTTTCTTTGTGGGGTCGTACGCGTCTTCCAAACTGCATAAGTCCGCCGTGAAAAGAAACCGCATGCGCAGGAGGTGCAGAGAGGCATTACGTACGGTGGTGCGTGACAGGGAAAATTTGCCGACTGTACAGTTGTTACTCAGCCCGCGTTCCCCTAGTCTGAGTTGCGAATTCAGCGACATCGTATCCGATGTCCACGCGTTTCTCTCTGCTCTCGATTCATGCCTTCCTCCAAAGTAGATACTCGGTTTAAGTTCGCACAGTTCTTCCTTATTTTTGCGTTGGTGTATGTGGGGTCGAAAGTGGTACTCAGTATTATTTTCCCAAGTCAGTTCGGACCCGAAAGCCAGGTGACAGGTGCGGTGCTCAAACCCGTGGATGCGTCGGTAAAAGGCGGGCATCATCCCGAGCTTACGCTCCTGAACAAAACGGAGGGCGACATCGTGCTCCCGGACCGTTGCCCCATGCCTCCTGTGGATGTGTTCCGTGTGTCTGAGAGCGGAAAACTGGAACCGCTCTCCACAGATGAAACAGTCGTACCGTGCGTTCCTCTTACGGAAATTAAGAAAGATGATCGCGCAAAAATAGACCTCTCACCGTGGAAGTATTCGCTGTTTGATGCGTACGGTGAATATGAAGTGCGATTGCAGCTGGCCAAGCCCGAAGGGCAGGAGCCCGAAACTCTCACCGCTCGCTTTACGATGTACGAACCCGGAGCAATTACCAAAATATTTCGCACGTTCATTACCAAGCCGTTTTTAAATTTCCTCATCTTAACGGCGTCCCTTCTGTCGGACCACAACCTTGGTATCGCCATTATCGTACTGACTATTCTCGTGAAACTTGCGCTGTTCTTCCCGACGCAGCACGCAATGGAAGGGCAGAAGAAATTGCAAAACCTGCAGCCGAAGCTCGATGAAATAAAAAAGAAGCACAAGAGCAATCCCGAGCAGATGAACAAAGAAATCATGAAGTTATGGAAAGAGCACAAAGTCAATCCCATGCAATCGTGCCTGCCCATGCTCATACAGTTTCCGGTGCTCATAGGATTGTTTTTCGTCATAAGAGACGGCTCCATACTGGAGCTTTCCAGGCACTTGCTTTACGAACCGTACCGACACATTGCGTGGGGATTCGGTACAAACTTCTTGGGCTTGAACCTTCTGGAGCCAAGTAAGTACATCTTCCCTCCCATGCTTGTGGTGCTGCAGTTTGTGCAGATGAAATTAACCTTTGCCATCGCAAAGAAGAAGACCGCAAACAACGGTAAGAAGGAAGAAAAGAAGGGCGAACTCTCTCAGCAGGAGATGCAGCAACGCATGATGCTCTATGGACTTCCCGTTATGATAGGAGTCTTCGCATTCCAGTTCCCTGCGGCTGTGGCACTGTATTGGGCCATAAGCACGCTGTTTGCCATCGTGCAGCAGCTCGTTGTAAACCGGAAGGATCTCAAATAATTTTTCAGTGTTCCATAGGAGTAAGGAACTTCTTTTTAGGCTTTAGTACGCCAAAAAATAAGAAAGATTTTTTGTTCTACCTGCAAAACACCTCCACCGAAATTCGGTTGCTGAGTAGTGTGATTGCATGACTACATCCTCCACTCCCACCTACACCACCGGCCAACGAGATCTCGCACAAAGGTCCAGTGCTTTTGCCAGCACAGCTCGCACATTCGTACGCAGGACACCCAAAACCATTGCGAGCATGGGTGACTGCCGCAGGCTCATTCGCTCGTCGGGAGAGATAGGCTCTTCGTATCTCGATGCGGATCACGCCGTGAGCAAAGAAGCATTTGCGTCTTCCATTATGCAGTGCTGCCGTGAGGCACGGCAGGCACGGCACTGGCTTGCGTTGCTGGATTCCAACTTGGACGACAAGTCCGAGAAGCTCCATGCAAAGCTTACGCAGGAAGCCAAAGAGCTGGAGAAGATCTTCGGATCCATTCTCAGCAAAGTCCGTGCGAAGAAGTCCGTGTGAGCTTCCGTAAAAAGGCTGCTTTCTGGCGGCCTTTTTTTTGAGTGTACAGTACTGCATTTCACTTCGCCTTCGGGCTTCGAATGTTGTCATGATGTCACTGAAATCGCCTGTGTCGTACTATGGCGCATATGGTTCGCTGGCGAGAGACCAACGGGATAACCGGCGGAAGAGATGCCGAAGATGAGCACACGCGACAAGTCATGGAACAATTCGACGTGCACGCCCTAGACAGCCCGCACTACGCGCAGGCAGCCGCGTGTGTGCAGGTAAGCAGTGATAAACGCATGGCATTGCAGCGGCTTTTTCTTACAGTTTTACAAGATGCTCGTAAGCAGACTGTTCGTCGTATACAAGAGTCGAACTAGGCTTACGCAACCGTTACCTCAGGGCAGAGGTACACGTCTTGAATGGCGTTGAGAATCTCTATGCCTTGCTCCAGCGGCTTCTGGAAAGCTTTGCGTCCGGATATGAGTCCGGAGCCTCCCGCACGCTTGTTTATGACCGCTGTTTGCACCGCTTGCTGCAAGTCGTTTTCTCCCGATGCACCGCCGGAGTTTATAAGCCCTATGCGACCCATGTAGCAGTTGGCCACTTGGTAACGACACAAGTCTATGGGGTGGTCTGTCGAGAGCTCCGTGTACATGCGCTCATCCAGTTTTCCGTAGGAGCTGTTGCCCATGTTCATCGCCGTGAAACCCCCGTTATTCTCGGGCAGTTTCTGCTTAATAATATCGGCTTGTATGGTGACTCCGAGGTGGTTTGCCTGCCCGGTTAAGTCGGCAGAAACGTGATAATCTTTGTCACTTTTAAACGCACTGTTTCGCAGATAGCACCACAAAACGGTAAACATACCGAGTCTGTGCGCTTCTGCGAATGCTGCGGCAACCTCCACTATTTGCCTGCTGCTTTCGGGAGATCCGAAGTAGATGGTAGCTCCCACTCCTTTGGCACCCATGTCGTAGGCTTCTTGAACCGTACCGAACATAATTTGGTTGAACGCGTTGGGGTGTGTGAGCAGTTCGTTGTGATTCATTTTTACAATGAACGGAATCGTATCTGCGTACTTCTTTGCCACTATTCCCAGGACGCCGTACGTGGATGCCACGGCATTGCAGCCGCCTTCTATGGCGAGTTTTACAATGTTTTCCGGGTCGAAGTAGTCGGGGTTTTTGGCAAAAGAAGCCCCGCCGGAGTGCTCTATTCCTTGGTCTACGGGCAAGATGGAAAGGTATCCCGTTCCTCCCAACCGTCCGTGACCGTACAGTGCTTGCAGATTTTGTTGCACAGCTTTGCTGCGGTCAGACTGCGCAAAAATATCGGCAGCTGTTTTTGGCCCCGGAATGTGCAGCCTGTCTTTGGAGATGGTGTCACATGTATGACCGAGAAGATCTTCTGCTTGGTCACCGAGGAGTGTTTGAATTGCGCTGTAATCCATAGTGGGGAAGTCGGGAAAGTGTGCACGTAGGCTATCACGCGAGCGCCCTCCTTTCTAGGAGAGAGTTCGACTCCGAAGAGAAGTATGTAATGCATACTTCACAATGCTGTGATACGTCTCTTCATGTAGGCACATACGCAGATATGGGGGAGTTTCTCTTGTACTGTTTACTGTACAAATTCCATGTTTTGTCAAAGACTACGTTATCTGTTCTTTTCAGCATCCTTGTTTTGCACTCTGCTGAATGGCCCGTTACCCGGGAAGAAAAAAATCTTTCGGGGTGACGGGCTCTTGCATCGGAGTTGAGAGCCCAATTTCGTGATGGCACGCAGTACAATCTAAAGGAGGTACGTCGTGCAAAAGACTCTCTGTGGTCCTGTTGAGGATATTGTTGTCGGGCAGAGCATCGTGACGGTGCCCACCCCTGCCGGTCCCGTGGAAATTCTTGTGGCAACAGCCCAAGACGACGAGGTGGAATTCCACCTCGACGGATCTCCCGAGGCCCTTGCCTACGTGAATGCCGAAGCCGACCTTTTGGTCGGCGATCCCATTTCTTCCGGAAAGGAGGCTGCGTAACCCATGCAATCGGGACGAATGCAGGATGCTGAAGTCAACAGTACCGGGGGAGTATGTCATGACGACACGCTCCCCCAAACTTTATGGTTTTGTTTGCTTCATTGTTCATACGACTTACAATCGTTTGCCATGGCAGAAGCTGCTTCTGATTATTCTGATATCGGCAACACACTCTCAGCGCTCGCGGAGTTGCAGCGCGATCATTTGGACCATCCGTGTCATCCTACGTTTATGCCTGCTTATATCGGTTTGGCTCAGAGTGCATTGAGTGCCATTCGCGAATGCTTGGAGCAAGACTCTTCCATGGAGTCTGTGCAACGAGAAGGTCTTACCGCATTGCTGCACATATGGGAAACAAACTTACTTCCACGGTACATAGAAAGCTCCATAGCAGCACTGATTATGAATGCTCGCCTCTATGCCAAATTGAGCCTCCCACCCGATCAATTTGATGTGTTTGTTGCGCAGCAAGAAGTGCACATTCGCGCACTGCATGAGGCATTCGAAACAACAGGTGCATAAATACGTGCTATTTCCCCGTATCTAACACCGCATGAAAACTCATGTGCACGCTTACGAGTTTTTGCATGCATACCAGGGTGATTTTGTTTGCTCGCGGATCATCAACCTGTTTCCATTGCACGATAGTGGGGTTGGCTACAATCGGCGGCAGCTCCCCCACATCTTGCAATTGCGCTGCCAGTGCATCTTGCGCCTGCAGAATAATCTCTCGCACATTCAGCTCTTGCAGTGCCTGTTTTGCCAGCGAGAGTTTCCAGTCTTTGTACGCGTTTAAATCCGTAAGTTGCTTACGTATGATTTCGTGTACATCGGCGGGGTTTGCACCTGCCAATTCCTCCAGTGAGAACCCCGCCCAATCCAACACCCAGACCATACTCGGACCTACGGGTTTATAGAGAACCGCAGGCAAATTGTTCTCTCGTCTCGGCACGACGAAGCCCGCCTCTTCGAGCAGTGCCCACAGCTCTTCGTATTCCGCGGCTTTCGGCACAAGCTCGCCTGCCGCAGCGTCGAATTCCGCTATGAGACTTTGGTCATCTTGCCCTTCGAATCTGATGGTGAATTTCGGTGCCATAAGGGAGTATTGTTACATTTGCACACAAGAAAAAACAACCGAATACGGACGTATATATTTGCTTTTGCATGGTCAAAGCACGTCGGTATTTCTATACTTCTTTCCTGCTCATTTTTCATCGTTTCGTAAGTCCGGCGTAGAGTCGCATTGCATGCGCCTGTACCCCCGACTTCTGTTGGAGTCGGGAATATCTTTTTCGTTTTTCACACGGAGGATGATGAATGGCGAGTCAAAAACGTCTCACGGTCGTACAGCAATTCGACCAAAAAAAGTCAGGTCGCTGGACAGACAAGGTGGCTGCATTCATGCAGGGTTCCGGGTACCGCATAGGTGAGAACATCGAAGTGCGATTTCTCCGAGTCGACCCTAAGGGAACGGTGGTCCAACTTTCCACGTCGAAGCATATGGAATTGCAAGGCGGGCAACCCGCCGAGCCGGACCCCGAGCCTCCGTCCGAGGCACAGGGTACGTGGCTTCGCGAGCGCCTGCTTACGAAACAAGAGTGTACGATGCGCATTGGCGACTACCTCTTTTTGCAGGTGGATGCTGAAACGCAAAGCATTACGTTTCGTTTACGGCTGATGGCTGCGTATACCGTCGAATCTTTATCCGACTCCTGTGATGCCGCCTAAACAGGCGGCAACAAAAGTCGGTAATCGGCGCCCCGTTATTGCGGGGCGCCTGTTTTTATATGTGTTTGGCGCAGTGCTTCGGTATGATTCCCGTATGTCCCTTACGCTCTACAACACGTTTTCAAACAAGGATGAAGAGTTCTCTCCCATAGAGGAGGGGAAAGTGAGTATGTATACCTGCGGTCCGACGGTCTACGGCAGACCGCATATAGGCAATTACTCCTCTTTTCTTATGGCAGACCTGCTGCGCAGGTGGCTGGAGGTTTCGGGGTACGCAGTCACACATGTCAAAAACATTACGGATGTCGGACATCTGGTAGCAGACGCGGACGAAGGGGAAGACAAAATAGAAAAGCAGGCAAAACAAGAAAAAGCAGATCCGCTCGCCATTGCTCGTAAATATACGGAGCAGTATTTGGAAGACGAGAAAGCACTCAATATGCTGGAGCCTCAGTACCGTCCCAAAGCGACCGAAACAATCGCAGAGATGATCGGTATTATAGAAACACTCGTCGCCGGCGGACATGCGTACGAAACGAAGGACGGTGTGTACTTTGCCGTGGAGTCTTTCCCCGACTACGGCAAGCTGTCGGGGAACATACTGAAAAATCTTACTGCCGGTGCGCGTGTGGAAGTAAAAGAAGAGAAGCGTCATCCCGCAGACTTTGCTCTCTGGAAAAAATGCATAGGGGCAAATGCGCATCACAAGTTGCGGTGGAATTCGCCGTGGGGAGAAGGCTTTCCCGGTTGGCACATAGAGTGCTCTGCCATGAGTCAGAAGTTTTTGGGCAAGCAAATCGATATTCACACGGGGGGGGAAGACAATATCTTTCCGCATCACGAGTGCGAGATCGCACAGAGCGAGTGCAGCGGTCCCAAACCCTTTGTACGGTACTGGATCCACAAACGGCGCATAGATATTGGTTCGACAAGCTCACCACGGGGGGTGCAGAAGATGTCAAAGAGTCTTGGCAATGTGGTAACTATTTCTGACATTCAGGAGATGGGCTACTCTCCGTTGGACCTGCGGTACTACCTTCTTTCCGTGCACTACCGCACGCAGTTAAAGTTTACAAAGAAGGGTCTGGATGACGCGAAAAAGGCGCGAAGGAAGATTATGGAATGGATGGCAGAAGTAGAGCAATCCCCCCGTAGCGATGCAGATATTACGTCGTGGAAGCAAAAATTCAGCTCTGCTATGAATGCGGACATTAATACACCGGAGGCTCTGGCTTCGGTATTTGATCTCATGGCGTATTCTCGCAATGAGGGTGTTCTTGGTGCGTGCCGTGAAATGGCAGATATCATTCGACGTACGTTCGGCTGTTTCGATACGCAGCAGGAACAGGCAATCCCCACAGAAGTATTGGCGTTGGTACAAGAACGCGAGCAAGCGCGCTCAAAGAAGGATTTCGAAGCATCAGACCGCCTGAGAGACGACATAGCAGCTCTCGGATACGAAGTGCGAGACCTGCCGGAAGGGCAGAAAATAACGCCGATGTGAAGCGTCATAAACCACATGTGTATTTTGTTTTACTTCTTATACAGTTATAAGACAATATAATACAAAACAAGCAAGTATAAATTCGAAAGCAGATATATGGCTTAAACAGCCACTCGAACCAAATTTTGCAGAAGAAAATCCAAAATAAGCCGTAATATTGCTATCCAAACGCAAGATTCCATTCTGTCTTTCGGTGTAACACTCTCTCCCTTTACCCGTTCTTATGAGTGCACGGATCAGTGCAACCCTTGCGCTTAGATAGCTCTTCTCGCTAGGATTCTCGCTGATTCAGCTCTCTCTCGGGGGAGTGGGTCCGTGTATATGCTCTTTCACAGGACGGCAACTTGCCTTTCCATTTCGGAAAGACGAGCATCTCACATTCCTGTACGGAATCGTGCATCTTCTCAAGATATCTGTCTGTAATATTGTGTCTCACTCTCGTGTTCCCTCTTTATATATAAGGAGAGGAGTGAAGGGTTCTTTTAAGAACCACACTCGCCTCTCACATCAGAGTAGTGGGATGGGCAGCGCAGAAATTCTTATCGATTACAGCCATAAACATATTCAACCCTTTTAATCACTTTGTTTTTATTTCTCTTAATCCTTCATTCCTATGGACCTTTCTCGTTTGAAGAAAGCGTTTGCAGGCGTGTCTGTTGTAGCAATCACCCTTACCCAAGTGGGTACGGCTATTGCTGCGTACAGCGACGTTCCTGCAGGCGTGTGGTTCGAGGACGCAGTCGACGCCTTTATGGACGCCGGCTACCTCGACTCCACACAAGCGCGCTTCCGCGGTAGCGACCCTGCTAACCGTGCGGAGTTCGTAAAGCTTGTCGTAGAGCTGAACGGTGGAATTCTTTCCACTCCTCCGGCTGTCGCAAGTTTCAGTGACGTGCCAACCGGCGCATGGTACTACGGGTACCTCGAAGAAGCCGGTAAAGAAGGATGGGTACGTGGTGACGGCAACTGTTACGGCAGCAGCCCTTGCTACGCTCGTCCGGGCGCAAACATTAACCGTGCTGAAGCAGCAGCCCTCATCGTTCGTTCATTCGGACTTGAGTGGACAGGCGACGCAGCACAGTTCGTCGACAACCCTGCCGGCCAGTGGTACACCGACGTCATCCAGACCGCAGCAGACCACTGTGTGCTGCAGGGTGACGACCGAAGCGGCCGTGTTCGTCCCAGCGACAACATGAACCGTGCGGAAATGGTGGTGATGCTTTACCGCGTCGACCAAGGTCTCCAGTACGGAGTTGACTGTGGCGAAGAAGACATGACAGGTGAACCTATGCTCACTGACGCCGTGGCTACTTCCGCTACAACTGTCGAAGTGGAGTTTAACCTCCCTCTCGATGCTGAGTCCGCTGAGGACGCAAGTAACTACACCGTTACCGGTTCTCCGGAGCTTCCTGTAAGTTCCGCTGAACTTCTCGGTTCAAGCGTTGTGGAGCTCACGCTCGGCGAAGCTATGGATCCGGGTCACGAGTACACTGTCGCAGTAAGCGATCTTATGACCGAAGAAGGTGTAACATTCGATGACGCTATGACGTTCCTCGGGTACTCCTCTTTCCAGTCCGGTGACGGAGAATTGGAAGTGTCTCTTTCCGCAAGCAGTCCTGTTGGCGATACTGTGCCAAAGGGTGCTGTGGGAGTAGTGCTTCTCTCCACAGACTTCACAGCGTCTTGTGATGACTCTGTAACCATCGAAAACCTTACCATCCTTCACGAAGGATTCGGTGCTGTTGCCGATGTAGACGGTGTATACGCAGCCATCAATGGCGCACGTGTAACCCGCAAGCGTACGATCGACTCTGAGGATCAGACTTCCGATCTTCGCTTCTCCTCGAATCTTGTTCTCGATCCTTGTGAGTCTGTCACAATCGATATTGTCGCAGACTTCTCATCCACTGCTCAGACTTCTGCTGAGCACAATTTCGTTATCGAGCTGCCTTCCGATGTCTTCGGCAACGCCAAGGACGTGAGTGGCAACTTCCCAATCCGTGGTAGTACATTCCGCGTTGCTGCTGTTACAAGCGGTATCGTGACTCTTACTTACCGCACTATTTCTCCGGATGAAGTCGAAGTCGGCGACATCGGAGTTGTTATCGGGAAGTTCGAAGTGTCTGTAAACTCCACGGAGGACCAGACCTTCTACTCCATGACACTGGAGCAGAACAGCTCCGCTTCCGACGGTGACTTCGTAAACATCGCAGCTCGCCGCACAGACGGTACTGTTCTTACAAACACAGTCTCACAGACTGTCGGTGACTTCGTGACGGTCGTATTCGACCCTCCGTTTACCGTTTTAGAGGGTGACAAAATCACTCTTGAAGTAATTGCCGACCTTGTCGGTGGTGCCGGTGATTCCATCATCGTTCACTTCGAAGAGACTTCCGACCTCTTTGCCGTCGGTTCTCTCTACGGTTACGGTGTAAACGGACAGCTCTACGGTTCACAGATCGCTCTGCCAACCGAAACAGCTTCTCTCCCGGACACCATTACCATCGACGCCGGTGAATTCACTATCGGTATCGACGGTCCTGCAACACAGGACTACACACGTGATGACAACGACGCCATTCTCGGAAAAATCGGTTTCCAAACAGGCGGAGAAGACATCGACGTGAAGGACCTCTTCATTGCCGTACAAGCACAGACCTCCACAGGTGTGTCTCTTGATAACGTGACATCCGGTAGTTACGACCAGATTCACGAGGTATTGGAAGATGTAGAAATCCGAAACAAGGCAACCGGTCGTACCATCGACGGTGTTCGTCTGACCGATACATCTGCAAGCGGACAGTCCGCAGGTACTACCCTCGGTACCTTCCAGATCTACCGCTTCGATGACTTCATCGTCAAGGGTGACGAAACATGGGAATTCCGCGTCGACTTTATCGACAACGGTTCCGGAAACCACCCGGCGAGCGGAGATAAGTTCCGTATTCACATTTGTGGTGAACCAACGCACATTTTGAGCGCCGGTTCTCTCACGGCAAACACAACCACTTGTGATTTCGGTGGATTGGTCGCTACCGCAACAACCGCATACCATATGCAGGTAGAAGGTCTTTCAACCGGTGACAAGGTCGGTGATGTTCGTCCACGTGGTAACATTGCCGGTAACTTCCACCGTATTGCTGCCGCTACTCTTACCATTGCTGTAAAAGCAATCGGTACGACCGATACGGCGGTAGAAAACGCGAAGAACATTACCCTCTTCCGCTTCGAGGCTCGTGCCGGTGAAGCAGAGGATATTCTCTTCACGAAGGCTGTTCTCGAGTCGAAGAGTGGATCTCTCCTTAACGGACAGAACTACACTCTCTGGGTCGATACGGACGGTGACGGTGTCGTAGACACCATTCTTGAGGACGGTGTTGCATCACAGTCTTCTCAGATTCCTTTCTCCGATCTCGCAGGTGGCGGATACGTCATTCCTGCAGAAGAGACTGTAATCTTCGAAGTACACGCTGATATTTCATCTACTCTCACAAACGGTGACCTGCAAGTACAGTTCGCTACAGGTTCCTCTGTAACCTTCTTGGAAGCAGAAGAGCTGGATGACGGAAGCAACCTTTCCGGTCTTAAGATCAACGGTTCATTCCACAACAGCGTAACGTCTGCAGATATCATTGTTACCACCACTGATTCTCAGAGGTGGATCCTCGTCAACCAAGGTGACCTGTTCGTAACGAAGGACTCAACTCCTCTTACAAACCGTCAGCTTCTTGGCGGATCTCTCGGTGCTGCTGTTCTGCGTTTGCAGTTCCACGCTGAGAACGAGGCTATCGATGTTACAGACCTCCAGATCTACTCTTCTGGATCAACGGTCAGCTCTGTTGACCGTCTCGAGCTCTACAAGTCAGGTGAATCCACTCCATTTGCTCTCGCAACCATTGGAGGTTGTGGTAGCGATGACGTGTTGACCCAGAACCCAGGTGTTCAGGGTTCCACCACTATTGAGCAGTTCTGTGCAAACATGGAAAGCCGACAGCTCGTTGTGCCTGAAGGTGATGACGTCGACGTTGTCGTTCGTCCGAAGATGAAGACGGATGTACAAGGAGGTACGTCTAACGAGATTGTTTGGTTCTTCATCGATAAGCAGAACGTTTCAGATGAAGGATCCGGATCCGGATCTGTCCGCGCACGCGGAGATGAGTCCAGCAACAACCTGACTGCGAACGACGAAGATGCCACTCAAGAGGGTGAAATCTTCATCGGAACAGACACTGCTGCTGCGAACGCATTCATTGTTGGTAACAAGAACGTTTCCGTTCTTGCGAAGATCACTTCTGTGACAAACGCAAGCCAGGACGCCAACAACTCAGCTGTGCCAACTGACATTTCCGCTATCGGAGCATTCAAGTTTGCAGCTGCCGCACACAGCAACTCGAAGGATGGCTTGAACGATGCAGTTCTCTCCGGAGTACTGTTCAGCGTCAACGCTACGAACGTCTCTATCGACGCCAGTACCTTCAAGATCTACAACAGCTCCAGCACAAGTGATGGCAACAAGGTTGCATGTACCGCTTACAACAGCACTACTGCAATTGCAGGAACTGCTTCAGGTACATTCACTGTGGACTGTGGAGGTCTCGCTGCGAACACAGCTATCGACACTGTGCTTGACCAGGGTGAAGATCTTACGCTTGTCCTTGAGGCAAACGTAACTGACCCAAGCAACTCAGCCGTCGGTGCCGTGAGCACGCTCCAAGTTTCGTTGAACGCCTTTAACTCCATCTCAAATACCACATACGGTAACGCGAGTGGAGACAGCCACATTCAGTGGTCAGATAAGGATACCAACGCTACTACAACCTTCACATGGATTGAGTACCCAGAGACAACTGTGAAGTCAACCAGCTACCAGAGCTAATGACTTCGTAGTCCTTTGACCTCATCTCATAGTGAGAAGAAACCCCCCGGTTCGCCGGGGGGTTTTTTGGTATATGCAAGTCATGGTTTGCTCCTCTATACAATGTTCTCTGCGTCATGCTGAGTGATTTTGCGGAGCGAAGCGATGCAAAATTGTATCGAAGCACGCAGAGAACATCACTCCAGCCTTCATCCGCCTCCGGCGGACTACGGTCTCGGCACGCGGAATGACAGTCAAAAGTACGTAGGATGAAAAAGTGTCATGGTGAGGTGGTCGACTGATCCTTCGTGGCTCTCTTCGCCTGCGGCTCCATTCGCACCTCAGGGTGACAGTCGACCCTCGAACCATGCACGAGTTTGAAACTGAGGATTTGTTTTGCATGACATTCCGTCACACTGTGTAAGCCGCCTTCAGGCGGCTTTTTTAATGGGTGACTATCCCTCTTGAAGGATAGGACGTAAAGCGGTGTCTACGAGCACTGAAGGAATATAGCTACACTACTATAAAACGATACAAAACGTGTCATGGTGAGCCCGTCGAACCATCACGTTTTGGCTTTGTGTCGCCCTTCGACGAGCTCAGGGTGACACAAAGCATATGCCAAATTATGGTTGTTCAGCTATAGTTGCTTTTTTAATGGAATATTTTCCTCTTAAGATTGAGAAGATGGTGCATAGCAGGTTTAAAAACGAGCATTCTTTCCGGCGGGAATTCCACGTACTGACCGCCGAACTTTTCTTTGAATGCGGTCACTCCTGCCCAAGGGTGATGAGATGTATTGTTTGGTGTTACTCCGAAGAGATCGTAGGAAATTGCTCCTTTTCGCTTACAAAAACGAAGAGTTTCCCATTGCAGCACGTAGGGCGCCATAATTGCCCTGTGAGCGTGGTCCGATGCTCCGTAGTAGTAGATTGCCTCATTCTCCCAAATAACGCCCAAAAGACCTGCTATGGGGTCTGTTTTTTCCGGTATGTATGCAAAAAGAAGAAAACTGCCTTCGAGATTGCGTAAAAAGTGTCGGTAACTTTCGGAAAGAGGAGTTATAAAATTATCTCGCTTCGCCGTGCCTGCATGCAGGGCAATGAACGCATCTATATCGTCCGATTCTCGCACCGCTATTCCATGCTTCTGTCCCACCTTAATATTGTATCTTCCCTTCGGTTTCATTCGTGCAAGCAGTTCCTCTTCGGATACGGTGAGATCCACAATCAACGTTGCTTCGGGGTAGACGTAGCGTCCAGAAACCTTTCCCACAGAGAGACTGCGTACGGGGCAAGAGACATACAGACTTATGCATTTTTCCCGAGACGCAATTTGCGCCACATCGGTGACGAATGCTTCAGCTGTTTGTGCCGATACATTCTCTCCCCACAAAGGGCCGTAGGGGATATCCCACGTGGAAAGTCCCAGTGTCGTGGTGTCCGGTATTACCAGTCCTGCGCAGTCTATTTTCTCGGTTCCCGACACGTAAATACGCACGTCTTTTCCCAGAGATTCCTGATATGTTTTCCACGCAAGTGATTGCCACAGCGAGCGATTGGGGTGGGAGGATATCCATTCGTCATACGCGTCCAGTTCTTCCTGTGTTTTCAGTTGGCGCACTGTCATACTGACACTGTAGCAAGGTCACATTGGGTGCGCGATGCGAGTGAGAACTATTGCCTGCTTTTTATGCATCTGCCACACTGGTTTCCCGCATTTCCCCCATGTCCATGCCGTACACATTACAGTCTCTCCCTTACGCTTACGATGCTCTCGAGCCTCATATCGATGCTCGCACCATGGAAATTCACCACACCAAGCATCATCAAGGCTATATTACAAAGGTCAATGCTGCTTTGGAGGGTACGGAGTGGGAGGGCAAGCCGATAGAAGAAGTCATCATGAATCTCAGTGCCATTCCGGAAGATAAGAGAGTGGCAGTGCAGAACAATGGCGGAGGACATGCGAATCACAGTTTGTTCTGGTCTGTGCTCAGCCCCGAAGGAGGCGGTGAACCGACGGGAGAGCTGGCAGATGCCATGGCGAAGTCTTTCGGCAGTTTTTCGGATTTTCAGGAAGCGTTCGGAGCTGTTGCCGCAGGACGTTTCGGTTCGGGATGGGCGTGGCTCCTTGTGAGCGGAGGAGATTTGCACATCGAAAGTACCGCAAACCAAGACAGTCCTTTAAGCGAGGGAAAGACACCGATTTTAGGGCTGGATGTCTGGGAACATGCGTATTATTTGCACTACCAAAATCGTCGTCCCGACTACATTACCGCCTTTTGGAATGTGGTGAATTGGGAAGAGGTGCAAAGGCGATATAGGGCTGCGCGCTAGCAGAGGAGATTTCGGATGCCGGTACATCCTCATAGCTGCATGCGGGAAAACGTTAAGTCTGCTGCACGTCGTGTACACTCCCCCTTCCAAAACAGATGTTTTTCTTGACGAATACGCCGCTTTGCCCGAGAATCCTCGGGAATTGCAGTGGCTTCGATTGTGTTTTGAGTGCTGCGCCCGTCTTTTACCTTCCGGTATGAGCCCTTCTGTGGGTTTCTCACCGACATTCCTCCTCATAGTTTCTTATGGCCACCAAGAAACCCGCAGCGAAAAAAACAGTAAAAAAGACAGTAAAGAAGGCAGCTCCCGCTCCAAAGGCGAAGCCCATTGCAAAAAAGGCAGCTCCGGCAAAACCGGCTCCTAAGCGTACCGTAGCTAAAAAACAGCCTGCAAAGGCAGGGGCGGCGAAGAAGAGCTCCGCAGGCAAGCGTGCGTACATTATGCATGTCACAGAGTCGGTGCTTCCGCAGGTTCATCCGCATGTGGTACCGCCCACAGGCCGTACTCCTGCCGTATTTAAGGGGCTTCCTGCCCATCTGCAGCCTGTAAAAGTGGAAGACGGACGTGTCTATATGACTCCGGATTCTCATACGGATCTGCCATCGCTCATTGAAATGCAGCTCCAAAGCTACCGATGGTTCCTGACAGAAGGTCTGAAAGAATTGTTGGAAGAAATTACTCCCATCACAGATTTCTCCACGAAGAAAATGGAGCTGCGTATTCTTGGCCACACATTCGATGCGCCAAAATACGACCCTGCGACGTGCAGACGTCGTAACTTAAGCTACGAAGCAGTCATGAAAGGTCATGTGCAGCTCATTAATAAGGAGACCGGAGAAATTAAGGAGCAAGATGTCTTCCTTGGTTCCATTCCTCTTATGACAGAGAACGGAACATTTATTGTCGGTGGTATAGAACGTGTGGTGGTGCACCAACTGGTACGCAGCCCCGGTGTGTTCTTCTCAAAAATGACGGACGTCACCAAGTACCATGCGGCAAAAATTATCCCTAAACGCGGAGTATGGCTCGAAATTGAGACGGATAGAAAGGGTATTATTGCCTGTAAAATCGACCGTAAGAGGAAAATCCCCATTACGCAGCTTCTGCGTGTATTCGGATACGACACAGACGATAAAATCCTCAGTCTCTTTGCGGACGTCACGAAGGATAAAGACTTCATCTTAAACACGTTGGAAAAAGATTCCGCTCGTACAGTGGAGGATGCATACCAGAGTATTTACCGTCGTATCCGTCCCGGAGATTTGGCTACGCCCGAGAATGCGAAACAGCTCATAGACGGACTCTTCTTCGATTTTAAGAAGTACGATATGGGTACCATTGCTCGGTACAAGCTCAACCGTCGCTTTAAAACAAACGTGCCAAGTGACGAGGAACACCGTGTATTCCAAGTGAAAGACTTCACGGAAATTCTGCGAGAACTCGTCCGATTGAACAATGGTGAGGGTATAGCCGACGATATCGACCACCTGAGCAACCGTCGCGTACGTAGCGTGGGTGAACTGGTTCAAAACAAGTACCGTGTGGGTCTCGTACGAACGGAACGCATTGTGAAAGATCGTATGACAGTGATGGATCAGGAGACAGTAACCCCCATGCAACTTATTAACTGCCGACCTATCACAGCGGCGATGCGCGAATTTTTCGCATCTTCTCAGTTGTCTCAATTCATGGATCAGACAAACCCGATCGCGGAATTGGCTCACAAGCGTCGTCTTTCTGCCATGGGTCCGGGAGGACTTTCCCGCGAGCGCGCGAGCTTCGATGTTCGTGACGTGCACCCCAGTCACTTCGGACGTATTTGTCCCATTGCGACTCCGGAAGGTCCGAACATCGGATTGGTTGTTCACCTTGCGGGACACGCGCGTGTAAACGAGTACGGATTCTTGGAAACGCCGTACCGTGAAGTGAGCAATACCATTCCGTTGGACGCAGAGAAGTTGTTCGGTCGTATTATCGGAGAAGATGTGAAGGACGGACGTAAAATTATCATCAAAGAAAATGAGGTCGTCGATAAAAAAGAGACCGCGAAAAAAATTGTGTCCCTGCTTAAAAAGGCGGGTGCCAAGAGTGTTCCTGTTCGCGGGTATGTCACCGGAAAAGTGGAGTATGTGGATGCGGAATACGAACGACACATTACCATTGCGCAGTCCCAGTCGAAGCTGACTGCACTCGGTGAAATTACCACCACTCGTGTCTCTGCCCGCAAGAGCGGAGAACCCGTGTTCTCTCATGTGCGAGAAGTCACGCATATCGACGTGTCTCCCAAGCAGATTTTGTCGCTTTCCACAGCGCTTATTCCGTTCTTGGAACACGACGATAACACGAGGGCATCTATGGGAACGAACATGCAACGTCAGGCAGTACCGCTCGTGAAGCCACACTCTCCGTACGTCGGTACGGGTGTGGAAGGGCTCACAGCTCGTGCATCCGGTCATGCGCTTCTGGCGGACGAGGAAGGAGAAGTGACCTACGCAGACAGCAATGAAATTTCTGTGGTCTACAAGTCCGGACGAAAAGAAATCTACGGTCTGCAGTCATTTGTACGCAGTAACCAAGGTACATGTTTCAATATGCGCCCCCGTGTACGGCGCGGAGAGAAGGTTCGCAGAGGAGACAGTCTCGCAGACGGTGCTTCCGTGCAGAGCGGAGAACTTGCTCTGGGTCAGAACTTGCTGGTCGCCTATATGTCCTGGCAAGGGTACAACTTCGAGGATGCCATCATTATTTCAGATCGTGTGGCACGCGAAGGTCTCTACGATTCCATTCACATTGAGTCGTACACAACCGATGTGCGCGATACCAAACTCGGTGCCGAAACCGTTACCAGAGATATCCCGAATGTCGGAGAAACCAAGCTGAAAGATCTCGATATAGACGGTATTGTCCGTATCGGTGCCACGGTGCACGAAGGAGACATTCTTGTCGGTAAAATTACACCGAAAGGTGAAACCGAACTGACTCCGGAAGAGCGTCTGTTGCAGGCAATCTTCGGTGATAAAGCAAAAGATGTGAAAGACAGTTCACTCAGACTCCCCGGTGGAGCAGGAGGAAAAGTGGTGGATGTGCACATCTTCGACCGTGCGGAAGGAGACGAGCTTTCTACCGGTGTCATAAAGCAGATTAAAGTCTTCGTCGCACAAACCCGTAAGGTTCAGGTGGGAGACAAGATGGCAGGACGCCACGGAAACAAAGGAGTTATCTCCCGTATTGTTCCGCAGGAAGATATGCCGTTTCTGGAAGACGGAACCCCGGTCGATGTCATCTTGAACCCTCTCGGTGTGACCTCCCGTATGAACATCGGTCAGATTCTGGAAACTCACCTCGGATGGGCTTGTGAAAAACTCGGTGTGAAAATGGCCACTCCTGCCCTCGACGGTATTCCTACGAAACTTATAGGAGACTTCCTGGAGCAGGCAGGTCTGCCACGAGATGGAAAAGTGCAACTGTTCGACGGTAATACGGGTGAACCGTTTGCGCACAGAACAACGGTCGGACAGGTGTACATGCTCAAACTTCTCCACCTTGTGGAAGACAAAATACACGCAAGAAGCGTCGGACCGTACTCTCTTGTTACGCAGCAGCCTCTCGGAGGAAAAGCGCAGCATGGAGGACAGCGTTTCGGAGAAATGGAAGTCTGGGCCCTGGAAGCTTACGGTGCGGCTCATACGTTGCAGGAAATGCTTACCATTAAGTCAGATGATGTCATCGGACGTTCCAAAGCGTACGAAGCGATCGTAAAAGACGAACCGATTCGACGCCCTTCCATTCCGGAATCTTTCAACGTTCTTGTGAAAGAGTTGCAGGCACTCGGTCTCAAGGTGGACTTGCTCAAGTTCAAAGACGAAGTGGAAGCAGATGAGCGCGTTACGGTTGAATCCGATGAAGTCGAGACCATAGAACTTGCATCTCGTGTGACTGCGGAAGAAGAAGCGGAAGAAATAGTGCCGACCGAAGATCAAATAAGTGAGCTCAGTGAAGTCGGTATGGAAAGCGCGGAAGAAGTAGTCGCAGGTATAGAAGAAGGTGCCGAAGTAGAGGCATCCGGAGTGACTGCCAAAGAAGAAATGGCAGATGCTGCGAGCGAGAAGTCCATGGAATCGGCATAAGAAAGCGATTGTTAGCGAGTAGCGGTTAGCGAGTAGTCTTCCTACTCATTGCTAACCGCTATCAGCTATACGCTAATCGCTGGCATCCCACTGCCAATCGTTCTATTATTTTGGTGTCATTTCCATTGAATGTATGAAATCAGTCAATAAGGTCATGCTCCTCGGCAACATCACCAGAGATCCGGAACTCAAAAGTACGACAGGAGGACAATCTGTTGCAACGTTTGGTTTGGCAACAAATCGTGTATGGCGAGATGCGGACGGAGAAAAGCGCAGTCTGCCCGAATATCACAATATAGTGGTGTGGGGCAGCCTTGCAGAGTTTACGAGTCAGTTCGTACGCAAAGGAAAGCCGCTCTACATAGAAGGGTACTTAAAGACACGCAGTTGGGACGGCGGCGAAGGTACGAAAATATTCAGAACAGAGGTTGTGGCGGAGAATATCATTCTCCTTGGCCCCAAAGATAGTGACGGAGAAGAGGAGCATCCGGATGTCGCAGATATGCACCATCACGACATTCCGTTGCCCGACGACGAGAGTTAAAAAACGGTTTATGAAAAAAGTTCGTATTTTTCAGAGTGAACGGCCTTTTTTCTTGACCGCTTTCTACGCCTCAGTACAATGCCTTCGCTCTATGATTTCTCGTTCCCACCCGCAGGAATCGCGGTCCTCATAATTTGAGGACACTAACGGATTCTGCGGGTGTGCGTGAGCCACCCGCTTTTTTTATCTCCAAGCGGAAAGAGAGCGTGTGATCCTTCACAGCACAGGCACGAAAAATATTGCATTAATCACATGGTTATCGTGTGAGCACGTCCTGCTCGCTCGGTGACATGTGAACAGTATTCGCGTCGTATTTATACGGTGTGAAAAGAAGAAAAAACGTTACTCATGCGCATTACATGGATGCCTCGACTCTATACTCCGATGAAGGACGTGGCCAGCTGCGATATGCCTCGGTAAGCCGCTAGGCAGGCGTTATTAGCCGAGGATTTCCGAATGAGGAAACTCCTCCGCCGTCATGGGCGGAGACCGGAGAGCTTGCTCTCCGGAGGTCACTCTGTGAACTGAAACATCTCAGTAACAGAGGAAAAGAAATTAACAAAGATTCCCTAAGTAGTGGCGAGCGAAAGGGGAACAGGCCAAACCCCATTGTTTTATTGATGGGGGGTTGTAGGGCCCCGATATCCGATTGATTCTGTATAAATGAATGAGCCTGGAACGGACAGCCAAAGAGGGTGAGAGCCCCGTAATTGAAATACAGGAGCACGGTAGGGAGTCCCTGAGTAGGGTCGGACACGTGAAATCCGGCCTGAATCTGGGTGGACCACCATCCAAGCCTAAATAGGTATAGAGATCTATAGCGAATAGTACCGCGAGGGAACGGTGAAAAGCACCCCGGAAGGGGGATGAAATAGACCCTGAAATGTAATGCGTTCAAGGAGCTGGAGCCCTTTATGGGTGACAGCGTGCCTTTTGCATAATGAGCCAAGGAGTTAGTTGTTAGTGGCTGGTTAAGGCAGAGTTAGCCGGAGCCAGAGCGAAAGCGAGTCCGAATAGGGCGCATATAGTCGCTAGCACTAGACCCGAAACCGGGTGAGCTACCCATGGGCAGGGTGAAGGGCGCCCAACGGCGTCTGGAGGCCCGAACCCACGCATGTCACAAGATGCGGGGATGACCTGTGGGTAGGGGTGAAAAGCCTATCGAACCCGGAGATAGCTGGTTCTCTTCGAAATGCCTTTAGGGGCAGCCTCGTTTTGCAAGATGGGGGGTAGAGCTACTGTTTGGATGCGGGGGTCTCCTCGACCTACCAAATCCTGGCAAACTCCGAATACCCATCCTTAGAAAACGGGAGTGAGACGGTGACGGCAAATCGCCATCGTCGAGAGGGAAACAACCCAGATCATCTGCTAAGGTCCCTAATGATAGTTAAGTGTGAAAGGAGGTGTAGGTGCATGGACAACCAGGAGGTTGGCTTAGAAGCAGCCATCCTTTAAAGAAAGCGTAACAGCTCACTGGTCGATTGCACTTATGCGCCGAAAATTTAACGGGGCAAAACTATCTACCGAAGCAATGAGTGTGCTTTTTAGCACGCAGTAGAAGAGCGTTCTGTTCAGCAGTGAAGCAGTACTGCGAGGTATTGTGGAGCGGACAGAAGTGAGAATCTTGGCATGAGTAACTACTAGGCAGGTGAAAACCCTGCCCGCCGAATCCCCAAGGGTTCCCACGCAACGTTAATCGGCGTGGGGTTAGTCGGGCCTAAGGTGAGGCCGAAAGGCGTAACCGATGGACAACAGGTTAATATTCCTGTACCTCATGGAAATCGATCAAGGGTGCCGTTTGATAGTTTGGCAGGCCTCTGCTTCCTCCTTCGGGAGGCTGGCATGTCCGTCAGAAAGGACGATGGTAACCTAGGAGCGGTATGACGGAGCGGGAACACCAGAGCGTATGTATTGACTGTACGTGTAACACGTAAGGCGTTAATTCCGGTAGGCAAATCCGCCGGAAGAGCTAAGCGTGGATGCCAATTGTCCGCCTCAGGCGGATGAGTCTGAATGTTTCTGCTTCCAAGAAAACTGTCGCTTCGAGAGTTTCATGAGACCGTACCGCAAACCAACACCGGTGGGGTGGTCGAGTAGACCAAGGCGAACGAGTAATTCCGCGTTAAGGAACTCGGCAAAACAGCGTCCGTAACTTCGGGATAAGGACTGGCGTTCTCTATTACGGGGAGCGCCCGCAGCAAAAGAGCTCAGGCGACTGTTTACCAAAAACACAGGTCCCTGCTAAGTCGCAAGACAACGTATAGGGGCTGATGCCTGCCCAGTGTCAGAAGGTTACGTGAGGGGGTTTACGCCCTTGATCTAAGCCCTGATGAACGGCGGCCGTAACTATAACGGTCCTAAGGTAGCGAAATTCCTTGTCGGGTGGTTGGCAATAACTTGCCCGAATGACGAGTAATCGTCACACCAAGGAATGAGTTGTGTTGATCAAAACAGTTTATTAATTTCTTTGCGCAGCTGAGTTTTATATATTTTATTGATCGTATACCACCAATAGTGAAAACGTTGCTATATGCTGGAATATCCGGTGCCGTGAAGTCTTTGTACTTCATGGCGAGAATGACGCACTACGCGCAAGCGTGACAATGTGACGTCTGCGGACAATCAGCAGGAAACCTTACGTATGTAAGGGCTCCTCAGAGACTCTACGCAACGCCCCCGCGAAGCCCGATCTGGGCGAAGTGGGGTGATGATATAGTCCGATCCCTATGGCGACATAGGGTGCAGAGAAGTTCTGCAGTTACACTTCGAGATGTGCTTTCAGCGCTCCTCAGTGTGACAACACGCGTGGAACGGGAACTCCAACCAATATAATAAGTACATCGCGAAGGGCGGCTTTGCCGGCCTGGAGCGATACCTTAAAAGGGAAGGAGAGCCCGTGAGAGGAAACCGTAGGTTTCCTTTCACGAATAGTGAAGTTCCGACCCGCACGAATGGTATAACGGTCTGAGCACTGTCTCAACGCGGAGCTCGGTGAAATTGCAGTCCCGGTGCAAATGCCGGGTAGACTACGGAAGGACGAAAAGACCCTATGAAGCTTTACTATAAGCTGACATTGTATCACTGGTTTCTTTGTGCAGAATAGGTGGGAGGCTTTGAAGCGGGGGCGTTAGCCCCTGTGGAGCCAACTTTGAGATACCACCCTTTGGTTCTGTTGATACTCACCCCGTCTCTGAAACGGAGAGGGGGACAGTGTTTGCCGGGTAGTTTAACTGGGGCGGTTGCCTCCTAAAATGTAACGGAGGCGTGCAATGGTCCACTAGCGCCGGATGGAAATCGGCGTTGTCGTATAATCGCATAAGTGGGCCTGACTGTGAGGCTTACAGGCCGAGCAGGGACGAAAGTCGGTGATAGTGATCCGGCACCTTTGACACTGATTTATTAGTGTCATTCCACGTGGGTGGGGTGTCGCTCATCGGATAAAAGTTACTCTAGGGATAACAGGCTGATCGCTCCCAAGCGCCCACAGCGACGGAGCGGTTTGGCACCTCAATCGGGGTGCTACAGAAGTAATTCTGTACCAAAAATTCGGCTTATAACGGTGAAACCGTCACGAGCAATTGTGGAAATTTATTTGCTCGTCGGCAATACCGTGGGAAGTCCTCCGCCAACAGCGGAGTGACCCCGTAACGACTGACCCGAAAGGGGAGAGCCTTTCATAGAGAAAGGCTAACACGCCGATTCCTGCAACACATTAAGTCAGATTACGGTTGTATACGACTATACGACCTACGATCGACTGCAGGATAAAGATATAGTCTGCACCATACGAAAATATGGATAAAAGTACGATGTCGGCTCATCGCATCCTGGGGCTGAAGAAGGTCCCAAGGGTTTGGCTGTTCGCCAATTAAAGCGGTACGCGAGCTGGGTTCAGAACGTCGTGAGACAGTTTGGCCTCTATCCTCCGTGGTCATTTAGAAACGTGAAGGAATCTGCTCCTAGTACGAGAGGACCGGAGTGGACGAACCTCTGGTGTACCTGTTGTCGTGTCAACGGCAGAGCAGGATAGCTATGTTCGGCAAGGATAACCGCTGAAGGCATCTAAGCGGGAAGCCCATCCTAAGATTGCGTTTCTCCATAAGCCCGCCGGAAGACGACCGGCTAGATCGGCCACAAGTGTACGCACGGTAACGTGTTCAGCTGAGTGGTACGAACGGGCGATTGAACGTTTTTTCTTCTATACACTGTTTACGTGTCACTTTGAGCGGGCAAGATGTGCCCACAGGAGTGATCATTCTGTCCTGGTGCCTCTAGCGGTGGGGGTACACCTGTTCCCATCCCGAACACAGCAGTTAAGCCCACCAGCGCCGATGGTAGTTCCCATTCGGGTGTGAGAGTAGGCCGGTGCCGGGACAGAGTGATCACAGATCCTGAAACACATTGCAATTCGTATGCTGTTGCTTGGTTCCATGAATATGGGGCCTTTTCAGTGTGTGCAACTCCTCAATTACTCTGCGAATATTGAGCGAATGCTTTCTTGTGCCGATGCATCTCCGGACGCATCTGCCACACCCTGCAGATCTGCAAGCATCGGTTCGATTATTGCCAATACGCTGCGTAGGTCACTGCATGCGTTTTTGTCGTAGTAGCACCGGCTTTGTACATCCACAAACAGACCGCTTGCACGTTGGTATTCACTGATGATTCCTGTGTTCACAAAAATCTGTTTTGCAAAGAGCACCTGAAATGCGTTGTATGTCTTGCCAAGTAAGCCTTCTATTCCCTGCATGATATCCTGAATATCAGGCGTATATTCCGGCTTTTGCACCATCGATGTCAGACGCGGCAGCACGCTTTTTGCGGTATGAACGGTCGTATCTATATCTTCCATGGTAAAATTCTGTGTCGTATAGATTTGTACTTCGCTTTCCACCCATGCTTGAGTGTCGCGAATAAATTGCATGGAGTTTTCATCCATATTCTCCATTGTCTGCAAGCGATTCAATCGCTCTCTCAGGTCATAGAGCACACCCAAAACGTTCGTATACTGTTTCGTTCCCACAAAGCGTCTGCGTAGTGCGTTGCGCATGTCATGTTCATATTGTTCGTTATGAGGTCGAAAAGTATTGGCATTCTTCATCGGAATGCTTCCATGAATAGGATTCATGACATCGGCAACATGCTGACCTTGGTTTGAGTCGCATAGCGATCTGTTTTGCGTCCAAGATCCTTCCGGTGTAAAGCACCCGAGTCCGTTGTATGCTCCGGCGTCTTCCATGACTTGTACCGTGTTCACGGCATTGCGTAGCTGTCGCTCCTGAAGGAAATTCTCCAGTTGTTCCACTCGCTGCTCTTCACGTTGTTCAATGCGTTGTTCAACCTCCTGTGGAATTGCATTATTGTTGGAGTGATTCGGAAGCACGAAGTGCTGCATGTTCGGAGCATTGCCATGCGGGTCGGGCGTATCGGTGTTTCTCGGACCATTGCTGCTTTGGGAGTTTTGCGCATTGTTTATCACATCTATACCAAAAGGATTGTGGGCGTTTCCGAGTCCATTTTGCGAGTCGTTACCGGCCTGCGGTGTTCCGAAATGCGATCCCTGTGTACCTCCTTGTTCCTCTGTGTCTTCGGATGAGCTGCATCCGTCGTCGAAAGGAAAGTCCCACCTGCCGTTGCCGTCGTTATCTATGCCGTCCCGGCATTGTCCCTTGAAAACATTTTCAGGATTTACAATTTGTGCACCTGTATCTTTCTCTTCGTTATCCTGTGGGGAACTGCACCCGCTATCGAAAGGAAAGTCCCACCTGCCGTTGCCGTCGTTATCTATGCCGTCCGAACATTCGTTGCATGGCACGAATGTGCGAAGCTCCCCTTCCACCTTGTATGCGGATTGCTGCATATTGGAGGCATTGAGGGCAGAGACATAGATGCTTGGTGCTCTTGCACCGCAAGCAGGCTGCTCCTGTAGAATCTTCATTGTAAACTCGATTGTTTTTTCTCCGTTGGATTCCACTTGCAGTCCGTAGCAACTGAATGTCTGATTTAAAATCGCACAGAAATTATTATTATGATCCACCACTTCGAAGTTCAATCCAAACGTACCAAAAATGTCGACTGAATGTACAGTTGCATTTCCCGTATTTCGAAGAGTAATTGCATAGGTGACAGTTTCTCCACGTGCCGCCTGTTGAGGACCGTCGATGGCGAGTGATACTGCCGGCGTTCCGTTAAAAACACTTTCCCAGTTTCCCAGAAGACAATCCGGATCATCCTGGTCTACCAATATGTCGTAGTCGTTATCAAATCCATCGGAGCAATTTGGAACATTGCCTGCGTTGCATTGGGCGCTGCTTTGACAGCCACCTCTTGTATTGAAGTATATTCCTCCGCCTCCCATCGTATGACTCATAGCTGTGCAGTATTCATGAAAGTCACCCATGTGCTCTTCCCATTCCACGGGCGTACACACCGATGCAGTGGTATCAACGGATCCGCAGATAAAACAACATCGGTCATTCTCGCAGTGCATCTCTCTTACATCGCTTCCCCGACTATCAAGCAAGAGGAGTTCTGCGGTTGCATACACTCCCACCACTCCTGTAAAGGCACTGAGCGAAGCGAGAGCAAGACGAGATAGTATCCAGCGTATTGTCATATTTTTGTGTTATTTACTGTGTATTATATCATATTTTACTTTATCGATCCACTATTCCATATCTGGATATCACAAATATACAAAAGTATGGTATAATTATAGGTAATAATGTCACACAAAAACACAAAAGAAGCGGATGACAAATATGAGTCATCCGTACAGGCAGAAGATTCATCGGTGAAAGATCGGTCGTACATGCGTACTTTTAAGTGGAGTTTGCCGTTTCTTGCTGCTTTTCTTCCTATCGTCCTTATCAGTTTGTATTCCTACAGAGTCGCATCTGATTCGGTACGAGATCTTATACAAACGGAGCACCACTCTGCGACCGCAAATCTCTCTCAATTACTTATGGAGGACATGCGTGAGGGAATGAACCTTGTGACAGCTGTTGCTTCCGTGCCGGGAACGGTGGAAGCCGTACGCAATCATGATTCCTATACCATGCGCTCGCGTCTGAAAGCTGTGACGGTTTCGTATCCGCAGGTGGACAGAGCATACGTTACGTTTCCCGACGGTGTGCTTTGGGAAGAGCACCCCTCCACACAGGCTCCGCCAGGTTTAAATCTGGCGCAATCCGAGTGGTATCGCAATGTGTCCAAAAATTGGAAACCCTATGCATCGGGAATTTATCGTCGTACAACAAGAGATAAACCTGCCATTGCATTGGCGGCTCCCATCAAAGATGAAAGCGGCGTTGTACTTGGCGTACTGGTATTCGAGTATCCCACGACGCAAATTGCGCAATGGCTCCAGAATATCTCTCTTTCACACGGAGGGTATCTTCTGGTGGTGGATCACCTGGGAAACTTGGTCGCACATCCAAACAGTCAGCCCAGTGATCCCATGTACGATCGTTACGGTGATTTGGACCCTGTGCAGAAGGCGTTGGCGGGCACGGTGCATATGCAAGAATACAGAGATCCTCTGCATCAGTCTCAGGTCATTGCGAGTTTCCTTCCGGTTACCGCCGGACAAAACATATGGGTAATCATCGCACAGCAGCCGACTGTTCTTGCCTACAAGGAGCTGGAAAATGTTTCTTTGAACATAGGATTGGTTGGTGCTGTTATGACTCTTTTTACGCTGGTAATGGTGTTGGCAGTGGCAAGAATAGATGCCAAGAATGTCGAACTGAACAGCAGCTTACAAGTACTGAACAGACAGTTGCGCGAAGTTGCTTCCATCGTTCATTTTTCCAATGATGCGATTATTGGAATGACACTGGAGGGCATAGTGACAAGTTGGAATAAGAGTGCTCAAGCCATGTACGGGTATTCGCCTGAAGATATGATCGGAAAATCCATTATTCACATGGTGCCGGATGAACGCAGGGAAGAGCTGACCGATATACTTTTCAAGTTGCAAATTGGAGAGGGAATCGAAGATATGGAAACGGAAAGATTGCGCAAAGATGGCACTCTTATTCCGGTTTCCATTACCATTTCGCCGGTAGATGACGGAAATCAAACGGTGATTGCCGCGTCCTCCATAGACCGAGATATCACCGAGCGAAAAGAGATTCAGCAGATGAAGAACGACTTTATCTCTTTCGTATCACACCAATTGAAAGCCCCTGTAACCGCTATAAGATGGCTTTTGGAAGAAATACTGGACGGTGATTTCGGTGAGGTTTCTCCCGATATTCAAAACGTTCTGCGTGAGATGGAGACTATAAATGCAGGAAATCAGAATCTTATAAACGATATTCTCAATATTTCACGCATAGACAGAGGAGTGATTTCCATGGACATCCAACCGGTCTCTCTGAGTTCCATAGCGGAGCACGCCATGCGCGATTATGTCACGGCGGCTAAAAAGGCAGGCATTTCACTTACAATCATACATGCTGGCAAGGACATTCTTGTGAATGCCGACAAGGAGAAAATGGCGGAGGCTATCAGCAATTCCATCAGTAATGCGATTAAACATACTGCCAAAGGCGGTATTACATTGCGTTGCTTGGCACAGGACGGATACGGCGTCGTGGAGGTGGAAGACACCGGCGACGGAATGTCCCCCGAAATCCTGAAAAAACTCTTCACAAGAGACCAAATTCTGGGTGGAAGCGCGACTCCCGATAGCAGTGCGGGACTTGGTTTGTATATTGCTCAAAAGTTCATGTCCTTACAGAACGGAGATGTTTCTGCTCGTTCGACCGAAGGAAAAGGAAGTACCTTTGTGTACCGGGTTCCCCTTGCCATGGACGGGGAAATTGAGAAATAGCCATGTTTATGATACTTTTATCCCATTATTCGGTATGAGAAAAACTCTGACAACTACAGGCGTGCTTACAACACTGGTGCTCACGTCCGTAGTGGGAGCTTTCTACGAAGAAATCACATTACTCAGACAAGAACTTGAGCAATGGGAGGAAAGCAATGCGGCAGATTTCAGTGATGTGGTTGCCAGATTAGACGACTTTTCGTCTCCGGTGTTTAAAGATGTCCATGCCGGCGATTGGTATAATCCATATGTCTCTTCTCTTGCTGAATGGGGAATCATTACCGGATACAAAGACGGGCAGGGAGCCCAGACCGGACAATTTCGCCCGGGAAATCCTGTGACCGTTGCGGAAGTGTTAAAGATGGCAATGGAGGCGGCACAGGTGGATGTGGACACATGCGTACAAGAACCACTGAATCCCTACGCACAGAATCACTGGGCATTAAATTACGTTGCGTGCGCCGAAGAAATGGGTGTCCGATTACTGCAACCTCAGATGGCAACACGCTTGGACAGAGAAGCACGTCGGGCGGAAGTTCTGTCTATCGTTCATGATGCGTTCAGCATTGAAGTCTTGCCTCTCTATGCGAATTACTCGGATACCGCCGGTCATCCTCTGGAGGCTGATATTGCGTACGCGACGTTAAGCGGTGTGGTGAGCGGAGATACGGATGCGGCAGGCAACCAGAAAGGCACATTCCGTCCCGATGATTTTATTAACAGGGCAGAATCTGCAAAAGTGATATACGAAGAGCTTAAGGCGCAAGTGGGAACTGATTTTTAAATCTTCAGCACTCTCTCATAGGGCATTTGCAGCATATGGAGGTAGAATACGTGCATGCAAGAACGCCTGCAGAAGATTCTATCCGCCCGAGGCATCTGTTCTCGCCGTAAAGCGGAAGAGTACATAGAAAAAGGACTGGTAACAGTGAACGGAGTCTTTGCGACTTTGGGGCAGAAAGCAGACCCTGAGTCCGATGTCATAGAAGTGGACGGTACCGTGTTGCAGGCACAGAAAGACTTGCTCTACTACCTTCTTAATAAGCCTGTTGGAATCGTAACGACAAATGCGGAAAGGGGGGATCAAAAAACTGTGCGCGACATTCTCCCGAAAGATCTTCAGGGCAAAGTTTTTCCGGTCGGAAGATTGGATAAAGACACATCTGGATTACTTCTTCTCACCAATGACGGAGTGCTGGCATACCGGCTCACGCATCCGAAGTTTAATCATGAAAAGGAGTACGAAGTTACGGTGGACGGAGAAATTTTTGACGGTGCGTTGAAGAAGCTCCAGATGGGAATAACAATATCCGGCAGCAAAACAAAACCTGCCGTCATTAAGCGCCTCACAAAAAACAGCTTTCTCATTACCCTTACAGAGGGGCGAAACAGGCAGATCCGCCGCATGTGTCAAAAGGTTGGTAGTCCCGTGATTGCACTGAAGCGCATCCGCATAGAGACACTTACGGATAGCGAAATGAAAGAAGGCTCTTTCAGGCCTCTTAACAACGCGGAAAAGAAGAGTTTATTGGCTGCAGTCGCCATTGAGCGATAATTCGATTTCTTGTTCGATACTTTCCGGACGACTCCGTACGTATTCCTTCATTTTTTTGTCCATCTCAGAAAAATAATCATCCAGCATTTCCATGGAAAGTTGCATGCCGAAGTCGTTGGGCACATCTCTTTTCGGGGAGTGATAGTCAAAAATACGATCCAGTATGAAATCGGCAGTTTGCACAGAAAAATGCGCACCGTTGTAGTACCACCTCATTTGTGACGCGTTGTCATTGTGAGGAAGAATGCATTCGGTTGTTATGGAGTTGTACCCACTGAAGTCCCACAGTACGTAGGGTTTTTCTTGCGGATGTGTGCGTGCATCTTCTTCCAATATCGAAAGCATACCCCGTATCCAAGACCGGTACGCAGGCCAGCATTCGTTTTTCTGCAGCAAACTGAATGTTCTTGCGTGTATGGGCGTAAGAAAGAAATTCATGTCTATATTATGCTCTCTTGCCAACGCAACTGTGCTGCGAAACTGTGCAAGTGAGACATCTTGCTTCTGTAAAAAATTCTCGCCGTCACAAAGAGTGTCGTCGTTATGGTCAAATGATTTCAGAAATTCAGGAAGTGGTTCTATGCGTTTTCTTTTTCTCATTGGCTTGTTTCTATTTTCGCGTATGAAGGACAGTGAATGTCTTTTTCGTACGTTTTGAAATACATCTTCGTATATATCTCCGGAAAAAAGTGCGTAGTGAATATCCGGCAGAAGATGAAGTACCCATAGAGAAAATGGTGCCTTTCTCCCGTCCGGATACACGCGTAACCGCGCTTCAGCAAAGTCCGTATCTGTCCTTAGTTGCACATGTGCGAAGTTAAAGAAAAGCCCGAAAACAACCTGTTTTGGAGGATGTATGGCAACGCTGTGCTGAAATGTCCGTACGTTTTCATAGAATCGTGCTCCGCTGGTATTGGCATGAATTCTCGGTGCACTTTCGGCACGCCATCCCGGGTGAGCTAGGCTGATCGGGAAATCTGCGGATGTTCCGAGCACCAATCCGTTTGGTTTACTGTGCAGTATGGAATATGCGGTACTCATACGACTGTTTACTCCTTGTATGCTTGGAGTACCACGTAGCACACCTCTTGTGTCCAGCACAGCATGCAGAGAGGCAATACAAAGAATGGGAAGTGCAAAACCTGCAAAGAAAATGCGTGTGTGCATTAAAATTGAAAGTAAATAAATTCCTGCGTATCGGTCAGCATTGCTATGCCTGCAAGTGCCAGCATTCCCACATAGACACCCCAAAAGAATGTGGGTTTCCAGTGCCACCATTTCGGAACGAAATCCGAGCATGAAGAATTTCTCGTACCTTTTTCAAGCCATTGAGCCGTTGTGGGTAATGTCCACACCAAGAGAGCTCCCAATCCCAGCAGAGCGCATTGGGCAGATGTAAAACCCTCCGTATCCACTCCGTTCAATCCTGCAAGACTGTAAACCATTCGCTTTGTTGCACCCAGTGACCCTGCTCGAAAGGGTACCCAAAGCAGTGTAATCAAGAGAAAGGTTGCAGCGACCGAAAACCAACTCGGCAGTCGGACGTGCATGTATTTTTTCAACATAGGTGTCCGATAATCAGCATACCGTGCAGCCCTCCCCACACTACAAAGCCCCACGCGGCGCCGTGCCACAGTCCCCCAAGGATCATGGTGATCATAATATTTATTCCCTGGCGCGCAGCACCTTTGCGGTTTCCTCCCAGCGGGATATACAGGTAGTCACGAAGAAAATTCGAGAGTGTACGGTGCCATCTCTGCCAGAACTCTCGAATATTTTTAGACCTGTACGGTGACGTAAAGTTCTGGGGCAACTGAATTCCGAACAAATACGCACTGCCCAATGCCATATCCGTATATCCCGAGAAGTCAAAATACAGCTGAAAAGGGTACGCAAGAGTTGCCATCCAGGCTTTGCCGAAAGTCGGTATGCCTCCCGTTGTGGCAATGGTAAACGCGGGGTCTGCCATAAGACCGAAAGTGTCTGCCAACACCTCTTTTTTTAAAAGTCCCACCACTATCATACTTATTCCCAGTGCCATGAAAGAAGATTGGACTTTTCCGAATTTGCTCGATGCGATTTGAGGAAAAAATTCGGAGTGACGGACTATGGGACCTGCGATGAGTTGTGGGAAAAAGCTGATAAAAAAGCAGTAGTCCGACCATGTTGTTTTCGTATCTTCTCCGCGGTACGTATCCGTAAGAAAAGCGATCTGTTGAAATGTAAAAAATGAAATGCCGAGAGGAAGTGCAATGCTCTGAAATTGCAGTGACATTCCAAGAGCATGATGCAGGGAATCCACGAAGAAATTCATGTACTTGAAATACGTGAGAAGCCCTATGTTAAGCGCAATTCCCATGAAGAGTATGGATCGAATTTTCCTTGTTTGCAGCAGCGATGAGATGCTGAAATTCCATAGAATGGAGACAATCAGCAAACCGAGATACGACGGATTCCACCATCCGTAAAAAAGAAAAGACATCGCCGTAAGCCATAGTATTTGCATTCTCCTTTCGTATAATTTTCCGATCAATACAAAGCCTGCCACTGCGACAGGCAAAAAGATGTAGAGATACAGAAGAGAATTAAAAATCATTGAACGCATTGTATGACAAATACGGCGCTTGCAAACTATCTATGCTTCAGTCGCAGCACAGTTACTGTCGCAGAATAGATGCCAAGCACCGTGGCAAAAAGTAATCCGGGTTCTCCGACTGTGGCATACCTGTCCACGGGAAAAGCAGTAGCACTGGTGAGCGCGTAGTACAATATGGTTTGAGAGAGCAGTAGGAATCCCAGTAAAAACGAGGCATATAAAGCGCTCTCTCTTCTTTTTCGTTGCTTGTACAGGCCTATGCCATGCCATAGGAAAAGAATCATCACTCCATAGGAAAACGCAGTTTTACGTTTCTGCAGAAACGTACGTACCGAATTGTTGCAACAGTATGCAGTGAGCAGTGCTTGCGTGTTCGCATTTCTTTCCGAGAGTCGGGGAGTACCGTCCGGCGGAAAGTAAAACGGGAGCTTCTCGATTTTCTTCACTCGAATTCTATACGTATCTTCCAGGCTTTCCTGAATTGCATTCGCTTCGAATGGGAAAAAATCCCAAAAATTTTGTAGGGTCATATGTATGTATTGTCTCGGATGTAATCGAATAATGCGCAGTGCGACATTCATGGCAATTTCTGCCACTGCAAACTGGCTTTGAACGTACGCACGAGGTCGCAGATTCGGATTTACAAAGAGATTGTTCTGCAACTCCAGTTGCACGAAAGGATTTGCCCCTTTGGAATTCACCCTGTCATACCAAAGGTACTTAATTCTGTCTTTGCCATGTATGTCTTCAAATAGAAGCAGAGATTCTTTGAATTGCGTATCATGCTCCGTATTCTCCAAAAGGATGTCATCTTGCTCTACGAATGGCAGCACATTTGCCAAGAGATGTACCGCCCCGAAAGCATTGGACCTGAAAAATCCGTACAGTGCGTACTGACGTGCAGACCAGAGAGTCATGGGCCCCAGCAGGAGCAGGACACAGATGAGTATATGCATGCCTCTTTTTTTGATGTTCGAAAATCGTAACGATTCCCACAAGACAAAGGGTATCCAAAGAGGCAGTAAGCATACGCCTATCGGTTTTGTGAAGATCGCTAACCCCAACACCCCCATGCCTGCAAACGTTGCAGATTTTTTCTGAAAAACATAGCCAAGAAAAACCAGCAATAAGCCACTGAATGCAAAAGAAGAGAAGAGGCTGTCATCCAATGCCATGCCTCCCACATAAAACTGGCGCATGGAAAATGTAATCAGCACCAGAGAGATTGTGCTGAGAACGGCACTTGCACTCTGTTTTTTGGTTACGCCAAACAGTGCGCCGTACCAGAGTGCCATGGTGATGCTTATGCCGAAAAAATTTACCCACAATGCGGCTTGTGACGGCTGTAAAAACTTTCCTGCTATGCGCCAGAAAAATCCGTACACAGGCATGCGAAACGCGTCGTGCATGGATACACGCAGAGGAAAGAGCAGGTTCGGACCGGTGTCGTATAGCGTGAATGAATCGCCGGCGATCATAGCGTATGGGTACGCAAGTGTGTAGATTTTCCCCACCAGGAGATAGAGAGAAAATACCAAAAATCCCGGAAGCCAGTACTGAATGAAGGCATTTCTTCGCTGCATCGGCGGGCACTATAAAGAGTCCGTAGGGAACTTTCTAGCGATTTATCTCGGCGTAACTTCCACGGATCCGAAATTTTGTACCCATACTTTGTCCGCTATTCCCACGCCCATCTCTTTAAAATACGGAGAGAGAATATTCTTCCTATGAGAGGGGGAGTCCATCCACTCGTTCATCACCCAGTTTACACTGCGTTGTCCTTTCGCAATATTTTCACCTATCACCGCCTTAAATGCGGTGCAGTTGCAGGTGGAAATATCGATGCTTGCGTACCCCATATTTTTTATCCGATCTACGTAACTTAATCCTTCCGGAGTGAAGTGGTCGAAATACCCTCGTACGTACATGTCTTCCGCATGCAGCTGGGCGGACATTTCCAAATTCTTATTGTAGGTAAGAGCAGGAATACCCGCCCAACGTCTTTCTCTGTTTACCGCGTCGAGCAGTTCCATTCGCAGTACTTGGTACTGTGTCCTCTTCTCCGCAATTTCTGCTTTTTGCTCCCGAAGAGCACGTCGACTTTCTACGGTAGATTCGCGCTCAGATTCGGACTGTTTCCGCCTTCGGATATCTGAATTTTCTTTTTCACTGCGCGCGTTCTGCATCTGCCTCAACTTCCTCCGTTCTGCCACGCTGTCGGTCAGTTCTGTGTCTGCAGTGAATGGCACTTGTCCTTGTTTGCGCCTTTCAAACAGAGTTTTTGCAAGGTCCGGCTGCCATGGTGTTTCAGCATCATCTCCCTGTTCTTGTATTCTTGCCCTCGCTCTTTCAAGCACTCTTTTTTGAAGGATGCTGCTGTCTGTTTGTACGGATGCCCTCACTGCGGAAGACGCCTCCTCGAGCCGTAACGCACGTCTTTCCAATGCTCGTCGGATAACAGACATCACACCCGTGGTTTCGGCAGAGGCATGCACAGCTGCCGTTGCGGGAGCAACGGAAGTACAGAAGGCAGTGATAACGGTCAGAACTACCGCAGTAACATTTCGACTCATGTGGTCCACAGTGTAGCTTGACAGATTCGGGAGATAAGAAAAAAACGATGATTTTACGATATATCGAATGTATCTTCGTCATATTTGGCAAATCATACAATTGCCCGACTGCAAAAAGCTGGCGGTGGCATTCTTTGCCACACTTCCGTAGTATTGCTTTCGTATGAAAATCATTCCTCACGGAGCGGCACAAGAAGTAACCGGCAGTTGCCACGAAATCCGTCTGAATAGCGGTGTAAGAATCCTTCTTGATTGCGGATTGTTTCAGGGTCACCGGAAGTTGGCGGTTGCAAAGAACGCAGAGTTTCCGTTCGATCCGAAAGACATAAATGCCGTTGTGCTTTCACATGCACACGCAGACCACGTCGGACGCATACCCCTTCTGTACAAACAGGGCTACAGGGGTGCCGTGCATTGCACATACGCTACTAAAGATCTTGCGGATGTTATGTTGCAAGACAGCGGATACATTCATGAAAAGGACGAAGAGTACTTCTGCAAGCATTTGCCGGATTCCATGCTGCCATGCGGAGGTCCTCTGTACACACAGCAGGATGCCATAGACTGCATGGAGATTTTTCAGGGGCAGAATTACGGAGACTGGTTTAATGTCTGTGACGGAGTAAAAGCCCAATTTTTGGACTCAGGCCATATTGTGGGCGCGGCAATGATGGTGCTGGAAATCATAGAAGACGGCACGTTGCATCGCATAGGTTTCAGCGGAGATTTGGGTCGCAACATGCTTCCGATTATCCGTAATCCTTCGGATATGCCTCCCGTCGAAACATTGATTTGCGAAAGTACATACGGCAACCGCAAGCATGAAGACATACAGACCGCCAAGCATCAGCTTCAGAAGGTGATTGTGGATACCGCCAAACGAGGAGGGAAAGTAGTCATTCCAGCTTTCTCACTCGAAAGAACTCAGGAGATTGTGTACGACCTTCATGTGTTATGGGACGCCAAAGAAATTCCTGCGGTTCCCATAGTCATAGACTCTCCGCTCGCGTCCCGTGTGACAGATGTATTCATGAAACACCCGGAGTGTTACGACAAAGACATGTACGAAAAATTTCTTGCGAAAGCACACAATCCGTTCCAGTTCTCGCTGGTCCGATACACCGAAAGTGTCGACGAAAGTAAGGAGCTGAACAACACGCCCGGTCCTATGATTATTATGGCGGGATCCGGTATGTGTGAAGCCGGAAGAATTCGTCATCACCTGAAAAATCTCATAGAAGACAGCCGCAACACCGTGGTGGCGGTGGGGTACATGGCAGAAAATACCTTGGGAAGAAGTATCATCGATAAGGAAATCACGGAAGTCACCATTTTCCAGAAAACATACGAAAAAAAGGCTGAAACAGTGTACATAAACGCATATTCGGGTCATGCGGATATGGCAGATCTCGACAGTTTCATATGCAAGGTGGAGGGACTGCAGAAATTGATTCTTGTACACGGAGAGCTTGTGCAAATGCAGCCACTTGCAGACCGCTTAAAGAATGTCTGCAAGGCAGAAATTTACATGCCTGAGCGAGAAGAGGAGATAGAAGTATAGTTGTATATTCCCAGAAGAGTATTACGGATATACTGTGTCCGTGAACAGCACTCGGTATAGCTGGCGACAGATGCTGCGTATTGTATGGGCGGTGGGTTGGGCTGACTTTGTATTGAAGTACAGAGGGTCATTTTTCGGTTACCTGTGGTCACTTGCCCTTCCTGCCATGAAGTTTCTGGTCATTTTTCACGTCTTTCGTTCTTTTGTAGGGGGAGAGATAGAAAACTACCCGCTGTATCTCATGCTCGGCTTGATTGTGTGGGAGTATTTTGCACGCGTTACACACGGTTGTATTGCAATGCTCAGGCACAAGGAAGGGGTTATTCAAAAGGTGCCATTTCCAAGACTCATTCTGATTTTTGCAGTCGGGTGGACAGACACAATTGTCTTCTTTACGCACTGTCTTATTTTTCTGGTCCTCGCATGGATGATGCATGTTTCGCCGGCTCTGTTAAGTTTCTACACTCCGTTGCTTCTTCTCCAAATGCTCCTGCTCTTTCTGGGCACAGGTATGCTTTTAAGCGCCTATTCGCTGCGATTCCGAGACATAGAGCATATCTGGAGCATGGTGCTTCAGGTACTGTTTTGGCTAACGCCTATTATGTATCTGTATACGTTGCATTCGCCTCTTTCCAGGCAAGCTAAAGATATGGCGGCGGGTAATCTTCCGTCCACTGCATGGGGACTTTTGGATACCTTCATTACGTTCCAACCACTCTCTATTCTTATTCACGATACAAGAAGGGTGGTGCTGTACTCGCAAACTGCGGGAGTGCCTTCCGCAGTGCATGCGGCAATATTCACAGCGTTCTGTTTCCTTGTATTTGCTGCCGGTACGGCACTTTTTCGGTATCGTAGTACATATTTCCTGCAGGAATATTAAGTATGAATAACGAGCTCATCATTGAATGCAAAGGTGTCAGTAAGTCGTTTCGACACGCGGTGTACCCGTCCAAGCTTTTGCAAGACCATCTGTTGTCTCGCAAGAGACACAGGCGGCATCAAACAATTCAGGCACTGCAGGATGTCACTCTGCATGTGGAGCGAGGGGAGTGGGTGGGCATAGCCGGTCCGAACGGCAGCGGAAAAACCACACTGCTTCAAATTATTGCAGGGTTGCTCCCCACAGATACGGGTACCGTAATTCAAAGAGGTCCTATGGCTTGTTTTTTCGGGCTGGGACTCGGATTTCATCCCGAGAGAAATGCGGTGGAAAATATTTACCATCACGGACTTCTCCATGGCATGACTCCGGAAGAAATTAAAAAGAGAACAAAAAGAATCATAGACTTTGCGGAACTATGGTCGCATGTGGATTTACCGGTGAAGTGCTACAGCACAGGAATGCATATGCGCCTTGCATTTGCGGCAGCCGTTCAAGTACCTGCGCAGCTGTACCTTTTCGACGAAGTGCTGGCAGTGGGAGATGTGTCTTTTCAAGTCAAGTGTCGAGCACATTTTAAGGGGTTGCGCTATCACAAGAAGACGGTGGTGATGGTGGGGCATTCCCTCTCTGAGCTCAGGCATTGGTGCGACCGTATTTACCACATGGAAAACGGGAGCATTGTGGACATAGAACAATGCACTCCCGCGATACCTCGCAATGGGAAATCAGTGCCTTCTCAGCACGCCTCTCATCACGTGTCTCCTCAAAGTTTCGAGGGTGCGCAACGGAGCAGTGAGCAGCCAGCTCTTCGAGCGTAACAGCACCTTTCGTTGTGCCAGCAATGCAGAGCATTCATTTTCAAGTTCTGCAATTCGGTTTCTAGCGGATTCAAGAGCATTTGTAACAGCTTGAAGTTCTTTCCGTGCCGAGAAATTCAGCGAGAGTTGATTTTGGAATTTCTCACTCAAGAAAAAAACTTCCTCTTGAGCCTGCTGCAGTTTTACAGTGGTTTCATTCAAGCTTGTTTCAGTTCTCCGCAGTTGTAACACAGTATCTATACGATCGTTTTCGACGGCATGCACATGCGTGCCGAGTACGTCATTTATGGTAAATGCGGCAAGGAATGCGGCAAGGTTCTCGTTGTGTTGTATTGTTGCTTTATCCACCAGAATACCCGCACCGTGTATGCCGGGTATTTCTTTCCAGAGAAGCGAGAGAGATGTTTCTTTCAAAAAATCTTCCACGGCAGTAAGCACGCCGGATCTCTCTTCTCCTTCGGTGAGCGCATTGCAGCACGAGCGATTGAATCCGCCTTCCTCCTGTACCTTTTGTTTCCAGGGAACCATTCCTTTTTGCGCATATGACTTTCGAAATTCTTCCGGTATCGACTCAGGAGCGTAGTACATGTCTCTTCTGCCGTATGGCCAGCCCGTATCGTGAAGTATCACTGCGGGGAATACACCTTTTTGTTTCGCATACTGTTCTATTATCTTCAGTTCACTGTGAACGGTGTGCCAGTTATGGTCTCCGTCTATTATCACTGCGTCGTACTGTGTAAGGAGAGGAAGAGCGTCGATACTTTTTGCCTTATGCATATGCAGTCGGTCTCCGTATTTCTTTCGAAAAACATCCGCATCGTACTTCGGTGCCGGGTCTATGGAATGCACTTCGCCACCATGCTCATAGCAGAATTCCAAAAGTTTCTGTGTAAGATGCCCGAAGTCGGAACCCACCTCGACGATGTTCTTGGGCTCCACGGTAGAAAGAATAGGGTTCACCACACTCTCCCATAATTTTGCAAGTGTGCCGTACGGCCGATTATTTTGTTCAACACTCGTCATTTCAGGGGTCTATTGTAGCACCGTGTCACTCCAGTATTGCACGAGAATCGTCAATTCTCTACTGTAGTTCCATATGGCTCTTCTTCTCCCAAATTCCATCTTTTTTCATATCCCTAAGACAGGTGGTACGTGGGTGCGTTCTGCCATACGAAATTCCGGCATTCCCACGAACGAAATTTCTCCGGACCTTTCCAAGTATTCGTTCGAGCACCTACATCGCATATTTCATTGTGCTCCCGGACTGGTAAATACGAGAGGGTATTTTACGTTTGCATTCGTCCGAAATCCCATTTCGTACTACAAATCCTACTGGAGCTATAAAATGCGCACCGGGTGGGAAAATCAGTTCGACAATGCGTATAGGGCAGATGATTTTCCCACGTTTGTGTCCAATGTATTGGAAGGAATGCCGGGCTGGGTTTCGAAGCTCTATACCAAATTTTTGGGACCGAACGGAGACTGGGTGGATTTTGTGGGAAAACAGGAAACACTGCGAGATGATCTTATTTCTGCCCTTCGGCTTGCCGAGGAGGATTTTTATGAAAGCGGAATATACGCCACAGATCCCATGAACAAATCTTCTCACCTGAAAGAATGGTCAGAGAAGTGCTACCTGTCCCTTGCATTAAAAAAAGAGATCTACGCCAAAGAGAAAGAGGCCATAGAATTGTTCGGATACCACAATGAAGATCTGGAACCGGCAATCTGCGATATCAGTGCGGCAGCCGCATCGCTTTCGCGACGGAGCGGAGATTCTTCTTTATGCGAGGGTACGGTTGCAGCTGCTTTCCGACACGCAACGCAGTCTTCTGCAGAGACTTCGTAAGGAAGGATTTCTTGTAATATTCGGCCTCGTGCTGCTTTCGTTCCAGTTCTTTCAGCAAGGCAAATCGTTCCTGCAATTTTTTTGTATCCACGGGTTTCCGCAGTACTTCTTCGATATATTGTGCCGTATCTTGTGCCGTATCTTTCCATGTTCGTTGCATTGAGTCGGAAGTGATGAGAGGTTCTTTTTCCGAGAGTATGGCATCGCATAGCGTTGCAATTTCCGGAAATACGGAAAAATATTTGATGGCATTCTCCAAATGCAATTCCTTGGCAATTTCCCTGTTACTCTCGGTATCGCAAGCAATAACATGTTTTCCGTACTGAGCTGCGTGGAGTAACGGCAAGCCGAACCCTTCGTACTGACTGGGGAAAATAATGCCCTTACAGTGCTTATAGAGTGTGGCTATTTCCGATTCCGGGGTTTGTCCGCTTACGATAACGTGCGTATTTGCTCTCGAAACCGATTTCTGTTTTTCCCCTCCCAATACGACAATATTCAAATGAGAAGGCAGTGATTTCAGCGTTCTTCCCACTGCCTTATGTGAAAAATGGTTTCCTACGAGGAGGAAAAAATTTCCTTGAAACGGAATATTCGTATCTTCGGAGAATGTCACTTTCTTCTCGGAATATCCGTGATAAATCACCGTGGACTTGGAGAGCGCTTCTTCTCCGAGATATTCTTTCATATCTTTCCGTGCCGCATTACTTATGCAGATTATGCCGTCACCGTACTTCGTAACGAGCGTGGCGGAAAGTTCGGTATCGGATGCATGGAGCGCATTGCAACGCAGACTGATACTATCGTGCATGGTCACAATCCATCGCGGCGCAATGTGATTGAGCAGGCTTAAGTGCCCGAGACCGAATATCTGATGCGGAACGAATACGAGGTCAAAACGCTTTTCTCGAATTTCTTCGTAGAACAGAACATTGTCATATGTACTACTCAGTGAAAAAAGAAGGTCAAACGGACGACTGACCGCTATGGAAAATTCGTACGTTTCTTCGAGCATGGGAGCAAGGTACTCCAGCAGGTGCAGGGTGTATTCCGAGGAGCCGTTGTATGCCGCAGGTAAATGCGAGAGATCCAACAGTATTTTTTTCTGCGGATAACATTCTCCGAGAATGTCAGCGAAGTTTTCCAAGGCAGGCAGTGAAATTCCGAAGTATTTTTGCACCGCCACTTCATATTCCGGGTACCGTCTCTTGAGTGTAACGCTGTTCTTGGAATCGAGAAGAGCCCTTTCTGATGCGGAAAAAGAAGATGTGTCCTTATGCAGTACGTATGCTCTATTCGACATAATTGCCGAGTAGCCATACCGATTTATACGGCAGCAGAAATCATTTTCTTCGTTGTATCCGCGACCGTATGCCGTATCGAACAGCCCGAATCTTTCTATGAGTGTTCTGCGAATAAGCAAACAGAAGCCGACTCCGGTCGGAATAACCGAGTATCGCGGAAGGTCGTCCTTTATGTGTTGCCAACAACCGTAACTGATGTTCTCAAATTCCTTTTTATCACCCATGTACTTCAGTGGAATTGTACAGACCGTGGCGGCATTGCTTCGCGGACTGCATGTGCCGTTTCGTTCGTGTGCATACAGGCAGCAGATCATCTCCTCCACGGCACCCTCCGTAAGCTCGGTATCGGAGTTGAGGAGGAGTATGTCATTTTGTGACGTATCCAGTTCCGATACCGCTTTATTGCATGTGCCCACAAAACCAAGGTTTTCTTTATTGTGCTCATATCGAAAATTCGGAATGTCTTGAATGATTCCTTGTATTTTTTCATTAAGATCTTCCTCCGTACTGCAATCATTCACCAGCAATACCGTATGTCTTAAGTCCACATATTTCTTACATGATTCAATGCATGGCTTTACAACTTGCCAGTTGTTAAAGACGGGAATGACTATGGTGACACTGCGATTGTTCATACTATTACAAACCAAGATCTCCTGCTATTTCTTTCATGGCATCCAGAGTAAGCCCGATAAATTCATCCAGGGGAATTCCCAGCAGCTCTTCGCATTTTCCTATCTGGTCTCGGTCCACCTGTGCTGCAAAACTCTTGTCCTTCAACTTCTTTTTGACGCTCTTTACTTCCACATCCGCAATGCTCTTACTCGGGCGTACCAATGTGACCGCTATAATGAATCCTGTCAGCTCATCGCTACAGTAGAGAGACTTACGCAGCATGGTATCCAGCGGATACTCTTCTCCGAAACGATGCGCGTAGTGAGAGCGAATATCACCGAGCAGTTCTTCCGGTGCATCCACGGTTGCAAGCATTGCCGAAAGTTCTTCTCCGCAATGTCTCTCGAAATCTTTATCCAAACTGTCCCAGTCTAAGTCGTGGAGCATACCTGCGACCCTCCATGTGTCAGTATTACCACCGAATCGCGCGGCCAAGGCTGCCATGGCGGCACCTGTGGCAAGAAGATGCGCTTTCGTATTATCGGAATGTGCTTCTATGAGTCCGTGTGCCGCAGGAAGAAGATGGCCGTAGTCTGCGTGCTCGAGAAGGGGAGTATCTGTCATGGGAGTAGTGGGAGGGGCGGACATTGTAGCAGATTCCTCCTCCGTTGCATGCAGAGGTTTCATGAGCGGAAACAGTACGACATCGCGCAGATTGGTCTGCTGTGTGAGGAGTGCGACAATTCTATCCACACCCATTCCCCAACCGCTGCAGGGCGGGCATCCGTATTCCAATGCTTTTACGAATTCATCGTCCTTACGGTGGGCATCACTGTCTCCTCCCGCATGCGCCTTGGCCTGCGCACTGAAGCGTTCCGCTTGGTCCACCGGGTCTATAAGCTCCGAATATGCATTTACAATTTCCCATCCGCCCACCACAAGTTGAAATCTGTCTGTTACCGCAGGGTTTTCGTCGTTCCTGCGGGCAAGAGGGGAGAGATCCAACGGATGTTTGGTGATGAACGTCGGTTGCACGAGCTTCGGTCGACTTACTTTTTTATAGAGTTGATCTATCAAATTTCCCCTGCCGAGTTTTTCGGTAGGAATGTCCAGCTTCAGTTTTTTACTCGCTATGGCCTTGCGCAGATCATCGGCTGTTTCACATTCGTCTATGTCTATGCTGCAACCGTGCAGCACGCTTTCTGCGAGTGTGATTCTGGGCCATGGAGGCGTGAAATCCACTTCCGTAAGGTTTCCTTCTCTGTCGGGAATTTGAATCACGGTGGAACCCGTGAGCTCTTTCATGAGCGTGCTGAGCATTTGCTCGGTAAACTCCATGTTTTTCTCGTAGTCCCAGTACGCCGCGTAGTGCTCCACCATGGTGAAGTCCTGCAGGTGACTTGGGTCCAATCCTTCGTTTCTAAATACTCGTGCAACTTCAAAAACACGGTCGTACCCGCCCACAATACATTCTTTCAAAAACGTTTCGGGTGCGATGCGCAGAAACATATTCAGATCGTATGCGGCATGGTGCGTTTGAAAAGGTGTTGCCAGAGCGCCGGATGCGGAATTTACCAAGACGGGTGTTTCTACTTCTATGAATGCACTGTTCCAGTAGAACTCGCGTAATTTCCGCAGGAAGAGACTGCGGAATTGAAAACGATCGAATGTTTCCCTGTTACTCGTAAGGTCCAGGTATCGCTGGCGCCACGCTGTTTCTTGGTCTGCGATGCCGTGCCATTTTTCGGGCGGCTGCCTGAGTGCCTTGGAAAGCATTTTCCACTCGTGTACCAGCACAGAGGGTTCTCCTTTTTGTGTGGTGAAATGCGTTCCCGTAATCCCTATGAAATCTCCGAGATCTATAAGCTCTTCCACATCGGTAAAAGACTTCGCGTCTATCTCGTCCGCCTTCCAGGCAATTTGCACTCTCCCCGTGTGGTCTTGCAGTGTGGCAAAAATCATTTTGCCCATTGCGCGCAGGAGCATTACGCGTCCCGCAGTGGTGATGTTCGCACCGTCTTTCGCAGATTTTCCTTCATCCGCAGTATGGGTGCGACTGAAGTTGGCGGCATAGGGCACGTTTCCCGCTTTCCGTATGGCCTCTGCTTTTTGGTGGCGAAATTCGTCCATGCATCCAGAGAATACTTCTGTTTTACAGTGCGCGAAAGGACTTCCTGTATATTGATTCGGTATGCTCATTAATCTTTCTTCTGAATTCAAAGCAGCAATGTATGTATGGATACGAGCGTGCAGAGGCTATTTGCGATTCGGAACAGAGAGGCATGGAGCCATTCGGCTTTGTTCTCGATGATGAGATGTTCAATGCAGTTATTTCCGTATACTGTGTATTCCTTATGGAAAAACTTGCCGAAATGCCGACAGAGGAACCGATGGCACAGCACTGGCGCTCCGTGCTGGCACAAGCCCCTTCTCTCACGAGTCCCGAGCAGCCCGACGGTGTGTACGATCTCGGACAGCAGGAAGTGCAGGAACTTTTTAACAAGGGCATCGTATCGGAAGGGGACAGCATTTTAGATATCGGTTGTGGCATAGGGAGGCTGGCGGTGCATCTTGCGCAGCGAAACGTGACGTATGTCGGCATAGACCCCATTCGAAAGTGCATAGAGTTCGCACACGAGAGTTTTGCGGACTATCCCAACTGCTCGTTTCATCATATAGATCTGCAAAACAGTTTTTACAATTTGTCCGGTACGGATCCCGCATTACTGCGACTGCCTCTGAAAGATGCAAGTTTCGATGCGGTACTTGCTGTCTCTCTCTTTACACATTTTGAGTCATCGGCGGAATGTCAGAGGTATGTTCGTGAAGTGCACAGAGTACTCAGAGAGAGGGGAAGTTTTTACTCCACATGGTTCAGAGCTCCTCCCAATCACCCTAATTGGGACGGATACCGCACGGTTATTCTGGAGTCTGAAATACTGAATTTCTTTTCAGGATTTCAGTTTGCTGAGACTTGGGGAGGAAATACCAAGGACTACCATGATCAGTGGCGCATTCACGCAAAGAAAGTCTCCGGATTCTCTGCAAAAATTCTACAGCGTATGCGCGCTATGCGCTCATTCTTCATTTTTAGGGAATATCTTGAATGATGGAAAGATTCAACCTACGATGAGTTTCCATGAAAACAGGTGTATTCGTCGGCAGATTTCAGCCCTTTCATGACGGACACAAGAAGTGCATTCTCAAAATTTTGGAAGATTGCGAGCGCTGCATAGTCATGATGCGTGAAACTGAGGCAACGGAGAAAAATCCTTTTGATCTCGAGAAGCGCAGAGGCATGATTCGTGCGGAGTTTCCCGACGAAAATCAGGTAATTATCACCGACTTTTTCGATCCCGGTGCGCATTTATCGGTCTATATCGGTAGAGAGGTAGGGTACGAACTCATTCAGCTCGATGAAAAGACAGAGTCTATTTCCGCCACGGATATTCGAAGGAAGCTCTACGAAGAAGCGGGAAAGGAATACGATAAAGATGCCCCTCTTAAAGTAAGATAATATGCCGAAGCGCTTTCCAGTTGTGTGGCTTACCGGAAATACGGGCGCAGGAAAGAGCACGTTAGCCGAGGGAATGCGTGAGTATTTTAACGAGCAAGAAGCAAGCGGCACGGCGGCAGATCGTCGCATTGTTGTTTTGGACGGCGATGAAATGCGCGCGACCGTTTCTCGCGACGAAGGTCTTTCTCCCGAAGATCGTCGCAAACACAATTTGCGAGTGGCCCGGTTGGCAAATCTTTTAAGCGAACATGGCTTTCTTGTACTTGTGGCTGTTATAGCTCCGTTCTCCGGTGTTCGCGAAGAGCTGCAGGTTATTTGTGACCCCAAGTGGGTCTACGTAAAACGCAGCGGACTGGGCGCGGACGACAGGCCATACGAAGAACCGCTCTCTCCGGATTTTCTTATAGATAACGATAGCGTTTCCATAGAAGAAGGAAGAGAACTTCTTTCCGTTTTTATTCGACAACTGGCAACTGAGACAGTTTCCGTTCGGCAAGAAGCGGAAGCAGTTGTGCGGTAATCTGCTGCGATGCGATACGGTTTCCTTCCGCATTCCAGTGCGTGTTTCTGTTGCTGTATACTGCGCCGGTCTTCGCAGTGGTTCGCAGTGCGGGGAGCACATCGATAGCCATAATATTCTGCTTTCGCAGAAGATCGACTACGGTATTTTGCACCCACTCAAAATCATAGTTTTCAGATACTCGTTGTCTTGTACCGCTTACCTGCGCACGTACTTTTGCATCCACCTGCATTTCTTCGGGCATCACCACAACCGCAAACAGTGCTCCCGCACTGTCGGCAGTTTCTTTCATTTGCTCTAGAGCGGGCAGTATGTCTGCAATAAGAGAGTTCACATATGTTTGTTTCTCTTTCTCGAACAGATACATTTTTTCACGTTCTATTCTCAAAAAAGTATCCTCGCTAAACGAAGGATGTTCGGGTGTATACACATAGGTTTCTGCTGTAATTGCGTGCTGCATCTCCTCCATTCCGTTCTTCAGTTCATTCGAGATTGTATGCAAACTTTCTCGCAGACGACGCTGTTCTTTCAGTAATCGCAGTGAGTAACTCAGTCGCAAGGGGAGCCAATTCTTCTTAGCCTCGTCATGCAAGTCGTTTCCGATGAAGAGTCCGAAAAGTACGATATCCGGTTCAAGATTCCTTCCCTCCAATTCGAGCACCCTGTTACTGAAGCCGGGACCTACAGACGGCTTGCCAAGATTTATATTTTCAATGGGGATACCCAGTGCGTTTGCCAGTGCTCCCGCAGTCAGAGCATGCCACATATCTTCGTACGGAACTCCGCCGGAAGAAAAAGTAAAAGAGTCACCCAGTGCCAACATACGTAGTGTTCCCTCAGTTTTCTTTTGCGAATATGGCGGAGTGCGAAATCCATTTTCCGTCATGTCCATACCTGCCCATCTGTGCATATGAAGTTTGACCGGTGCAAGTTCCATCAATTCTGCGATCGTATCTGCCCTACCGTAGTCACTGGGAAGCCAGAGAATGTTATGCAGTGTGTCTGAGCGCGTACCGAGAATTCTCAGTCCTATTTCCAAGGAAAGCAGAGTACTGAACGTGCACAGGAGAATGTTTATGCCGATTGTTCGTACGCGAGCATTCACTGCAAAAGATTACCACGTCATTGCGGAATATGCGTATCGGACGGAATCAAATTACTGCGTTGAAGTTCCTCGTAAATCACATCGGCAAATATGCGGTTTGCCTTTGCATTGGTGTGGCCGTCTGCTCTGTAAATCATAAGACTGCTTTTATCCATACCCTCAAAGTGGACGGATGTGTCCACGAAAGACATTCCATGTTCCTCGGTAATCTCTCGTAACAGTGTTAACAAAAGCGGATGTACTGTTTTGTATTCCATATTTGCCACCAAGACAGGCATGCCCTTCTCGGTAGTTTCCGCCGCTATTTGTGCAAACATCTTTCGGAGGTACGGCTCATTACTTCGAATCATCTTGTCGAGAGGATTGGGAGAAATACCCTTGGCTACTGCGGTGCTCCAGGTGTTGTGGACTTGCGGATGTATGGCATCTTTGCCGTGCAGAATCACAGCCAGAATGTATGCCCAAAAATTAGAGGCAGGAACTAATTTTTCTACATTTGCGGGCAGCACTTCCTGGGTATCGTTTCCGGGCATGAACCCTACCAGAATAAGATCCGGTTCATACGGAGGTACGACATGTTGCAGTTGCAACAAATAGTCTTTCAGCGAATAGCCATCCACTCCAAAATTAATGAATTCATAATCCAGAGTATACGACTGTGCATTGTAGCGATCTTCCAAAAGCGTATGATACGCGTCTTCTATGGCAACGCCCGAAGGCATGGTAAAAGAGTCGCCCAGTACGGCTACCCGAAACGTGTTATCGGGCTTTTTGATTTCGTATTCTTTATCGCGAAGTCCCTGGCTGTTTGTTTCCAAGATCACTTTGCGAAACCGTGTTCGTATGTTTGGTTTCAGTTCGACAGACAGTCCTATGGAGGAAGGCTGGGAAATATTGGGATTCCCCAAATACGGAATGCTTCTACCAAGAGAAGGTCTGAGGATGTCCCATCCGTAGTAGTATACGCGTGCTCCTACTTCGACTGTCTCTATAAACAGAGCAATCGTACAAAAAAGAAGCAGCAGGTTTGTTGCAATGTTTTGTTTCTCCCGCATGCGACAATAATCTCACAGGTTACTGCGGCCATAAAGCGTAGTTTTTACCTCTCTTGGTCTGTCGGTATCAGTTGCGATGACCGCAGAAAATCCCGCAGTACATCTGCAAATATCCTGTTTGCCTTCGCATTCGGGTGCTTATCGGACTTATAGATCATGAAGTCATACGGGTTCTTTCCTATGAATGCGGGAGTGGTATCCACAAAATATGCATTCTGCTTTTCGGCATTTTCTCTCCAAAATTCCACCCAATCAGGATGTAATTGCAGGTAGTCCAGCAGTACCACAACCAGTGGAATGTGCTTCTGTTTTGCATACCGTGCAATCACATCGAAGTGTTCCTTCATGTACGCTTTTTTCGGTACAAAGACATCGGTAGGAGGGTATGTTCCGTTCAGTCTTTGCAGGTCTGTGACACTCCAGGATATTTTCTGCAGATGTGTAACAGACTCCGGAGAAAAGAGTTTTTGAAAAGCATAGAGAAGTAATGACGGGGGAGGATTTTTTGGTAACGATGTTTTTTCGTATTCCTGAAAGTCGTTATAGACGATTCCAAGAAGAATCATGTCGGGGTCGTATGCGGAGGCTTTTTTCTCCAGTACGTATCTGTAATCACTTATGGAGTATCCGCCAACTCCGAAATTTATCAGTTCAATGTGCCGGTCGCCTTCTTGATTCAGCTCTTCTTCAAGCAAAGAGTGATACGCGTCTTCAATGGCCACTCCCGCAGGCATGGTGTGCGAATCCCCAAGTACGACAATACGAAACGTATCCGGAGGCTTGTGCATATCGTAGTGTTTGTCTCGAATCCCGTGGGCATCGGTATCAAATCGCGCTTTTTTAAATCGCGTATGTACATTTGGGCGAATCTCTCTCATTTGTATTTCCGGAATGGAAGACTGTTGCCAAATATCGGGACTACCGATATACGGAATACTGGTGTGATTCGGTGGCCACAGTACCGTCCATCCAAAAAAATAGATACGACCCAATATTTCAAATAAGAACGCACTCATCATGATACTCACCGCAAGTAGCAGAATATTCGCAGAAAAATTTCGATACGATTTTCGCATACGATCCATGCTCTCATATGGGGTTGTTTCTGGCAAAAACAGAAATGTGACACTGTGGTACTACAGTAAATTTTTTGTTGCGACATAAAAAAAGGCGACCGTAAGGCCGCCTTTTACCATGTACAAATTATTAGTTGCGTTCTGCCATGAAGCAGTCGCGACAAAGTACAGGCTTGCCACCTTCCTCAACGGGACGTGGCTTGAATGGCACCTGACAGTCAGCACCACATTTTGCACAAACAGCGTCGTGCATTTCACGTTCACCCATACGCTGATTCTTAGCAGCGGCGCGGCATTCTTTGCAGCGCTGTGGGGAACTGAGGTTTTTGGAGTTGTAGAACTCCTGTTCACCCTCGGTGAATACAAATGTGGAACCGCAGTCGCGGCAAGTGATCTCCTGATCGGCCATAATATAAGAAGGAAAAAAATGATGTACAGTTTCCTTCTTTCAGTTTCTCGGGACCGATACTTCCGTACGAAGGATGCTGTTCGCTGTAGAGTACTGGGGAATTGCTTCCATGCAAACATAATTTTGTGAAAATCGATGGCAAAAAAATTGACTCGGCAAATTCCTGCCCGTAGAGTGCCCCAGCTTAGTTTTTCGGTCATCTTTTGGATCGAATCGCTTATGTTCCAGTTCGCCGTCGACCTTCGTCGCCCAAGCGGACCTCCTGAACCTCCAAGCTCCCTTATGTCTGGAATTATCGCCAAAAAAGTCGGCATGACGCGGGTTTTCCTCGAGAGCGGGGAGGCAGTTGCTGTCACGTATCTGCACATAGAGCCCAATACTGTCGTTCGTATGAAAACCGAGGAGAAAGACGGTTACAACGCCGTTGTATTGGGTGTAGGAGCAAAAAAATGGAAAACACGAAAAGGAAATGAACACACACGTTACCGTGTTCAAAAGGAGTGGAAAGTGGAGAGCCTGGAAGGATACGAAGCAGGAAAAGAGGTAAAAGCAGACAGCATTCCGGCAGAAAGCACCGTGACGATCTCTTCAAAGAGCAAGGGGCGCGGTTTTCAGGGAGTTGTGAAGCGGCACGGATTCCACGGGGGGCCCAAGACGCACGGTTCTCATTTACACAGAAGGCCGGGTTCCATTGGTATGAAAGAGTTTCCGGGTCGCGTATTGAAGGGCAAAAGAATGGCAGGACGCATGGGAGGAGACAACGTCACACTCTGCGGACGACCCGTTGTGGTCTGCGACGCGGAGAATGGCGTCATTGGTGTAAAGGGACCAATTCCCGGTCCGAATGGCAGTTTTGTGTACGTCACTCTTGAATCTACTCCCGATACGAAATAATGAAAATCGACGTCTACACTGCAACCGGCACCAAGAAGGGCACTGTGGATCTTCCTTCCTCACTGTTTGAGGCACCGATTAACGAAGGTCTCATGCACCAAGCTGTCGTACGTCAGCAGAGCAACAGACGTCATGCAATCGCACATGCAAAGAGCAGGGGAGAAGTTCGCGGTTCCACGCGTAAGCTCTTCGCGCAGAAAGGAACGGGTCGTGCCCGACGCGGATCTGTGCGCAGTCCTCTTCTCCGAGGAGGTGGAAAGGCTTTCGGTCCGAGTAGCGATGCAAATTTCACAAAGGATATGCCTCGTTCCATGAGAAGAGCAGCACTGAAGAGCTGTCTTTCTCTGCAGGCGAAGAACAACTGCATTCTTGGCTTGGAGAGTTATCCGGAGGAGATACAAACGAAGAAATTTATGGATATGCTGGCAAAAATGCCGGTGGAAATTGGTCGAAAGATCCTGTTTGTTCTGCCGGATTCACATCTGCAAATGCAGCTCTCCGCACGCAATATTCCCAACGTAAAGACTATTTTGGCAGGGTACTTAAATCCGCAGGACGTGCTGAATGCACATCACATTATCTTTATGGTGGATGCACTGAAGAAAGCGGAAGAGGTATTTGGAGCAAGGAGCAAGGAGCAAGCAGAAAGCAGTCCGAAGACTGCCGTAAAAGAAACGTCCTCTAAAACTACCTAATGGAACTTACTCGCGTCATACTCGGCCCCGTCGTGACGGAAAAATCTGAGCGCCAGAAGGTGGGTGATAAAACCTACACGCTACGCGTTGCCAATCAGGCGACAAAAGTAGATATTCGTGCCGCATTGAAGAGACTCTACGATGTGGATGTGACGGATGTACGCATTATCCGTGTGGGAGGAAAGGTTCGCATATTCGGTCGCGGACGCACTATGCAGAAGCGTCACCCCTTTAAAAAAGCAATCATCAAACTTTCTCCGAAGAGCAAAACACTGGATCTTACCGCTGTGAAATAATCATGCCACTCAAGAAAGTAAAACCAACGAGCCCCGGACGACGTCAGATGACGATCGCAGACTTCTCCGGTCTGGACAAAAAGCGCCCTGAAAAGCGACTTACAAGCGGCAAGAAGCGTATTTCCGGTCGATCAAGAGACGGTCAAATTACCATTCGTCGCCGTGGAGGAGGACACAAGCGTCTCTATAGAGACATAGACTTCAAGCGAACGGATAAGCAGGGTGTGCCAGGTTTTGTGGCATCCTTGGAGTACGATCCGAATCGTTCTGCTCGCATTGCGCTTCTGCACTATGCCGACGGAGACAAGCGGTACATGTTGGCGCCGGA
>Ga0210057_1000216_pt1 | contig 100542 bp, 196 predicted proteins | sample CryGeyCG2114_010_2_FD_183968 | JGI IMG/M metagenome (GOLD analysis project Ga0210057, IMG submission 183968) | Groundwater microbial communities from aquifer - Crystal Geyser CG10_big_fil_rev_8/21/14_0.10 (SPAdes) (version 2) | ecosystem: Environmental > Aquatic > Deep subsurface > Groundwater...
TACGGCCCGGATATACGGCCCGGATATACGGCCCGGATATACGGCCCGGACCTAACCGGGTGTACACAGACCAGAGCCCGCTATGTAAGAGAAAGGGAGGAGCGGGGTTGGGCTCGGCACCACACCTACCTCCAACCCCGGTGGCACACGGCATGACCACCGGTTTTGTTCCCGGGGGCTGCTCCGCTCCCCTCCCCTTTGTTTCTAGTGGTCGTGGTCCTCGCAGACCCCGGCCCGGCACTTGAGCCAGGCGAGGAAGGCGCCCAGCCCGAACACCACGGCAATCGGGCCGCAGACCAACCCTCCGTCGACACACGCGATGGCGATCACTTGCTCTCCTCCTCGTCGTCCGACTCCTGGGTCTGGCCCGCGACCAGCAGGCGTCGACCCTGCTCCAGCGTCATCTCCAGCCCGTGCCGCCGGCTCACTCGCTCGCAGAGGTCCACGACATCGTGAGCCTCCTCGGCCAACTTCAGGAGGTCCTTGTCTTTCAGAATCTCGCGCAGTCGCATGGTATCTACCGTCCTTTCTACCCGAAACGCGGCCCGCATCGAATGCATCGAAGCGGGTTATCGGTCCAGGCTGTAGGTCTCCAGACCAAACGCGGTCTCCAGCTCGTCCACGAGCACGCACTGCGGCTCGGTGTCGGAGGCCCCGGCGTTGGCGTAGGTCGCCATGAGCTTGTACATCACATCACGGATCTGGGTCGCCAGCTTGTGCTCGGACAAGCACGGCTCTGCGCGCAGACGGTCCTTGGCTATTCTCACCAGGGATGTGAGCGTATCGCTCAGGGTCTTGGCGACCTTGTTGTGATCCGGCTTGCCGTTCGCGATCTCGTCGGGCTCGAAGGTGTAGAGCTGCCACCCGCTGGCATCCAGCTTACAGGTGTATTGCGCCGTGGGCATGATCCCCTCCTTTGACTACTACCACGCGGGCCGCGCCCAATGCATCGACCCTTTACACAAGGTTTCCTTACACAGAGCCTGTATAGCGGGCTCAGAGCCCCAAGGCGAATGGCCCGGGTCAGATCCGGGCCATCAGCTCCAGTGTGTTGATGTTGAGATGCTCCTCGATGAACCTCTGGCGCTTGAGGTAAGCCTCGCGCTGCGCTTTCGTGAGGTCGAGTCGATTGCGCAATGTCGCGCTAATGACCCTCCAGAGGATTACTGCGCTCTCTCGCTTCATCGCCCACACCTTGACGTAGAAGGTATGCCCTCCGGCGTAATCCTCCCTTCGCTGTCCGCTGTAGAGCCAAGTAGCAACCCACTTGTGATTGATGGTGGTCTCGTCGTTGATGAATCCGTAGATGAACGACGCCCAAAGCTGTTGGGTCTGGACGGGCGTGAAGCGAATCAACGGGCCGACGACATCCTGGCTCACGCTGGGTAGACCGCCGCGACCGCCGCGTTGATGTACTCGATGAAGCCGGCCCCGGCCTTGTCGGCGAGCTTATAGCAGTTGTCGAACCCGTTTCGGCTGAAGTAGCCCAGGGCATCGGGGATCTTGCCCTGATCATCGGGAAACCGGCCGTCTCGCTCCAGGTAGATCACGACCAGAGACTCGGGCGCCCACTCGCCGGGATCGTCCTCGGGGGACCTGATGTAGTTCTCGGCCTCGATCCGGTTGGCCCCGAACAGCTCCATTGCAGCGGTCCGGTAATTCTCGACGATGTCGCTCATGGTGCCCACCTTTCTACCCGCAACGCGGACCGGACCAGATGCATCGATGTGGGGCTGCCTCACCCACCATTGTTGTGAGTGAGGCCGCTATTCCGAGCTGAGAGCTTGGAGCTCGGGGATCACTCCGCCGAGCTCGCCAGCCAGCTTGCGAACGTTCGGCTCGGGACCGAGACGAACTCGGCCGCCTTGGGCGCCCGGCCGTCCTCCAGGACAGCGGCGGTGAGCGTGCCGCCGCCCACGGCCCAGGTGTCCATGCCCGTAGCGTGATCGTTGATCCACGGGATCGCGGCCCGGTTGGGATCGTGCCCGTAGAACACATGGCCCTCACGGCCGTCGTACCAGTCGGCCCAGCGAAGGGTGTTCTCCCCTTCGTGACCCAGCTCGACCATCTGACCGCCCATATCCTTCCCCTTCGGGCTCAGGACTCCGGGCTTGTAGACGTGACGGACCCTCAGGATCCGACGCATTCGGTCCATGACTCGTCCGCCCCCACGGTGCCAGTCCTCGGGCGAACCGCTCGGCAGCGAGCCATAGTGATCGTAAAAGGCGGGGAAGAGCCCACCGTGGACGAGCAGGACATCGGGCCTCGGACGGGCGAACAAGGGCAGGCCCTTGAGCCAGTCGACCATCTCCTGGGTCAACTCGGGAAGCCAGGGCTCGCGCTCGATCCGGCGGACCGCGTCCCAGCTACCGTTCTTGAGGTGTAGCTCCCACGCACGGATGGCCGACTCCTCATGGTTGCCGCAGAGGCAAAGCGAGCCAGGAAAGTCGTTTACGAGATCGCGGACCATCTGCATGGTCTCGACGCTCTTGGGCCCCTTGTCGACCACATCGCCGAGGAACGCCCAACGGTCGCCCGGCTCAGGCCCCAGCTTGGCGTGGAGCGCCGCAAGCTCCTCGGCCATGCCGTGTACGTCTCCAACAATGAACAGTCGACTCATCGATACCTCATACCCTACGGGCCGCATCATCCATGCATCGATGCCCGCGTGTAACTCTGTGTACCACAACAACAGAGCCCGCTATCAGGCTTTAGGAGACTAGGACCGCCGAAGATCGGCGGCCTGTCTCGTCTAGCCTGCGAAACCTCCTCGCTTGCGCCACTCCGCCAGCGCCACCACCAGCTCGGCCAGCCGCTCGGCCGAGCTGACCAGCTCATCCGCCTCGCAGGTGCCCGCGAGGATCGCCTCGGCCAGCTCCAGTTGCTCACGCATGTTACTCTCGGGGTCCACTGTCGCCTCCGTTTGGTTGGTTGCCCGTCTGTTGACTAGTTGAAGCCTCGCACCTGGCGAAGCTCCTGCGCGGTCTTGAACTCCGCGCGCACGCGGCCGACCAGCACCTCGGTGCTGAGCGGGAGGGCGAGCGTGGGGTTCACCCGCAGCACGCCCTTGTAGTCCACGCCCATCACGGGCGTGTTGATCGCGGTCTCGCCGACCATCTCGGCGAGGAACCCCCACTTCTTGTCCTTCCGAATCTTCTGCTTGACCTTGTTGAGCTTGTTCATCTCGACTCCCTTCTGACTCCAACGCACGACCGCATCAATGCATCGATAGACATCGGGCCGACGAGCGGATGCACAGCGGTACACAGAGCCCGCTATTCTGGGCCCTCGGGCTAGCCCGAGCAGACCCCTTGGTCCGGCCCGGCGAGCGCCATGCGTCGCCTCAGCTCCTCCTGAGCCACTGGGATCATCGTGCGCTCGATGTCGCAGGTGTATTTGCGGCCCGCATACTCGCGAAGCTCCGCGTCGGTCCAGGTCGTCACGTCCCACGGATCGGTCATGGCTTCTCCAGTCCGGACTCGATGTCCAGTTGAATCTCGTGAATGATCGTGCAGACCACGGACTCCAGATCGGGCCGAATCATAGCCTGATAGGCCGACACCCAGGCCCGGCTGTCGCGCAGGTCGACCCGGCTCTCCCAGGGCACGCTTGCCAGCTTCTCCAGCACCGTCTCGGTCGTGGTGTTCATGGCTCTTCCCCTGCCCCCTCAACGCGGCACGCGTCAAATGCATCGATAGCCGCAGCCGGCCTGGCCCGACCCAACCAGCGTCGTTCTACACGAGCCCGCTATGTAGGTGTAAGGGCCCGAGCCAACCCCTTTGAGGGTCGGCTCGCGGACCGCTTACCACACCTTGGTCAGAACACCCGACGGGATGTCGAGCTCGAACACCTCCATGAGCATCTCACCGCAGTCCGCATGGTGCTCCGCCAGGAGGCGGGCGTGGGCCTGGGCGTCCTCCAGAGTGTCGTGGGGGGTGGCCCAGTACGCGTTGGGGGCGAACCCCATCATCCCGCAGTTGGCGATGTGGACCCAGGCGATCAGGGGGTGGTGTCCTCCCACCTTGGAGAGACACCGAATCACGTAGGCCTTGACGACTCCCTGGGGGGCAACGCCCCAGTAAGGCCAGTGCAAGGCGGTGGTCAGGATTCGCACGGGAGCCTGGGGGTCGGTCTCGGTCTCGGTCATCTCGGGCGTCGTGGGCATGGTCGCCTCCTTCTGACTACAACGCGGGACGCGGACAATGCATCGATACCCGACCCGGAGAGCTAAGCCCGCTATAAACCCCAAACGCCCAAGGCCGGGATCACTCCCGGCCTCGGCCCCTACGTCTCTCTGTCGCTTCGCCCGTCTCTCGTCTAGGTTGCGGGGAGCCGTTCTGAGCCGGGGGACGGCTCTAGGATCGTTCCATTTAACCTTTCTAGCCCCGTAGGGCCTTAGTGTTTTCTACGCGGGTCGACACTCATGCATCGACTAGGCGAGGCTGATTCCTCGCTTGTCGGCGCAGCGCTCAATGAACTCGATCTCACGCATGAGCCGGCCCATCTGGGCCGCGAGCTTGCGGCGCGACTTGGGAGCCGACTGGGCGAGCTTCCCGTTGTTGTAGGCCAGGGCACGCAGGCCCTTGTAGTGTTCGCGGACGGCGGCGGGGTCAGCGGTCATGAAGTGCATGGTGTTCTCCGTTCTCCGTTCACCTTCAACGCAACGGCGAGCGAATGCATCAATGCGACGGCTGCGGTGCAGGCGTGCCAGCACCCACAAGCCCGCTATTAGGCTCTGGGCTCTAGGCCCCACCCCTTTCAGGGTAGGGCCTGGATTACGCGCCGCACTCCGGCGGGGCCATCCATGACTCGTACTGCTTGAGAGTGATCTCTCCGGCCTTACAGAGCGAGTCGGTGAACTCGCTCCACGACTCCGAACGAGCGGGGAAGTCGGGGATCCCGTCCCGCTCGTAGCAGTCCCGCACGCTCGGCAGGTAGGCGCTTCGCCACTCCGCCAGAGCCTCGGCCTTGGTCATCTTGACTCGCCGCGTCCGCTTGCTCATCGCCGCCCCAATCTGGTAAACGCTTCGACCGAACATGTTGCTCTCCCTTGTCACTGTCAACGCGAGCCAACATCAATGCATCGACTGCTGGCGACGGGCCCTGACATCCTCAGAGCCCGCTATTCAGAGCTCAGGACCGAAGCCCTTAGAGGGCCTCCAGCTCGGCCTCCAGCTCGATCAGCTCGGCCTCCAGGCCCAGGATCAGCTTGGTAGTCTCGCTGGGTTGATCCAGGAGCCGCTCCTGCTCCCAGCAGACATCCTCGCCCGCGTCGAGGATGTCGGCGATCAGGTCCTCCCGGGCCTCGCTCACCCACCGGATGGAGTCGCGGAGGTATCGAGCGCGGCCCGCCGGGATCACGGCCAGACAACCTTGGGTCTGGCGCTCGGGAAGCTGAATCGGGCGAGCCAGGTCGCCCAGGAACTCACCGTCGGCCCCGTCGAGGGCGTAGACCGAGCGAACCAGGGTCCTGTAGAGAGTGTTGTTCTGCATCGTGGCCTACCTTTCTACCCACAACGCAGGCCGATGCGGATACATCGATGTGATGCCGACCAGGAGAACTCCGCTGGACCAGTACACAGAGCCCGCTATTGCGGCCCAATGGCCGAAGCCAATGGGAACCCGAGTTCCCATTGGCTATCAGCCGAAGCTGATAACCTCGCCCCAAGCCAGGGCGACCTCCGCGAGGAACTCCAGGCGCGTGACGTAGCTCATTAGACGCTCCCGGTCGTAACCGGCCTCGAACACGCGGCAGCCCACGCCCACGCCGTTGGCGTCGACGAAGACGCCCCGCGACTCGCGGGAGGGCTCGACAGCGCCCACGACGCGGACCTCGTGCAGCGCGAGGCGCCTCTGGACATCGGCGGGGTCCAGGTCGCCCCAGAGCCCATCGAACTCCGAACGGCTGTAGCCGAGGAGATCGAACAGGATCTTTGCGGCCGAACCGTTGGCCACGTTCATGGTGTGGGGGGTGTTCGCAACGCTGAAGTCGACGCTCATGGTATTCGCTCCGTTCAACTACAACGCGGGCCGCTTCGAATGCATCGATGTGATGTCGAGGATCCCGCGAGCTCAGGCTGAGCCCGCTATTACGATTTGCGGCCCGAAGGCCCCTTAGAGGGTGATCCCAAGCTCCGCCAGGCGGTCCATCGCCTGACTCCGAGCCGCGTCGCAGAGGTGCGTGACCTCGCGCGCGCAGGTGGTGTAGACCAGGCCATCGTTCGGGTCCTGGTGCGGGAAGGTTCGCTCCTTGTCCAAACGGGACTGACCGATCGTTCCGAGGGCGAGGATCGCGTCCGCGAGGATCGCCCGCAGCGCGGCGTTCTCGGCCTTCAAGTCTTGGGTCCAGTGCTTCGCGTTCATGGTCGACTCCCTTCAATCCTTACGCGGCACATCACTGATGCATCGACTCACTCATAACGGATATGAGTGGACTCGCTCACCCACAACAGGTGTGAGTGAGCCCGCTATTTGGTCCGAAGGGCCATGCCGGAGCTTTCGCTCCGGCAGGCGGCCCGGCAGGCGGCCCGGCCCGCCTAGGCCATCTCGGCCATCCCGGCCATCCCCATCCGGCTCAGGATCTCCAGACCCTCGCGGGTGATCGTGAGGCGGGGGTTACCGGGATCGAAGAGAAGGGTAACGGCCTTCTGGCCCGAGACCACGGCGACCGGCACATAGGCCCCAGTCGACTGGCGCGACAGGACCACCGCCTTGAGCCGGAGGCGGCGGAGGGGCTTGCGCAGCTTGAAAGCCACGTCGACCGCCGCAGCCAGCCCGAGCCCCGGCGGGGGGTTCTCCGGGTCCGCCACGGCGGACGGCACGGCGGACGGCCCGGCCGCGATGTTGAGGATGGAGGGGGCCTCGCCACGCTTGAAGACGCCGATATAGTGCCCGTCGAGCTTCATTTTTACTTCTCCTGGGTTCTCCCCTAACGTAGGGGCGGAGTGATGCATCAATAGGTTTAGTCCGCAGTGCTGCGCGCAGAGCCCGCTATTAGACCCTCTGGGGGTTGCCGGAGCTTCCGCTCCGGCAAGGGGCCTTAGCGCTCCGAGCCCTTGCAGTAGTGGCGGACCGTCCCGCCCCGAATGATGGTTCGGAAGCTACTCAGCTGACGCCCGAACTTGGCCTGGTCCTGACGGTCCCGCGTAACACGCCGCCCGTTGATGTAGTAGTGGACAGCGCCGGTCGACATGATCTTTACGAGGAAGCTCATACGTCAGTCTCCTGGGTTCTCCTCTAACGTAGAGGTGTAGTGGTGCATCGAGTCGACCGAAACCCTGGTGACGTCACCAGGGTTTCAGGACCGCCAGGACCTCGGTGCAACCAGAGCCCGCTATTAGGCAGGAAAGACTATGAGCCCGAGGGCGAACCCCCGGGCTCATAGTGGTCGCGGGCAGCGACCGGGTTGAGTTGTCTAGTCCGCGACCACTCCCCAGGTGTTCGAGTACTCCGCCGACTCGCGAGCCTTCTCGCGGATCGTGTCGGCGGACCACGCCAGGGCGTCCTTGTTACCGCCCGCGAGGTTCGACACGAGTCGACCGGGGCTGAGGGGAGCCTTGGGACCCGCGAAGGCGAGGACCGCCACGATCACGTGAGTCGCGCCCGACTCGCGGACTCGGGCGACCTCGCCCGAGTCGCCAGCGACATCGGGGTCGCTCAGGTAGGCGCCGACCGTGTAGACCACGGCCGCGACCCCCTCGACTGGGGCCGCGTGCTCGCGCTTGAGGTAGGCGTTGACGCTCCCACGCCAGGAGCGGAGGACGTACGCCTCGGGGTTGTCGACGTGGAGCCCGACCCCGGCCGAGACGGCCTCGCGGGCCGCCTCGGGCAGCATGACGAACCCCTGGCCCGGGGTCGTCTGACCCGCGAAGTCGAAGGACTCGCAGGCGCTCGCGAGGATTGCGTTGAAGGCGGCGGGGTTGAGCACCCGCGTGCCGACCGCGCTCGCGTTGAAGGCTTGGAGAATGTTCGCGTGAGTGAAGATCATTGTCGCTTCCTTGGGTTCGTCTCTAACGCAGCCCGTATCGGATGCATCGAATAATCGGCCTTCGGGCCCCTCATCGGGTAGAGCCCGCTATTAGGCCCTTAAAGGCCAAAGCCCCGGGGCTGAACCCCGGGGCTGAAACCTTCGAACCCATGGCCAGGGGTTTGATCAGAACCCCCGTGCGAGTCTTTGGCCCGTATCCTCGCCTTCCCCTCGCTGCCCCATGGGAAGACTCGGCCGCCTGACGTTTGCCTCGCGGTCGACTCGCGGGGCTTGGCCGGACTGGGCTAGGACAATTCGTGATAGCGCATTGCGGTCGCCTTTCTAGTTCGGCGTTGTTACCTGTTATCGACGCGGACCGCCTCGGATGCATCGAATGGGTCTAGGCTACTTGGTCGCCTTGGTCGCCTTTATCGCGGCGGCCATGCTCGCGAAGGACCCGATCGGCTTGCGGCCCTTGCAGCCCGTCACAGTCACGCCGCAGGGCGTCTGCCCCAGGTCGGCGACCTCCCAGAGCCGCCACTTGCCCAGGTTTGTCCTCGTGACGGCGAAGCGCCCGCAGGGGCTGACGAATCCGTTCGCTTTCACAGTCGACTCCCTTGTTGTTACCCGTAACGCTGATCGGTAACAATGCATCGATAGTTACACCACTGCGAGCCGTAAGCAGTGAGCCCGCTATTAGACCCAAGGGCCCGAAGGCCATGGGCTAGTAGCCCATGACCTCGTTGTAGCCGTCGCAGCCCCCGAGCATCCCAGCCTCGGTCGCGATCTCACGCTGCCAGGCCCGGCGGGCCGCCGCCTCCTCGCGAGCGACCCGCGCCGGGTCGTGGTTCTGGTTGCGGGCAATCTCGTAGACCCCCGGCCCATCCAGCTCAATGTACGCCGTGGCGTAGCCAGCCTCGACGGTCGCCTTCGCGAACATCTCCCGAGCTTCGTCGAGACGCGCGAAATCCAGCCCCTCCCAGCAGTCGTCATTGTCCTCGTCGGGGTGCGAACCCCAGAACAGGACCGTGAAACCCTCGCTCGTCATGGTCGACTCCCTTCTTACACTAACGCGGCCCACATCAGATGCATCGATCCGCCGCCCGCCCGAGGGCGCCCCAGGGCGGAGCCCGCTATTAGACTCTTCAGGGCTCAGGGCCCCTTGCGGGGCCCAGGCTTCGCGGCTCAGGCCGAACCGGCCGGCGCCGTGGCGAAGCTGTTGACGGCCAGCTCGCGCCAGACGTGGAGGCGCAGGAGCCGGGACATCTCCGCGTCGAAGGCGAGAACCCTTCGCGCAGCGCGGCCCGCCTGGTCGTCGGGCAGAGGAAAGGGGTGCGCGTCGGCCGCGAGGAGCTTGGCCGAATGCTTCGCCACGCTGTTGGCGTAGGTCGCCACGGCCACAATCTGGGCCCGGATCGCCGCGTCGATCGAGTCGACGCTGGGCGACTCGCCCGCGAGCACCATAGCCTTGATCGTCTGATAGTTCACTGTCGGCTCCTTGCGTGAGATACTCCCAACGCGCTCCGCTTCGGATGCATCGATGTGATGTTTGCGGACCATCGATGCATCCGGTGATGTTTCGCGTTGAAGGCGACCCCCGAGAGAGGAGACCCCCGATGGCTCACGCGTACGTGATCGTGGAGTACGACTCGCATCTGGAGACGGAGACAATCCGCGCTGTGGCGCTGATGCACGATAGCGCTGAGGCGTTTCGCGCCTTGTGCGAGGAGCAGGCGATCGCGTACGGGCTCGATACCGAGTCTGAGGCGGACGATTGGCGGAGCGACTTGATCGAGAAAGGGGTGCCTGCGGAGATAGTCGACACGCTCACTCCGCCCGCGAGCGTGTTCGATGCGGCCCGCGCTCGGATCGCCGAGAGTGTCACCAAGCGGCGGTCCTGGCGCGTCCTTCAGGCGCGGCTCACCTAGTCGACCGACCCAGCCCCCGGAGCGAGTCTCCGGGGGCTCACTCTTGACGCCTAGGCGAGCCCGCTATTAGCGAGCTCCACTCGCAGAGTCTGCGGCCCACCCGCCTGGCGATCGATGCATTGATCGCGGTCCACGTTCAAAGCGAACCCGAGAGAAAGGCCCTTTCAAAATGTCCGACCTCTACATGTTCACGGCAGGCCCCGCGTCCGACACCTACACGGTGTCCACGCCTTGGACCGTCGCGGGGGTCGACCTCGCGATGGGCGACCTCCCCGCCTGGATGGACCGTGCGACCCTGCACGGGACCATGATCATGCTGCTCGACTCGCCCGCGCTGGATGGCCTCAAGATCTCCCCGATGGATGGCGTGGGCGAGGCGATCACCGTTGGGGCGGTTCGGGCCGCGCTCGATACCTGGACCCGCTTCGACCGGTGGGAGCGAGCCTGCGAGGAGCGCAAGCGCTCGGGCCGGTGGATGGCTCGGGCGAGGCGCTCGGCGATGTCCAAGTCGACCTAGTCGACCTAGTCTCAGCCCCCCCCCCTTTGAACCCCCGGCCCGCCCCCGGGGGTTCGATGCATTGATGCTCGCCCGCGTTGGGAGTGAACCCGCGAGAAAGGATCCCACCATGATCGGCGAGCGAATGATTGTGAGCTACTTCTACACGCGCTCGGGCGAGTGCGTCACCTATCCGGCGATGGGCGCTCCCACGGGTCGCGTCGACTGGGGATACGCCGTGTCGCTCGGGCGCGAGACCATTTTCGCCCCCAAGGTCGCGAGCGCGGCCCACGCGCTCAAGGTCGCCCGGGGGCTCGCGTTGCCGAACCCCGTCGACCCCTACACCTGCGACGCGTGCGGCGAGTAATACCGCTGCGACGCGTGCGCCGACGCGTGCGAGCGCGGCGCAGACTACTAGGCCCCTGGCCTAGTCGACCGAACCCCCGGGAGCTTTCCCGGGGGTTCGATGCATCAGTCGCGGTCCACGTTCAAAGCGAACCCGCAGAAAGGAACCCACCCCATGAGCTACTTCACTGCCCTCGTCTCGTACGCCTACCCGAACGTTGTCAACGTTCGGCGCGAGTTCGTCACGGTTCGCGCCGAGACGGAGAGCGGAGCTCGCGCGTTGATCGCGGCGTGGGTCGCGGCGCGCGGAGCGCGGCCCGAGGCGGGCCCCGTCCGGGCTGGGTTCTAGGTCGACCAAGCCCCGGGGGTTCGCCCCCGGGGCTTCGCCTTGTACCCGAGGATAGCCCGCTATTAGTGGGATGGGCGTGCCTGCGGCCCGGATTCGATGCATTGGTGTTCCCACCCCTAGAAAGAGAACCCCGAGAGAAAGGATGTCTCCCATGAGCCAGAACTACCCGACCCTCGCCCCGACCCCGACGGAGCGCGATGTCAACGCGCGCCTGGTCGCCCGTCGAAACCCCCTCGGCGCTCGCGCGGGCGGCAGGGCGGCGGGGCTGGTCGCCCGTCGCCCGCAAAGCCCCCCGCGTCGGGGCTCGGGCCCCGGTAGGGGCTGGGCGCGGTCCGTCAGTCGAGCGAACCCCCGGGAGCGAACCCCCGGGGGTTCGTTCTTGTACTACACGGAAGCCCGCTATTAGCGAGCTGGGGTCGCGCTCTCCTTGCGACTGATGTTCGATGCATCAGACGCGGCCCGCGTTGGGAGTGAACCCGAGAGAAAGGAACCACCCATGGCCCGCCGCTCCCGCTCCAAGGATGTCTGCCGCTCCTGCGGCGATGTCTCCCTGATCGACGATGGGAGCTTCCAGCCCACGGGACTCTGTGCGGCTCACTCCGTCGCGACCGTGCGCACGGCTCAGAAGGCCGTGCGGGCCGCGTACCGCGCCGAGGCCGAGGTGGTGGTGACCGTGGAGGCGGTCGACCTCAGCCCCTGCCAGGGGCTCCCCAACGGCCCCTATCGCTACATCGCGACCCGTATGGGCGAGGTGGTCGTCAACGCGGACGGCGAGCCGCTCTAACAGCGAGTCGGCCTACCCTGCCACCCCTTGCGTTGTGCAAGGGGTGGCTTCATGTACGCCAGGCTCTCGCCTGGGTGATCGATGCATCAGTCGCGGCCCGCGTTCAAGGTAAGCCCAGAAAGGACCCTTCCCCAATGACCTTCAAGCAAGCTACCGCCGCCCACCTCGCCTCACTCGCCTCGCTCGGGTGGGCCGTCAGCCCCACCACCCTGAAGGTGCCCCACGCGACGGGGCCCGACGGCACGCGCCTCTACTTCAAGCCCCAGGCGGTGTACGCGGCCCCGAACAAGGGGCCCCTCGGCTCGGCGCGCTCGCTGCACTGCGACTCGCGGACCGTCCCCACGGCCGCCCTCGTGCGCGAGGGGATCGAGCTCGCGCGCTCCCTGAGCCTCTAGAGGGGGCCTGCACAACCCCCCCCCAGGGGCTGCACAACGCGGCCCCTCACCCCTCACCTCAAGGGCTGCACAACGCGGCCCGGAAAGAATCAATCCCATGCCCTGCACAAACGACGCCCTGCAAGCAGTCCGCAACACCATTGAGGTCCTCGTGACCGCCCTTGAGGGGATCCCCCTTGAGGGGGGAGCCTGGGGTGATGTGGACAGGGCTACCGAAAAGCTCTTTGAGGCCAAGTGCTACTTGCTGGATGCCCTCGTGAAGCTGAACGATCCGGCTGCCGTCGCTGAGAGCGAGTCCCTGTCCCTCTAGGGCCTGCACAATTGCGGCCCACCTGCACAACGCGGCGGCTCACAAGGGCCCCTCTCATGGACCCTCAGAAGGGTTCGCAGGGCCCTGCACAACTCTGCCCATGGGGGACCTCCCGTGGGGCTGCACAACGTAGCCCCCATGAGAGGGCCCCCCTCATGGGCCCTCTCATGGGGGCTCTTCTAGGGCCCTCTCATGAGGCGCCCTATAGGCCCACCCCCTCGGGGCTCATATGGGCCTCACAGTGAGGCTTGATCGTGGCCCTAGGCCCACGGCCCTGCACAACTCAGGGCCCTCCTAGGGCCCTCCTAGGGCCTCAGGTGAGGCGTCCCGTGGGCCTGCACAACTCAGGGCCCTCTCAGCGAAGGCCCCTCACAGGGCCCTCTCAGCGAAGGCCCCTCACAGGGGCCCACCACAGGCCCAAGGGCCTAGGCCCTGCACAACTCAGCAGGGCTCGCATAGGCCACCTCTCAGGGGCCTGCCACGTGAGGCACCATGAGCCCTCACAGGACGGGGCCTGTGGGCTCACAGGGGCTCACAGGGGCTCACAGGGGCTCACAGGGGCTCACAGGTGAGGCGCACCGATGGCAGGGCCTCACGGGCCCTGCACAACTCAGAGGCCCTCTGAGGGCCCCATAGGGCCCTCTCAGCGAAGGCCCCTCACAGGGGCCCACCACAGGCCCAAGGGCCTAGGCCCTGCACAACTCAGCAGGGCTCGCATAGGCCACCTCTCAGGGGCCTGCCACGTGAGGCACCATGAGCCCTCACAGGACGGGGCCTGTGGGCTCACAGGGGCTCACAGGGGCTCACAGGGGCTCACAGGGGCTCACAGGTGAGGCGCACCGATGGCAGGGCCTCACGGGCCCTGCACAACTCAGAGGCCCTCTGAGGGCCCCATAGGGCCCTTCTCGGGCCCCTGCACAACCGGACCCCCCCCCATGGGGGAACGCGCCAGGGCGACCCTGCGTTGTCGGGAACGCGCTCGCTCAGAGGGGGGCGCAGGACCTTGGTCAGAGGATCTGAGATGCGGAATTGAACGATGCAGATTCAACGACGCGGGTGGTACGCGGATGGTGGTGGTGGAACGAGCGGCCGACCGATGTGGTGACGGGTGTGAGGTGGGTTTGTTTGGGGTTCGATCTCGGCTCAGCGAAAAGCTAATCGTCGTTTTTTTCTGCAAAGGTCTGAAAACTCTTCGATGCAGATTCAACGACGCGGGTGGTACGCGGCCCAGCTAACCCACCGCTAGGGCGTCGAGAGGGTAATGCTCGCAGAGAGCATCGTAGGCGGCCTGGACCTCGTCGCGGACGCGTTTGAGTTCCCCAAGCGTCAAGCCATCCAGGTCCTGGGCTGTACAGACCACGGCCTTGGCCGACCTCACGGCCAACTGAGCTGATGACGGATTCAAATCCATCATCATCTCGTCGATCAAGCGCCGGTTTACTCTTCTGTAAGGGGTTGAGGGCAGATCTCGTCTTCTACGAGGTGTTGAGGACATCACTTGGAGAAGTAGACGACGAAGCTTCTCGATCGGCATGCGTCGATAGTAGGCCACATAGTAAGCCACGACGCCTATGCCGTAGATCTCATCAACTAGACGGGTCAGACGGTTCAATTGGGGGTCTCCGTGTCGTCGTCCCAATTCCAGTTGGTGATGACGTCGTACCTGGCCGTCTTGAGTGCGTTTCGAATGATCTTCTCTTGGTTTTCGTAGCTGCGCATTGCGTAGCCGTGCAGTTGATCAAGCCTAGCGTTGTCCTGCGACGGTTTGCCTGCCCGCGCCGACTTGCCCACGGTCGAGATCATTTTCATCTCCTGAATGTGATGGAGCATGCCCTTCAGCATGTTCTCGACGTTCGACAGGGCCGAAGGTCCGTAGTCACCGTGCGCGTTGTCGAAACAGAGACCCTCGCCGTCTACAGGACGGAACTCCAGGGTGACCCGCACGGCTGGCTGACCGCGATGCTTGTTCATGTAGTTGTTCTACCGAGATCTACAAAGGCCGGCGTGCTCTCTCTCTCATTAGATCCCTGCCAAGTCGTCCAGCACCATCAAGCGTTGAAGCTCGGTGAGCAACTCGTTGTTGTGGTCTGTGTGGTGCCAGGTCTCCCGTCCGACGTGGGTGTCTACGATTGAGAAACTGCCAATATGCCCCATTGATGGCACGGTGAGTCTGATCCGAAGGTTCTCGGCGCTTTTGACCCAGAAAATCCGGTAGTGACTGTCTGGTTTGACCAACCGCAACGAGTAGATCTCAAAATTCGCTTTCTCTGGATCCGCCTCGCCGTCAGACTGGCTCACGACACAATTTCCGTAAAGCTCGGCGGAGAGCTTCGCCCTCCAGATGATCTCCCGCTTCACATCATCAGACGTCATCGAGACTGACGAGATCGTCGGATCGTCAGATCGAGGCGAGTTCTGCTTGCCGAGATCGTCAGATCGAGGCGAGTTCTGCTTGCCGAGATCGTCAGATCGAGGCGAGTTCTGCTTGCCGAGATCGTCAGATCGAGGCGAGTTCTGCTTGCCGAGATCGTCAGATCGAGGCGAGGTCATCCAATATCATCGCTTGTCGAAGGGCGGTGAGCAACTCGTGCTCGTGGTCGTAGTCGTGCCAGGCACCGGTGGTGTCCAGATCTCGCTGGCTGAACACTGTGACGTGCCATGTACCCATGACGTCGTCGATGATAAGCTCGCGATCGAGTCGAACGCGCATGTAGTAGCAGCCAAGGCGATACTCGCGGTGTATCACACTGCTTGTGACGTTGTTCGCGACTGACCTGCCACTGGTGGCAATCAACCTCCTCGCCCTGGCTGCGACCTCCTTTCGGGTATCAGTCACTGCAAGGCCCGTCACGCTTCTCGTCGTTTTTCTTCTGCGAGTCGACCAGCATTTGCGCCAGCTTCAGCGGATCGCCGCCGGACAGCAGGGCGCCCAGGATCATGTGCGTGTTGGGCGAGAAATCGTCCAGTCGAAACGGGACCTGCGGTACGGGCTCTGGGGTATTCTCGTTGTGCTTCATGGTGTTGTTCTACCCGCGATCCTGGCCAGGTCTTCGAGAGGCATGTGACGCTGTAGCATCAGGTTGTAGTGCTCGGCTTTGGCCTCGTTGATCTCGATCTTCGGCTCGCGCGTGTTGTGCCTGATGAATGAGTAGACGACGCCGTTATCGTCGTGGGCAGAGACCTCGTACGTGATGCACGATACGTTGAGCACGTGGTTGTAAACCACATCGGCTGCCACGAACATGTGCAGCCCGTCCAAGGTGAGGTCCCAGTTCGATCCGTCGGTAAAATCACCGTAACGCGCAATAAGGAACGTAATCCTGCGGTGGAGGGTCGCGGCCAGCGTCTCCCTCACTTGGGAATGCTTGCCAGTCGATCCAGGACCAACTTGTTCCTGAGTGTCTCTAGGTGAACGTACCAGTCCTCACATCGGAACTCGTCGTCGGACCAGACGGTCACGTATTGCGCGTTGCAGGGGCGCAGGTAGTCGACTATGACATCACCAGCGGCGTTACCGTTGCTCCAGACGCGAAGTCCACCCAATCTGGCGGATCTCCAGTAGGAGCTACTGGTCTTGCCGTAGAGCTCCAGGAAGAGCTTCGCCAACACCACGAACTCGTCACGTGGGCTCATTTGATGCTCGCTATGGTCACTTGGGTCGTGTCGAGAAAACCTGCTCGACGAGGTAGTCCAGTACGTTGATTCGCCTCAACGCCTCCAGAGCGATGCGCTGACCCTCTACCATGTAGGGCTGATTGCCGAGGTATCGGTCTTTGCGGTCACAGTCGCCGTAGCACGCGAACGATTTGTGACCGTAGGGGTTCTCGACTCCTTTTACCCAGACGTTCAGGTAGGACCGAGTCGGGAAGGTAAGGTAACCGGCGCTCACCCAATCGGCCTTGACCGTGTGCCCGCCCATCCAATGAAAGAGGAGCATGACGTCATTGTTCTCGAAGCGTCGCCCGGTCTTTGAGTTGTTCATCGGCTCGAAAGGAGGCGTGTCTACTCCGACCTCATCTATTACCCGATAGGCGTTGGCTGAGAGCTCGTAAATTAGTGAACTTGGTGGCATCAGATCCTCGCCAGGTTATCCAACACCTGGGCGGTCCTCAGCGACGTGAGCAGGGCCTCTACCAACCCTATGTCGTCCGAGGCGAAAGAGAAGTCCCCGTGGGGGTCGCAGATCCAGATGTGGCGGTTCATGTATAAACAAGAGACCGACGCTCTGGTTACGAGCCTGTAGGGACCCAAGTCGGCGCTTCGAACACTCCGGAGTGCTGACCTCTTTGAGTTGTTCGTCACGAAGATCTGCGCGCGTAAGAACAGCTCCAGGTGATCTGCTACGGTCATCAGATGCTCGCCAGGTCGTCCAGCACCATTAGCTTGCGCATCGCCTGCAAGGCGAGCGTGCCTAGATCCCTACGAGACTTGATGTCCGAGTCTGACTTGAACTTTCTCCAGCACTCCTCGAAAACCAGCATGCCACGGTGGTCGGGCGGGCCTGACCAGCGGACCACCGTTTCGGAGAGCGAGTCTACGATCATCAGGTTCTTGTCCTCGTAGACGAGCATTGGCCCTCCTGCCTGGGGAGGCCACTGGTTTATGCGCGTCGGCCTAGCGCTGACGATCTGACTCGCCCGACGTCCGAGCTCCAGCTCGTCCTCGTGCGAGAGGCTCGGTCGTGGCTTCATTTTTCCCATAATCCTGTAGAACTTTCCTAGTGGTAGCCCACCGGACAGGCCGTCGAGTGAAGGCCACGGACTAGATGTCGGCGAGGTCATCAAGCACCTGTAGTTGCCGTAGTCGCTCAAGGGCCTTGACTAGACCGTCGCTGTTGCGGGACGTCACAACTCCTCTGCCGTCCTCGGAGTAGACCAGTTGCCACATCGGCCCATGTCCCGGTTGAACTCGAATCATGAAGCGCGCCTGAGAAATCCAGACTGAGACACCGTTCGCTGCGGCGTAGATTCCGTCTGCAGGCTCAAGGCACGAGCCGTGCGTCTTCGCGAGCAGTCGCGCGCGTCGCCTGAGCTCGCTGATCTGCCTTCTGAGGGGGTCAAATCCAGGTCCCATTCCCATGGATAGGTTCTACCTGGACCACAGTGTTACGTTTCGTCGGTAGATAGTTGCGGTTTCGTACGAATCGGAACTCTACGTCGCGGCCAAGTCGTCCAGGATCATCATGACCCGAAGGCAGGCCAGCACCTCAGAGGCGTCTGGCCAGCGGCTGAAGAGATGTTCGGTGCCGCGCACGGCATAGACCAGGTCCGACGTCATGTCGTAGCGCTCGTGCCGCATGTGCACCGTCAGGTGATCGGTGTCGATCACGTGGCACATCGAGATCGCCCCCAGGACCAGCTCTCGAAACGGCTCTCCGAAGATCGTATGGGCGATTAGCACTCGACCCCGCAGCAACCGCAGGCAGCGGTCACTCAGCTCGTCGAGTATCTCATCGCCGATCGCGCCCATTCCCCTAATTTAGGGCGCATCACTAGCCTAAAGAATCACTGATTCCCTTCGGTCTACGAACATCACGTTCATCCATCAACATTGCTGTCCAGTACACACGGTCGTCAGATCGTGCGGGTGCCCGGTCACTTAGCCGAGTGAATCTCGGTCGAAAGACCAGTATCACAGACCGTCTGTTCAGTATCTATGCGCGGTTCAAGGGGTTGAGCGGCGCCCGGCGCATCAAACAATGTACACAATGATGCACGACTGGATACCACCAGCCTACAAAAGTGTTTCGGGCTGCTAGATCGAGGCTAGGTCGTCGAGCACCATATGCATCCTCAAGGTCTGCAGCACCCTGGACGCACACGATGGTTTGTAGAACACGGCGTTACTGTAGCGCTCCTCGTAGACCAGCGGTCCGAACCCTCCGTGGCAGGACTTCAGGTGAACAGCGAATACGCTGGCGTCGTCGCCGATGATAATCACGTCTTCTAATTCGACAGCGCAAGAGTAGCCCGTCGCGCCAGAGAGGTGAGCACCGTGGGCGCGTAGAAAGCGCTTGCCTCGATCAACGAGCTCCTCTTGCTCACTTAATCTTGGAGAGGTCATCCAGCACAGTACGGGTCTGCAGTAGCCGCAGGGCTTCTGAGTAGGCCGCTTCTAGCTCTATCGGTTCGAGTAGGTAGGTTATTGACTCGGTTTGTCCGTCGTGCGCGTATATGCAGACGAACTCGCCCTTGATCTTCAGCTGAATGGTGAGCCAGCCCATCAGCGTGAGCTCCAAGTCGTCGAAGTTCAACACTCGGGCGGGCTTGGGACTGTGAGCTGGTCTCCGCTGGGTCCCATAATGAATGAGAGCTTGGTGGGCCGCAAAAACCAGGTTTTTCTTGGCCTCAGAGTCGGGCAAGGTCATCCAGCACCATGTCTGCGCGCATTGACTTGAGCACCTGAGGTACAAGTTTCTCCCGGTAGATGCTCCCATCGCCGCTGGCCGTCATGTGATAGACCGGAATCTTGTTCCGATTCGTGATCAAGTAGACCGTGAAGGTTCCCGAGCTTTTGTTGGCGTGGACCGCGTAACCGGCTGCAATGAGATCCTGCCACTCGTGGTCGAACGCGGTCCCTCGCTCGTAGACCAACCACCATGCCCGAGTGATCAACTCGTGATGGTCGCTGATGAATCCAAGCGGGTGCGCGGGTTGCTTCTCCAGGTTGACCACTAGGCGACGCCTTAGCTCGTTCCAGTCTCTAGAGCGTAGCCATGTCATCCAGCACCTGCTTCTCGCGCAAAACTGCCAGCACCAGCATGACTCGCGTGATGTTGTAGCTAAAGGCGCTGAACGTCAGGCCCTCGCGCCACGTATAGGCCTCGTCGTTGTCGACCATTACGACTAGCTGTCCATCCTCACAATGGATAGTGACGTTGTGGGAGACGTGGTGGACCCCGTTAGGTGGTGATCTACGATCACAGGCGAATCGGTAAGCACGCTCGTGGAGCTCAGTGACCAGCGCTAGCCCGTCCAGTGCCCTTTGCATGTGAGGGTTCTACCCGGTGGGCCGCAACATCTGCGCACATGGTGGTACGAAAGAAAACGGGTCGCGAGAACTGTCATGTATCCCTGTCCGCGCTAAAGCGGCCAGAGCAACAATTGACCGGTCCCAGGTTCCTCGTAAGGACCGCGCTCGATTTGAGCTAGATCGTCGAGCACCATGTAGGCCTCTAGCGCGGCGACAGCTCGCTCTAGCGTGGGTAAATGAATTTCGTCGACCTCACCCTGAGGGCGGCGGACCGCAACTCCACTCTTCATGCCCTTGAAGAAGATCGTCAGGTTTCCGGGCCTCCAGTTGACGGAGGAGATCTCGTTGATGTGATTTCCGCCGTAGACCAGCGCCGAGTTTTCACCTCGCCAGTGAAGCTCTAGGTCCCCGATCTTGTAGTAGACCGTCGTCAACGACGTGCTGGGTAAAATCGTGTAGCACTTGTCTCTGATGAGCCGGGTCATTCGTCGCTCTATCGAGTCAAGCAGGGACGCGATTCTGGGTGAGTTCAGGCTCATCGAATGAGACACAATCGTAGTTCGTGGTGGTGAAAAAACTTGCGCGTCATCACATCTGTATTCCGCGTCGCACCAACCTCACGGAATCTCCGCTAGACCGCCCGCCCCATAAGCTTGCGCAACCGCCTCAAAGCCAGATCAAGCAGCCTCGAAGTAGCTGTAGGGGCATAATCGTCGGCGCGCAGCACAAGCACCGTCGCCAAGACGTTGTTGTTGTCTGGGTCCTCAACCGAGATGTTGATCGCGCCGTCTGAATTGAGCGTCACACAGATGCCCGACTCGTAAATGACCTGTTCGTTGTAGCCGCTGTTCGATCTCCTGAAACCGACGAGCCTGCGGCTGCGCCTCTTTAGCTCGGCGAAACCCTTGCGCGCTTCGCTGGTCATCACTCGATTTGAGCCAGGTCGTCGAGTATCGAGAAGGACCTCAGAGTCTTCAACACGGCGACCGCTTGCTCCCTGTCCCAGACCCGCACACAACCATCAGTGTAGGCATCATAGGCGACTGTCGTGTCGTATGGCCAGGTTTTACTGGGGGTCAGTCTGTAGACGGTTAACCCGTGTAAGGAGTCCTCGTTGATGTTGACGTCGCCTACAAGGGCCTCAGACCTCCACTCATAGACACCCGGCTCTCCGACCTCCTGAACCTCGGTGTAGCCGTGTGTCTTCAGCAGGCGCCGGACGCGCACGAGAAGCTCGTCGCGAAGCTGAAAGTTGTTCATCTGGTCTAGGTCGTCCATCAGAGCTTAGCCAGGTCGTCCAGCACCATCGTCCGACGCAGCAGGGGTGACACGTAGTGCTCAGCGATGACTGGATCGAAGGTCTTAGCTGATCCCACGCACTTCGACAGGACCGTCCAGACGACCTGAGTTCGTCGACTCCAGATTTCGACCACCAAATCCCCACGACGTTTGCTGCGGACCATGATCTTGTGGTCTGGTGTCTCGAACTCCAAGCGCTTGTTGAAGCGGTTGTCCGGGATCCCGTGATAGTCCGGCTCGTGGGCGAGTAGAGCCTCAAGTCTCATCATGAGCTCTTGTCGTAAACACTCGTCGTGGGTCATAGCTCTGCCAGCAGGTCGAGCGGTATCCGCTGCTCAATCATGGGAATGAGCCAGGCGGCGTCAGCCTCGTCCCACACCGCCGCCGTGTCACAGCCAGGTAACCGTTGGTAGATGGTGAAAAACCCGCTGTAGTCGGGCTTCGATACGTGCAGGCCGTATTGAGTCCGTTTGATGAAGACGTTGCCCAGGTCCGTCTGGATCACAGCCAAGGTGGGGATGGTTCGATCCAAACTCTTCGGGGCGAGCTTACTGCCGGCTACGTCGAGTAACTTGTGGCAGAGGTAGTCGAACCGGGCCTGAAGGTCCATAGCCATCCTGTATACCCGGAACTAGGTGAGGTCTGCCATGTCGTCCAGCACCATCGTGCGGTCGATGACGTCAAGGACCTTCGTGATTCCTGTAAGGTCGACCACGGTGTGGCTGAGCCCATTACCCTCATAGACGAGCTCGTCGTCAAGGCGAACCCAAGTATCGAACAGCTCGATCTCCTGGTCATCGCACCACCGAACGACCCGCCAAGACGTCACCGCCACACGCCCCTCGCGAAGCGTTCGGTAGTTGTGAAGGCGAGGACTCTTCCTGGACTCGATGAACTCGTTGACCCGACCAATCAGCTTGTAGATCCGAGCCAGGTGATCAGGAAAAGGGCAAGGCAGGTTCTGCTTCTTCATAGCGCTAACGGGTCGGCGGGCGGATGCATCGAATGAAGTCGCAACGGCTTCGCGGGTGGTTACCCGGAGATAAGCCGCGCTCGTTTATTCACACTCCGACACCGCACGACATGACAGAAGTCCCGTGTACACAAGAGTCTTGGAAGCGACGAGTTTTCCACGACTTGACGACTCCAACGCCGACGCGCGAGCCCATGTTTGTCACGAAGCATCGATAGGTAGTTGCGTAGTTTGATACTCCTGCTGCCGCTCGTAATTCTCAAAGTTAAAACCTGCTGACGTGCCGAACTGATGACCAAAAGGGTCGTCGACGGAGTCGAATCACCCACTTGGTGTCGACGAGGAGTATGATGTAGGGGACGAGGATGAGGCGGACGAGCTCGCCATTGATTGCGGCAGCTCCGACAATACGGTTGATGAGCCCTCTCCAGTCGACCTTTCTAAAAATCCATAGGCGCGAAAGGTGGGGTACACGTTGTAGCTCCATGCCCCAGTGGAGCATGGAGTTAGCTACTTAAGGCGAATACGAAAGTGCTCCGGCAGTTGACGGTCCGGGTATCACCTAGACATGACTTGGGTGAACCTACGGCAAATCGAGGCGCAGATCGAGGCCCGGATCATGATCATGATCAACGAGAGCCCCGATCGTGGGGCGCAGGTTGACACCGTGCGGTCCTATTTCCGCACACTAGGACCTCAGCGCGTAGTCCTTGCGGCCGACATTCCAGGGTTCCTTGAGCTCTCATCCGACAAGCGGGCTAGGCGCGTCGAGAAGGTGATCGTACACCTCCTGAGGAGCGGCCGCGCTCGAATAGAGGTGTCTGGTGTAGAGACAGCAGGCCGTCTGGTTCCGCTGAACGTGCTCGACAAGATTGTTTGGGCTATCGAGCGGGCTGAGGCTGAGGCGGCTAACAGGGAGACGCCGTGAGCCGGAAGCGTGGCCGCGTTGAGCCTTCTGATGAGCTCGTAACTGTCCTGGAGACGGCTACGCTTGGGTTCCTGGAGCAGAGAGGCGGACGCGAGTTCTGGACTCACATCTCAACTCACATCAACGGATCGTTCATCAACCCGACCATTCCTGTTCAAAGGGAGTGGATCAAGTTGAGCAGTTACGGTCGTATGAAGGTCCTAGGAGCTGTAATGCGAGATCTTGAGGCCAGAGATGTGGTTCGCCGGAAGAAGAACTTCCATCCATATATCCTCGTTGGTATTCTAGACAGGATCGCAAAGGCGGTAGACGACGCCTACGGGAACAATGTATGAGGCGGTATCGCGGCGATCCATCTTACTTTATCCCGACTGATGAGTTCCGGATGGTGAACGAGTGGTGCTCGGAGCAGGTCGAGCGGCGGGTGTCCTTTGCAGGTAGTGTCGAGGCATCACAGCTAGTCTCGGTGCTTACAACGAACGAGGAGACCGATGTTCCGGTCGGACGGATCAAGCTGGACTTCGACAAGAGGTCGAAGTCCATCTGGCGCGCTATCAATCGACTGTGCGATAAGAGGGTGATCGAGCGCTACTACTCCAGGTATCCAGTCCACAACCGAAGTCGGTGTCGACTTCGAATGGTCAGCGTGCTGGACCGAATCGTTCACGCGTTGGAGACGACCGAATGAGCAGCATCTATTCGAACACCTTCACGCCATCGCTAACGGGCCGGATGGCGAACCATGCGCCAGCGATGCAGAACATTCCGGTTCCTCGCCCTTCATTGGAGGAACGAATCCTCCAGGCGCTAGCAGACGACTCAACCAAGACGTTCGGTCAAATGGAGCTCCTGTGCGGGGGAGCCGATCCGATCAACGTAATCGGAATGGACTCGATCCACGCCTTCTCAGACCGCCTGGATGAGGCCCTACGTGGTCTAATCGCCTGCGGCAAGGTGATCTTGGTTGCGAAGCGGCCTGAGCTCTGCTTCCGTCAAGGTACGATCTTGGATCGGATCATCAGGGAGATCGACCTGGATGACGCCATCTAGTTACATCAACCAGGAGATCTTCTCGCATATTGAGGTCTACGGATCAACCTGCATCGCCAACATCATGGTCAGCGAGCCGGATCCATGCTCCCGATGGGGGTCACCCCTGGAGATTGGTTGATGATGGTCCGTGGTGTTTTCAAAGACTTGGAGAGTCAACTCCAGATCGAGCCGTTCGTTCGAGACAACAAGATCAGCGGTGGCGTCTGGTATCGCTACCCCAACATTCTCCAGCGACTTGCGAACGCCGTCGATGACGCAGCTCAATAGGGCGCCCACCTTTTCCCCCAACGCCGCGCTGACCAACGCGGTTGTACGCTGGGTTCACAGATCCAAGCCATGCAAAGCTGAGTTGATCGGCGTGTTCGCCAAAGGCATAACCGCTAAATCGAGGAACCCGGCGTGGATGATGCTGCCGGTGTTCGGAGGGTTGAAGTGGGTGGAGCTCGGGGTTCACGAGCGCAAATACTTCGTGCGCATGACGATTGCCCACCTTGTTGACAGCGGCGTGCTGCGCGTATTGACGCAGGAGTCTCGGTTGAAGAACCAACGCCTGAAGAGATTTGAGGTTGCGTCCCTCTTAGACGCCATTGCGGCTGCCCGCCTCCGGCTGAGTGGGTCTCGTGGATCAATCCGGATACGGGTCGGCATATCCAGTCCTACCAGGAGCGCGATAAGTTGCTCGCGTCATCCTTCTTCCGCAAGGATGGTCAGAGCGATGAGGACTACCTCAAGGATATTGGCGACAGAATGGGCTGGGAGTTTGGCGATCCGCAGGATGGGATCGCGGTTGTCGACTCATACCACATCGACTCCGAGCTCGGCCTCTACATCTTCGCCGAAACCCTGAAGCGCCACGGACTCGTCTGATGCGAATTCCAGACGATGAGATGCATCTGCGACCGCAAGACGAGGTCAAGCAGTCAGAGTGGGGAGGGCTGGTAGTTGAGCGCACGATCGAACTCACTATCTGCCGCTGCCGCCAGTGCAAGGACAGGTGCGTCCGATTGAGCGAGCCGCCTCATCTGCTGTGCGTGCACTGTCATAACAACCACACCCAGAACGTCGACGGCGTCTACAGGGGTCCATTCTCGGGGCCCAGATGACAATCAAAGGTCTGATTGTAGGCCGCAAGGTCTTGGACGCCATGCTCAACAGTCCGCACATGGGAAACCTGTGTCCCTACAATGAGACCGAGGCGGTTCATCTGATCGGAACCTACGGTCGATTCAACGTTTACTGGGACGAGAACATAAAAGACGACAAGCTAATAGTGGTATACACACAACACCCTGGCGGCGGTGAGCCTGACCGCGATATGGTCAGTCGCTGGAGGGAGCAGCTTCCTAATCACCCCGATGGTGGTGGCTGGATCCTTCTGACGCAGGGCCACGAGCCTTACCAGGGGTCAGTGAATCGTGAAACTAACTGGGGAGCAGGTTGAGGAGCTAAAGGAGCTGCTTGACCACCACGAACAATATGGATCGTGTAAGCCGGGGGACGAGTGCTGTTCCTCTGATCTGCATGAGTTCTTGCGCGATGTGGTGGCGGACGCATGAACATCTGGGTCGAGAACCACATCAACGCGAGGAGCTTCACTCCCGTTGAGCCGACCGTCGCGATTCGAGTGTTTGACCCTGGTACCGTCAAAACTCCTCAGACTAAGGATGGGGAGTGGCGAAACGGACCCAAAGCTCCTTTCCCTTCTGAGCGCTACGTGGGTGTGTGGGAGTACACCTTCGACGACGTGCTCTACGATGGGTATCCAGAGGATTACCGGGCTGAGCTTATGGCGAACCCGAGATATCACCCATTCACCGCAAACATGGCCGATGACATCATTCGTCGGTTTCTTCATGTGAGAGGCGACATCAAGGCGCTTTTGATTCACTGTCACGCCGGGGTGAGTCGAAGCGTTGCGATCGCAAATGCACTAGACGAGATGTTCGAGCTCAATGCGCGGTGGTGCGGGGGGTCAGCACGGTTCAAAAATCGTGCTGACGGTTACGTCGGTAACGACTTCGTGTATCGTCTGGTGTGCGAGGCAGCAGAGAGAGCTCAATGAACCGAGTCGTCTTGAAGGTGCCGACAGGGTCTTACGAGGTTACCGACCGCCGATTTCCACTGCTCGCTCTCCTGCTTGAAGTGCTCAAGCACAGGACATGGCACTTCTTGCGAGGCGAAGGATTTCGGGACTAATCCATCAGTCCCGTGTATAAGAAGGGGATGGGACGAGCCTTGACTACCTCCGAGCGCGTCGCAAGGCAGCGAACTATGATGAGTCTCCGTCGTTGGATGGAGCTCAACGATGTCTCTCGACAGGACGTTGCCAACGCTCTTGGCATCACCAAGGGCCACCTCAGTACGCTAGTCAACGCCAACCGGCAGGCTACGGAGGTTCAATGTCAGAGGGCGCAGACCATCATGAATGGTGGGCTGGTGCCCGAGCCAGGCGAGGCCAAGGTTGCCAAACCGCGCCCGAAGTCGAACCAGCGAGGGTTTGGAAAGGACAACGGCCAACAGTCGGCGGCCGGTAAGAAGAAGTTCGATAAGCTGCGGCCCATGACCGAATTCGAGACCAAGTTCGTGACTGATGTGGCCAAGGCGTGGATCGATGCAAACAAGAACGCCGACAAGAACGATCTCGTCGAGATCGTTCGCGCCTTGAGTATTGGTATTCGCAGCTGATCTCCGGGTAGAACGAGAGTGTGAGCAGCACACGCGTCAAAACGAAGATCGGTCGACCACGCTGCCCCTACTGCCACGACGACATCCAGCCCGGCGGCGACAACTACGCCTGCCACGAGTGCCTCGCCTGGCACCACACGGGTTGTTGGCACGAGCACGGAGCTTGCGTCGGTTGCGGCAACGACGTTGTGCGCAACCCGATGACCGGCACGTCTATAGAGACTGATCCCCGTGGAAGGGATAAGCCGAATGTCCGAGAGTCGTCCAGGGGTGCGTCGCCTGGAAAAGGCGGCTGTTTCATCCACGACCGTTTGAGCCCGCAGGCTCGTCAAGACCTCTACGCGTTACACGGAGTCGAGAACGCATCTCAGATGATGTCTGAGATGTGCGACTGCGAGAAGGCGCCCGTTGCACTTGTTGAGAAGCGCAAGCGCATTGTCCGGGCCGAGAAAGGACCGAACCACCTCGCCAGACAAGATGAGCACGAGCGACCACCCATCACGACTGTGGACAAATCGGGACATCCAACGACCTGGAGTCACGCCACCAAGGTTCGCTTGCAAGACAGGGCTCGTCAGGAGCGAGTGGCCGTCAAGAGGAAGGGGTGGGATACATTCCAGATCATCACATACCTTCTGGCCTTCCTGATTGGTCTGGCGATCTTCATTACGGAGGTAGTGATCCGCCACTAGTGAGATAGCCGTGGAAAAGAAGAGTCAGCTAAGACGAAACAGGGATCGAAAGCCGGATGACCCGTGGCAGGATTTTCGGGCCAGGGACGAGGCTCATGCCCCATCAATGGGGCGGAATTCCAAACGAGTGGAGGCTTGGCGCGGCGACGATCGAGATACAAAGTTCTCAGGACGTCGTGGTCGAAAGCGTCGAAAACAGGAGCAAAGGGTTGAGCGTCAAAGACGGGTCAACGAGCGAGAGTTGAACGACGAGTTGCGGCTGCGCCGCGTGCTGGTTGCCAAGATCAAGCCAGTGATCGACGAGCTCTGTTCGCGGTCCGAGTGCGGAATCGCTGTTCCTCTCAACACTGACGACCGTGACCTTGATGTCATCAAGAAGATGTAATGTCCCAGTGGCCGCATCGTCTCCGTGTTGGTAGGGGTCAACCACGTTGAAGTCCGACAAGTCACTGCGTGGGAGGAGCTGACCTCTAGTACGCTTCAGAAGCTTAGTGAGAGTGGGCTTCGTCCGTTCCGGATGAAGAACATCTTGTAGATCATCGCCGACAAGGTTTAGGAGGCATCAGTGGACAGGTGGTCGAATACCAAGGTCACGGACGAGGACATCCGATCGATCAATTCCGTTTCGCGGCTGGCCTTAATCGTTACCGATCAGGTTTTCGACTACTGGTACGACCCCTGTGGAAAGAGTGGATTCGATCTCAAAGGTTGTTTCACGCCGAGGGCGGCGCTTGCGCTCACGAGGTTGCAGTCCATTCACACTGACGATCTCGATGGTGCGCTCACCAGTCGTAGGGTTCTGAACTCGAACAGCTCGGACTTTCTCGCCTCAGCTCTGCTTAAGGAGCAGGCCGGTGACTTCGATACCATCAAACCGCTGTCGCGAACCGTGCTACATCGACTCAAAGGACTGTTATGGCACGGCGAGCTTGTTGACCGGACCGTCCTCGACGACATCGTCGACGCGACATCCTGAGGAGGATCAGTTGAGCATTTACAGTCGGGCGCGCGATGCCGCCGTCGTTTTTACGCGGCCCGCCAAGTCCAAGCGGCCCCATACCGATCTCAAGACCATGGATCACGTGCTTCACGAGTTGTGGTCAGAGCGAGCTGGGAGTCCAGGTTACGACAAGGAAGAGAAGCGTCTCTGGTTGGCGCTCCAGCGGTTCGTGGAAGAGAAGGGCGGGGTTCGAGCCCCAGTAAGCGAGTACCTACGCTGATGGACAACCACCGCATCGACTTGACCTGGGAGGGCGAGTCAAGATTTCGCACGGTCCTGTCGCTGCTACTCAGCCAGCACAACCGCAAGGATGGTCTATTCGAGCACTACTGCGTCGACCCAGATGTCGGTCTTGTCCTCTTCTGGACGAAGTGCTCGATATCACAGCCTCTGCCCTACCCGATGCGCATTGGAGCCCTTGTCGAGTTCGCCTGGAACTGGCTGGATACTGCCGATTACGGTCGCAAGCCGAATTTTGATGGCAGCAGCGGCAAGGGCTGGCGGATCTACAACGAGGACTGGGGCCATGTCAAAGGAGAGTGGGCCGCCATCTGCGCCATCCAACCCGTATGGGCGATGTATGGCAAGTAGGCCGTCCACTTAGTGAAACTCACGCACGATGAGAAGCTGACCATCGCCCAGAGGGCGGCGGGTTCTTACGCCACCATTTCGAAGCTCCGGCGGATCGTTGAGGACCACAAGAGGAACCGAGACCCAGACGACGCTCCCTACTTGGAGTTTGGCCGGCTTGTTCTCAAGCAGACATGGACGTGGCCCGACTACGAGAGGCTACAGCGGGGGGTCCTGAATCTCTGGCCTGAGCCGTTCGGTCCGCAATACGTTGGTGGTTCGCCGGTAGAGCAGAAGCCCAAGAAAAGCCGGAAGGCCGCCGGGAAGAAGGATAGCAGGGACAAGCCACCACAACGAAGGCCGCCGAAGGCCGGTCTCGACGATCTCCTTAGAGTCTTCGGCATCTGACATAGTCGCGGACTATTATCCACGATGTCGAACAGAGGATTGAAAAGAGGTCCGATGAGAATCGAGATTAGCTTCGCTAGGAACCGCCCACGCTCTGGATGCGGTGTTGACATCATCGACTACGATGACGAGTTCAAGCGTCGGTTGATGGCGTTTCTTGAGCATGAGGGAAAACACTGGCAGAGCTCGGAGCTGCGTGTAGTACATGAGTCGGTTCGAGGGCTCTCCGGCGCGATTGAGCGCGTTTGCCCGGAGGAAGGCGGGCACCCGTTCCAAATCGTGATCAACGTCGGTGGCGAGGTCGACAACTCAGCTGGACCGCACCTCTATTGATGGAAGACGATGTCATCATCCGGATCAATAGAGATCTTCAGGATGTCCTCTTTGAAAACGGCGAGGAACCAAACTTCAGAAAGGGCGACCTGGTTCGCGCGCTCGTCGAGGTTAGGGGATACGGCGTTATTGCGCGTGTTGACTACGGTTGCGGGCAGATCACCAGTCTATTTTCTGGTTATGACGACCTCAGAGGACCTGCGTTCGAGGTTGTGTCAGTACTCGACCTAGTTCGTCGAGCTACGCTTCCGCCTGACCACCCAGACTTCTACGATCCCGACAAGTTCTTCTGACCACGTAAGTAACGTCGATTCCTGGCGGATACGAACATTTCTTGGAAAAACGCTTGAAAGCCGAAGTGCCGGTGATAGTCATGAGGGCATGAACACGCGCGGACGACTACAGCAGTAGTGCCTACGCGGGGGCCTCGAACCCGCACCCCATAGCTGGAGCCCGTGGCCTGCCCAAGGCCACCAGTTCGCCGTATCGGTCCCGGACCTCCCCGACCCCCGTTTCCCCACTCCCCCCCTTGTCGGGGGCGGGGGGTCCCTTCTATCACTACTGCATCGTTCGGGCCGACCTTCCACGGGGCCTCCAGAGCGCGCAGTTGGTGCATGCCGCAGGCGAGAGCGCCGCGAATCAGCCCGTGCCTGATGGCACCCATGCTGTGGTGCTGCAGGTCGACGACGAGGAGCACCTCCTCGATATCGCTTCCAAGCTTCACTGGGCTGGCATCCCCTACAATCTGATCATCGAGCCTGATCTCCCTCTCTACGAGAACCGTCCCCTGGAGGACGGACAGGGAACGGCTATCGGTATTCCTCTTGTGAGCTCTGCTGAGCGCAAGAAGGTCACCGCCGTCGTCGGGAGGCTTCCGCTCCTCCGATGACACACACGATTGCCTACACTCATGATTCACATCACACTGGACCTAGGAAGGTCCGGTGGAAGAACCGTACGCCAGAGGAAAGTCGTTGCTCAGCACCCTGCTTGGCGCAGGCGCTGAAGCCCTCGATATCTACCTCGCCGAGCGGATCTCAGACGGCGAGTGGGACTTCGCCTTCTGGAACTATGATCCGGACGGTGTCATGTGTACCTATCGCTGCCCCCTACATCGCAGCATCTGGGTTCCAGTCGAGACACCTTCCTACACCGGGAGGGCAGAACCGTACGAGCGACCTGAGGAGCAACACTCCAAGAAGCCGTGGCACGGCGATCCAGACCCTAAGTAGCAACCCTCGCGGGGATAGCTCAATGCAGAGCGCCGAACCTTCGGGTTCGGAGGTCCGTGGTTCAACGCCCGGTCCCCGCATTTCATGCACCCGTAGCTCAGTTGGAAGAGTGTCGGACCCACATACGCTTAGCGGTGGGTATCCGAAGGTCGCGGTGTTCGAACCCCGCCGGGTGCTTTTTTCAAGCGCGGATAGCTCAGGCCCCTTGTGGGTGAGGAAGAGCGCTCACTTCGGTGAGAGGTCGGGCGGTGCGAACCCCCCTCCGCGCATTTCGTCTTCAGTGAACCGCCATCGATCGATTCGGACCCTAGCGCTGGGGAAAGAGCAACCGATGATGGCGGAGCGGTCTGCCCAGGTGCGAAGGCCAAGCACTAACGGGATGGGGTTCGATTCCCTGGAAGGCGGTTTCTGCTCCCGTAGCTCAGTTGGTAGAGCGTCGGATACATCGCAGGGTGTCGGGTCGACACGGCCCATGCGACGCCGAAGGTCGTGGCGTTCGAGTCCCACCGGGAGTTTCAACCATCGGTAGCTCAACAGGCAGAGCGACCTGCCTCGGCAGGGAGATGCGGCGTTCAAATCCTGTCCGATGGATGTAGGAGGATGACATGGATCGAGTTAGCGATATCGAGAAGGAACTCAAGGGGCGCCTCAGAGAGCTCGACCCTGAGGCTATGGCCGCATCGGCGTCTGAGGTTCAGCGGCTGCTCGATCGTCTTGACGACTACAGGAAGCGAATCCAGGATCGAAAGCACAAGTGGGATGCGCAGATGGCCCCATTGTTGCGCGAGCTCCATGAGCATCGGCGGACGATCGACTGGGCTCGACGGCGGCTCGACCCCGAGGGGAAGGGCACGCACTTCAACGTGCTTGTCACCTACGAGGTTGCCGAGCTGATCAAAGAGATCGAGAAGCGACGGGGCAGGATCGTCGCGTCCCGACTGCTCTACGGCTGCAGGCTGGAGGACAGCTACGCGGAGGAGACCATCGGCGTGCTCAAGGCGGCTATCGAGGAGGCCAAGAACGAAGAGGCCAGGTGGAGACGTCTTCTGATTGAGTCCAGGGAGAAGCCTCAGAAGAAGTGAAAACTAGGACGGGTAGTTCAACGAGCAGAACAACCGCCCGGAAGCATCAGGCTGCGCGCGTAAGCCCGATGTGGAAGGAACGGGAGATGAGCGGTGCGAGTCCGCTGCCCCGTCCGTTGGATGTCAGACGAAGTGGAAACAGGCGAAGGTCCATCCTCTCGGGGAGTGCTTAGCGGAGGCGTCCATCTAGGTGCTGAACGCCCTGCGCATGGCTCCCAAGGCGATGCGCGGAGGAAGGGTCGTAGTCGGCGCGAGACCGGCCAGCACCTTAGGTATAAACAACATGGGGCGGTTAGCTCAGCCAGGTGCAGATAGGCCGATGGAAAGCGCGATTCGAGAGCGTACGGCTCGAAATGCGTCGACTGCCGGAAATCCTGCCGCGAGTCATGAATCGCGAGAGTGCCGGACTAAGGCTCCGGAGGTCAGAGGTTCAAATCCTCTACCGCCCATCGCAACCACGGTTAGCTCAGTAGCAGAGTGCTTCACCGAGATGGTGGAGAGGCGTGCGGTGCAATTCCCGCACCGTGGATCATCCGCAGGTAGCTCAGTAGATAGAGCGCGCACCGGTCGACCTTTAGCGACCGGGCGAGGCAGGTGGTGCAATTCCCCTCCTGCGGGTCTAGGTCCTATCCGAAGTCGGACGGTGCGGATTGTAGCCCCGCACCTGCACGGGAGCGTTACCCGTTGGGATCATCGGTCCTCGTAGCTCAGTTGGTTAGAGTTTGTGCTATGCTGATGAGCATGAAGCGTTCAGAGCTGAGAGAACTTGTTGATGATGGGCTTTCACAGCGACAAATAGCGGCCAAGCTCAGTGTTAGTCATACGACAGTGCGCTACTGGTTGCGGAAGTACGATCTGTGGACAAGTAAGCGGAGGCGAGAGCCTCTCAATGCGTGTGAGCTGTGCGGGAAACAGCGTAGACGCGGAAGAGACAGCTACAACTCCAAGTGCTGGACTTGCTACGTCATGATCAGGAGGATCAAGCTCAAAAGGGCCGCCATTCTCTACAAAGAGGGAAAGTGCTCAAAGTGTGGTCGCAGCGACGGTCCGGCGGATGCCTATGACTTCCACCATCTCGATGGTAAGGAATTCAACATCTCTAGAGCGCACAGCTTCAGTCACGAGAGGATTAAGCGTGAGCTGGATAAGTGCATTCTTGTATGTGCGTTCTGCCACAGGGTAGAACATAGTTGTGACCAGGACCCGGCCATCATCAAGATGGTCGAGTTGCGACCAATTGTTTTCTAGCGCCCATAGCTGAGTGGTTTTAGCGCCGAGGCTGTAGACATCGGAGACCTGGGTTCGAGTCCCAGTGGGCGTTTTTTTTTGGTGTAGACCAGAGAGGACATGGGTTCGAGCCCCATCGAGGATTTTCGCCTGTAGTTCAGCGGAAGAACATCCGGACCTATGGTATAGACCCGGAAGACCGGGGTTCGAGCCCCCGTAGGCGATTTGATTGATGTCGTGTGGGTGAAATACCCCGCGTGGGCATTGCCGGCACACGGCGCCCCGCTGACGCGATACGCGACTTTGCCCACGAGTGAGGCGGGAACGGCTCCAAAATGGGAAGGGGCTGCCCCCTCCACGTCATTGTTGACACACTTCCAAGAATACGCCTATGGCTGTGGGGATAACTACCCGGCGACGGTGGGAAAACGCCCTACTCGTTTGTGGAAAACAGCTTAGTTTACAGCAGATTCCGGGGAAATCAATAAATTTAGGGATTTGGTATCGGGCGTGCTAATGGTCTCCTACCACCCGATGAGGTGGGTAACTAACCCAGCAACTGAGAGTAGTCTATGACCAACCCGACCAAGACCGACGGACCGATCGTCTTCATCGCTACGTCCGAGATGGCTGAGCAGACCGGCAAGGCTCTGAAGTCGGGCGAGACCTACGTGGCGCAGCGCGCGTCCCGCGTCTCGCCCCAGATCGAGTCGACCGAGTCGACACATCAGCCAGCCCCACGTCGAACGCGCGTGTTGCGAAGCTCCAAGGATCAGAAGCTGAACCGGCATCGGCGAACCAACCGTCCCCGGGCTGTGATCAACTACATCAAGGAGCATCCGGGCAGCCTCATGACCGAGATCGAGCAGGGGACCCAGATGAACCAGGCCGACATCCGCCGTGTCCTCAACGATGCCCGGGAGACCGGAATCGTCAGTACCACGGGGAAGAGGCGCGGCCTGCGCTATCACCCGGGGCCGGCCCTCGTCGAGAACGGTGTCGTCGAGACCAGCGCCGTCAACGGTGACTAGCACCATCTTCTAAGCCGGCGGCCGAGGCCATCGTCTCAGGACTTGGCCGCCGTTGGTGGGTGAAAGTTTCGCGTATTCCTCCTCTTCCTGTATTAGAAGGAGGAATCGATGATCACACCCCAGGAAGCTGCCAAGCAGAACGACAAGCTCCACGCTGACCAACTAGCCGCTGCTGAGAAAGCTATCGACAGCATTCTCGCCAGCCGGTTTATTTCTGGTCGGTCTGTATCAATCGACGCGAAGGCTATTCCGATCAAGGACAGTCCCCTCAGGGAGAAGCTGCTCGCTCGCTACAAGGCGGCGGGGTGGTCAATCAAACACGACACCGGTGACCAGAGGGACTGGTACGACCACTACGTTTTCTCGGCTCGCTCGACCGGAGGTTTGAACTACCTGGATCGATAGTTCAACCACAAACGCCTGAGATGATGTAATCTCCTCACGGAGGCTCATCATGGAAAACACGCGTCGTCAGATGGTTCGTCCCGTGGGAGCTGTCAGCTCTCCAGCTGACATCGACAAGAAGTGGAAGCCGGTGACCAAAGGGCTCACACCACGCGAGGCGGTTTACACCGCCTTCGTCATGGAGCGTGAGGTTCTCGTCCTGCGCGAGCGGTCCCCGGAGGGGGTCATCCCGGGCCTGAAATACGTCTTCCCGATCATCCGCAAGGCAACACCTTTCCTGATCGATCGTGACCTCACCGAAAATCTGGTTCGCGACACGTTTCGAGAGGCCGCCTCGTCTGTCCTTGCGGCGGCTGATTCGATCCGTCACGGCGCTGTGGCTGAGGCCCCCTCTCCGGCGGAGATCGCCGAGTTCATCGATCCTGTGGCGATCCGCGCCAAGGCCTCGATCGAGGACCTTCGGTCTCAGCTCTAGCGACTCGTGATCAGGCGTCTGAGCTACTACGCGGAAGAGGCTGCTCGAACTCCGTTCGAGCAGTTTGCTGCCGCGCATCAACATCACGTGCTGGTGGTTCTTCCGCCGAACGACACGAGCTCTGAGTCTTTCCACACCACCGATTTCGGATCAAAGGTTATGGAGACTCGACCGCCTATCGACGGTCGGTATAGGGTAGCGCCGCTTACAAGGCGGATCGATGGTCATCCGCTCAGCGTGTTCTTGACCGTAGGTCGGGCGGGAACCAATGACATCGTACTGAAGGACATCGAGGTGTCCAAGACACACGCCATCTTCGAGGAAGACTCGCAGGGCAACTGGACTGTCCGAGACAACGACTCTACCAACGGTACGTTTCTAAATGCCCAGAGGGTAGCATTGGGCGGTAAGAGGCTGGTGAGATCCTCCGACACTATTCGGTTCGGAGGGCTAAGCGCTGTCTTCTTCAACCAGTCTGACTTCTACCAATTCCTTCGCTCTCGCGAGGTCGTTGACGGTCTTCTGGATGAGTAGAATACGTTGATGCAAGTTGAGCGAACCAGCCTTCTTCTGGTCGACCAGATTAGCTTCAGCAGTCTTACCCCAAGGCTAGGAGATCGTTCCCCTTACATCGACCACTGGTATCTAGAGCACCAACTCCATCGGTTGGACGAGTTCATCCAGGCTATAGTTCCACTTGCTACCCGGGCCGGCGCTGCCCTAGGAAGAGGAGCAGCTAAGGCCAGAACAGCCGCTGCCCCTGCACTTCGACGAGCCTCTCAGTGGACCCGAAAGGCTGGATCAGACGCGCTCGCTAAGGGGCGTAATGTGGCTAGCAGGGCAAAGGCCGGCTATCAACGGGTCAAGCAGGTGGCCGGCGACGTCCAGAAATTCAGGAAAAGTAACGTTGGTCACGCAGCAGAGCGGCAGGTCAAGGATCTCGCGAAGAGGGACACCCTGTCGGGCGATGGTGATCAGGCGACCAAGCCGCCGGTTGCTCCGGTTTCTCCCCCGGCCCACGACGGTAAACCAAAGTTCGACACAGCGACCACAGGAGACAAGGCAGAGCCATCACCAGATGTACCCGGCGGGGATGAGAAGGCCGTGGCTAAGGCCGGCTCAGAAGCACCATCGACGCAAGGCGGTGCAGGGCCTGACCCGAAGCCGCCTAGTGGTGGAAGCGATCGAGGACCGCGTGGAGCCGTAATAGCTAAGGTTGGGGATCAGTGTCCCAGCGGGCGTAACAAGACATCTGTTGATGGCTCTCAGGAGGGAACTAAGCGTTGCAACGACCAGACACCTGGTAGAGCCCATTAGGTCCAACCAAATGTCTGCTGCTCACCTCGTGTGTGCGAGCGGCGCTTTAGGTCGACCATCTCCAGCGCGATCGGCTCGCCCTTCTGCTGGGACATCACGTAGCTCTTCATTGTGGCGAGAAGCTCGATGCTCTTGACCTCGGACTCGATGTTCCTAACTGTCGACAGCTGAGCAGGACTCTCGATGATAAAAAACTTTAGCTCGCCCCACACCTCCTTGAGCCTTACGGCCTTGCCGACCCACTTGTAGAAGGAGCTCTCGTCAACCACCTCGCTGGTCCACTTGAGGATTAACCACTTGAACGCCTTGTAGCCACAGATGACCACAGCGGCGGGACGCATCAACTTGATCATGGTGAGTGTGTGGCTCTGACACTGTTTGAAGGCTGAGAACTCCCCAAACTGTGGTTCGCGGCCCGGGTAGCAGCGGATCAGGTAGGTGCGGTAGGTCTTGTCGACGTCCAGCTCAGCTGAGCTTAGAAGTCGCTCAAGCTTCTTGCCGGCCCTGCCGGCATAAACCTGACCCTCTTCATCATCCCGTTTCCTTGACTTGTCACCAATCACCAGAATAGGTGATCTATACTCGCCATCACCTACGATCGGCGACTCACGGGTACGAGCGTAAGGGCACTTGACGCAGGCCTGAATCGAGAGCCGCAGGTTCAGGAGTCGATCACGCTTGGTCGGGGGACTCAGGGTCCGACTCCTTCTCTGCCTCGACCTCTGCCTCAGCCTCGCCAATCAACTCGGCAAGTCTGGCCGCCACCTTCTTGTCGCGAACCCAGAGGAGCCTGCCCTTATAGCGTCGCTCCAGGATGTTCATGTAGTAGCGCATCCGCTTGTCGTCCTTGATCCCACGAGTTGCCTCAAGGGCCAGGAACTCTTGTAGGGCGGACACCAGGAGGTATCCCACCTTGGTGGAGCCAGTTCGCCGCTCCATGTTCTCGATGGCGGTCTCGAAGACACGGTTCTGGTCCTCACCCACCAGGTAGAGCGTCTTCACGAAGACGATGTCGTCGTCGGTGACAACTGTACCGTCGGCGGACGGCTTTAGGCGATCGTCCTCGATTTTGGCGATCAGACTAGCGGCGCTCTCTGGTTGAAAGATGCCGTGCAGCATTGATCCCGGGGACTGCTTTATCTCTTTGCGTCGGCGACGAGGGACCTTGTTCGCCTTGACCTCTTTGGTCAGCTCGGAGAACCTCAGCGTCTTCGCTCGGTTCATCCAGAGGTCTTTGTTGCTGCGGTTGATCACCGGCTCGATCGCCTTCAGGCGCTCGTAACCGACATCCAACATGCGCTCGAACGAGACACCGATCTCCTGGCTGAACTTCTTGAAGACTCGGCGCAGGCGCTTAGCTCGGCCCGGCTCGACGCCTACAGCGATGGCGTAGTCTTCGAAGGACTCGTGACCGTCCTCTTTGTATTTGCCAGAGGAGAAAGCGACGTAGAGCTCTCGTCCGAGGATTAGATAATCTCGGTCGATGGCCTGCTTCGCGTCCCGAATGCGGACCGCATCGTCAGGGGTGTTCTCCTGTTCGCTCAAGGATTGCTCCGTCCAATTGTGATGTGGGCAGGACGACTCCAGAGGAGTCGAGCCATGCCATTAGTCGTCGGTAGGAGTTGTATACCCTGGTCAGCGACTTCTCGGACACCCCGAGTGTAGTTGCCTGCTCGGTAATCGGGTCCATACTACGAACCTGGGCGAAGGAGTGGAACGAACCGTATCCAGCGCGTCTAACTGCTCCGCAGACAGGGTCCCGGCCGAACTGGTAACCGTTTGCCGTAGGCCTCAGGATGATTCCGCCGCTTTTGAGCTGGGCTCTAATCGTCGCTCGGTCTGTGGACATCAGACCCGCAATTTTGCTCACGGGCAGACCATTGATGAGATAGAGGACTAGAGCGTCTCGGATCATGGCAACGAGGTGTCCTTCGACTTCTTCTGCTTCTTCTTCTTCTTCTTCTTCGACACGAGCTCTGGCTGAAACACAGGCCCGGTAGGCCATTGCAGCCCCTCGGCCTCGACCATCAGAACGAGTAACCAGAGAGCGTCGGCCTCGTTGTCGTCCGCAGGCACAGTGGAGAGCGATGTCCCGCACGCCTCAATCATCATCTCCTTCGTCGCCGCTCCGTTGCCGGTGGCCCGTTTCTTGATGGTGCCTACGCCTATCCCCTCATAGGGTATTTGCGGCTCTCGTGCGTCGCAGAACGCAGTCAAGTGGCTGAGGTAGCCACCGTAGGCGTGAGCTGCAGCCACCCCTCGGTGTCGTCTAACTTCCTCGAAGGCCACGCAGTCGGGAAGAGGGGTAGACCGCAGGAAGCGAGTGAACCTAACGAACTTCATGCCCGGTCCATCAAACCGCTTACCGTCCTTTTTAGTTAGATCGACGGATCCAGAGGTAACAACTCCATCCCTCCACATCGCCCAACCGGTTGTCCCTCCAAGGTCCAACGCTAGGAGGGTTCGGGAGACATAGGTAGTGGTCTCTGCACCGCTCGTGATCGCGAAAAGAGTATCGAAGTCTGATGGTCCCATGATGTCTCATGTTACATGAGCACCACGGGACCTTTCGAGATGTTCTTCTAGGTATCCTGAAGCACTTGGATGACCTCGGTTGTACGCCGCTGGTCGTCTACCGTCTTCTCGACGCCGCACCACGGGCAGAACTTGTAGACAAGCGCGGCCCGTACTGGAAGACCGCTCGGCGACTCGTAGGCGAAGTCGTGGAAGTCGATAAGCGTAGAGTCATCGACCCCGCACTCCTCCTTCGAGTAGATCTTCGCGACCCCGAGCGCGACCTTACGCCGCATATCACAGCAGATTCTTGATTGCGTGTTCGACACTGGAACCGGCCTCCTGTTACTGGTTCCTTATACCCGCAGGGCTACTTGGGAGCATCGAGGGTGAAGCACTCTCGGGATACCGGGCAGCGCTGAGCCAGCTCGCACTTCGCGTTTTCGCACACTCGTCCGAACTGCGCGATGTCCATCCGGGTTGGGCGACCCCCCTTCTCTAGGTTATCCAGCAGCGCCATCGACCTGTGGTGATCATGGATCCTTACCACCACGCCATCCCAGAGGTCCTGGTCGTATCGGACCAGGAACGGGATGACCTTCGGCTCACCGGCCACGAATTGGCCGAACATGTTCACCGACCACTTGCACTGCGATCCCTTGTTTTGATAGACGATGATCGCCTCGTCTAGCCCTAGGGGACCCATGTAGGCGTGGGCCTGGATGACATGCTCCTCCTTCGGACCCTTTGACAGCTTGTCGTATTCCGACGGACCAATGGTCTTGAACTCAAAAAGCCTTTGCTTAGGCTTGTGGTTCAAAATGCCGTCGGTGTGACCGCAGTAGTCCAACTCTTCGTCGACGACCGGCAGCTCCATGTAGCGGATAGCATCCTGCCACGGTACACCGCACTCACAGTTCATTGGCATCAGACCGCGCGTGACCTTGCGGCCCGAACTACGACAGGTGTCGCACCTGAGCGTTTGACCGTCGACCTTGTAAGTCTTCGTCCCGTTGCAGGTCTTGCACGCACAGGCGACGCACATCCAGTCGCCCCAGAGCTCTTGCTTCGGCCCGAGGTAGCGCTCCTGCCACCAGAAGTGGAGGGCATGCCCCATGTCGTAGGTGAAGTAGTTGCCAGCTGAGTTGGGCACGGTGTTGGTGCCGAACGCAGCCAGGAGCAGGTTACGACGCGCGCACACCTTACCCAGAGCCGAAGCGTGGAGACCAGGCTTACGCGGAGCATGTACTGTGCGCTCGTAGGAACCCGCCAACCACTCCTGGAAGTTACCGAACCATTGGTTTACATCAGTGTGTTCAGGCTCAGGCTTCGGGTCCTTGAACTGCGCGATCAGGTCACCGATGGAGATATTCATGATCCCGCCCGCTCTTGTAGATCATCAAAGTAATCGGCTGGCACCATCACCCACTTCTGCGGACACGGGGCCTTCAGGCGCTCGAACTCAAACTCGATCATCGGTTTCTTACCCTGAGTCATCGCCTCGTAGGCGATTTTACGTAGCCACTTGAGCTCGATGCGAGTGTCTGTTTTCTTGGTCGTCTTGAGTTCACCTAAGTCTTCATCACCCTGGATATCACCAGGACGACCTGGTTGATTACCGCTCCCGGGAACACGGCGTTTTCCAGATCGAGCTGCCGTTGATTTCTCGTGTCGCTGTGCCCTGGCGGTGGTCGTTTCCGGTTTGAGATAGTCCGGGCCCTTCGGCTCGCTGGGCCGATCGCCTAGATAGCGCGGTTCGTTCATCTCTAACCCCTACCCCTTCTTATACCCGTGAAATACGAGGAGCTTGCATCATCACCCCATCAGTTTAGCGCGAGGGCGGACAAGGTATGCCGAGTTTAGCCTCATCTCGATAAAAGAAGAGTTGACGCGCTTAGACGAAGAGGCTACTATCTCCAGCGCAGACTGCGTAGTTTGCGATGAATGGGCTGAATTTGAATCAAACTAGGGGGCGATACAGAATCGACGTGGTCTGAGAAGCATAAGCTGCGTGTCGAGGTTGGTCGGATGGACCTCGCTAAAAGCCGACTGCCAAGCATAGTTGCCAACACCAACGATGCCGACGTCTCGATGACGGAGGAGCAGTTCAACGCTGCCTTCTTCGGCGCCGAGCTCGTCACCGTCTAGGCCACAAACCTAGACCTCCACCTGATCCTCCCGCCTACGAGGTGACGGACCGGAGCCACAAGGTAGGCTAAGCCAATCGCCGGTCTCGGGCGTGAGGTCGAAAACCGAACAGGGACTGGACCATGGGAACCCGTGCCGGGCGGGGAACTCAGTCGAGATAAACAGACCGGATACGCACGTAGACGCTTGTGTGGAATGGACTTACGGACCGGAGTGCAACTCTCCGCGCCTCCATTATCATCGCGCGTTGGCGATGATAATGAACTGGAGAATCGGTGGCCAAGAAAAGAGCACCAAGGAAAGAGTCATTCTCAGTAGCCAGCAAGATCAAGGAGTACGTACGCTCCCAGGGCTTCTGTGCAGGCTCGAACCTTCCTGATGCTGTATCGGCGAAGGTGGTCGAGATGCTGGACAGCGCGATCCAGCGAACGGAATCGAACGGTCGTAGGACTGTCAGAGCGGAGGACTTGTAGTGGCTGAGAATATCCCGTTCGGCGTAGCAGTCATGAAGCCAGAGACTGGCTCCGAGGACTTCGTCAAGATCGATCCTCTCAAGATCAAGGTCCTCGACTGTCGAGTGCTCTGTAAGGTTGTCGACTACGGCAACGTGTCCTCTGGTGGAATCGTGCTACCTCACGGGTCGGATCCGAAGAGAGCCTTGACCATCATGAAGGTCATCTCGGTCGGCGACGGTCGGACCACCGATCACGGGGTGCACATCAACGTGCGGGTCAAGCCGGGCGACTACGTCATCGTTGGCAAGTACGCAGGGCTCGAAGTTTCGTCCAGCACGGCGAAGTCGGAATACAAGATCCTCAACGAAGTCGAGATCCTCGGCGTACAGGAAGTGGAGTAGTCATGCCAGGCCCAGCAGTCCCGCAAAACAGCGGCAAGGAGTTCTATCGTCCAGGCGCGCTCGACGCCGAGTACGACCGACTCCAGCACCAGGCACCGTTGCCCACGAAGGCTCCCCCGAGTGGGACCTCGACCGGTGCTCCACCGTCCCAGGCGTTCATCCCCTCGACTCCGATCGACCCGAGCGCTCCTGACGTGCTCGATCTCATCCGAGGCGGAGTGTTCAAGGTTCCCTTCACGGTCTCACTGATGCGCCGTGAGGGCGTCCAGACCTTCAAGTCGGATGCCGGAGTCAAGACCGAGGCGAACTTCGTTCTATGCAAGGAGACCATCCGCGACCCCTCGGACCTCCTCCGGATCATGGCTGGTGTCGAGGCCGGCGTCTACAAGTCGCTTAACCGCATGACGCTGGAGTTCCAGCTCATGCTCTACCTAGCCTACACACACGGCGCCCTGGACGTCCCGTCCATGCCAGTCCCTTCGACGAAGGGGCTTTACACCGCCCAGATGGCGGCCGAGGCTGAGGAGACCGTCGAGCACCACTAGAGGCTCGACTTAAACGGTGTGCTCCTGTAGTTCAATGGCAGAACACCGCTCCTGTAAAGCGGCCATCTCGGTTCGAGTCCGGGCGGGAGCTAAGGTAAGTGGAAGGTTGCGGGTTCGACTCCCACCGCTAGCTTCTCCTCCTGGTAGCATCAACTACCACCGGAGGTTAGTTACATGGCTACAGTCAATTTGCTCATCGGACAGAAGGTTACCCTCGCCATCATCAAGACCAAGAGCGGAGTAGACGCCGATCTGGTTGGCGTGCCGACATGGTCGACCAGCAACAACGCCATCGCCGGTGTCAATCCGGCAACCGATGGGTTGACCTGTGAAGTCACTGCCAAGGCCGCAGGCTCCGCGACTGTCACTGCGAACGCTCAGGGTGCCGGAGCGCTAAGCGCGAACCACACCATTACCGTAGCAGCGTCGAACCTGGCCACCGCGCTCGCACTGACGGTCCAGCAATCACCATCGTAACAGGAGAGCTAGATGTCCCGACTCGTAGTGAAGTGCCCAACGTGTGAGCACAAGGAGACGGTGGTATCTAGCCGACCGGGAGCCGAGCTCCCCCCGTGTCCACGGTGCGATGGATTCGTTCGCATGGTCGATGTGACGCCCGGACCTGATCAGACCACCACGGTGTTCAGCACGGCCGGCTCGAAGGCGACTGAAACTCCAACTACGCCTCCGACTACAACTTCGGCTACGGTTCCGCAGCCTAGGCGTCGTGACATGCGAGATTTTGGCCCAGAGCCAAGGAACTAGCTGTTCGCTAGACGTTCCGCGTCGGCAATCGTCCCCTCGACGTCATCCAGATCCCTGCGAACCGGGCGAATGGTGATCATACCCGTGTTCCTCAGGTCGAGCGTGATGTCGATTCGGACCGCATTGTCAGAGACAAGCGGCGCCTCGATGATCTTGACAGCCGACTTGTTGTTGCTGCCCCATCGCTCGCAGACGATCTCGACCTCAACGGTGGGTCGCTTGTCAGTCTTCGCGTTTGCCTCTGGATTGTTACCCACTATGTTGACCCTTCTTTAGCAGCGACTGCGGGGTTCCGTAGTCCTACGTTTTACCTGTCCGGTCTCTTATCGTTGACCGATAAAGAGGTTGTGGTGATGGTATCGAAGTCGAGTCTCCTACGATAGCCGGGTTCCGTTAGGTGGCAAGTTTTTCTGGTGCGGTGGATAGACCGGGTTCGGTGGCGAGGTACCAGGGTCTGGGATGTGTACGTAAGGTGAGAAAGTCGGCGTGTAGTCGTTTACGGGTTCGACAAGCGGCACTCTGTTGAGACCGCGCTTAGCCCGAAGTTGCTCATCGACCTGGCCGATTGCTGCGGCCCGAGCGTATTGGTTTCCGACATCGCGCTCAGGACCACGGACCTCGGTCACACCATCCAAGAGCCCGCTGAGCTGGATGTTGAACGGACCAACCCACACCCCACGACTGGAATTGAAGGTAAACCCCCGCTGTTGAAGCGCTTGTTTGTATGCCTCAGGCGTCACCTCCCTATCGTAGCAGAGACGGTCGTCTCATCGGAACGATCTTCTCGCGTAGATGAGTCGTTACCCGGCTGAGCTACAACCTGCCGATACGAATTGCGCATCAGATAGATGTGGCATGCTAGACTTGGCTATTAGGACCACAGGATCTAGCAGGTGAGCCCTTGAGAGCACAAAGCCGACTCATCGCCACAGCCTGCTCGGTTGTTGTTCTTCTCGTCCCTGCAGTCGTATTGGCGCAAGGTGCTCCGTCAGCCGCACCGCAGGTTCCCGGCGACACCGTACCTGCATGGGTTTTCTACTGGGTGCTCGGCCTTGTGTCTGCTGGTTCGGTTATCTGGACCTTGGTTACCAAGATGCTGTGGGAGCGAGGCAACAATATCAGCGGTCTCTCGGCAGAGGAGCGAAACCAGCTCAAGCTGCTTTTCGATTGGCACAACCAGCGTGATGAAGATCAGATCCCACTTTGGTATACGCCTCGGTCTTGGGTGAACCTTATCAAGGGCCTTCAGAACGACCACGCCGCTGTAAGGGGGCTTCTTACCCGTATCGTTGAGCAGGGTGATGGTGTTAACGCCGATCTTCGCCAACAGCTGAAGGATCGTTTGGACATGTACGATAAGCAGCAGTCGAAGATGCTCAAGCTCGCGGTTCGTGTTCAGCAGGCTGTCGAGGCTCTTGCTGGACTCGCTCGCCCTTCGATCGAAACAACCATTGACGACGATGATGTGGATGCAGATCTATGACACCTCAGCGTCCGTTGAAGCCCCGGTCTGAGGTCGATCTCACACTTGATGTTGTGATCAAGAAGATTGATGAGACCCTGCCTACGATCCACCGGATGGGACGTGCCCAGACGAAGCAGAAGAAGTCTCCGACCGACAGACTCCCACCAGTCGAGGCGAAGGTAGCAAAGGCTCGACTTCAAGAGCTGTGCAATAGGCCGATTCTCACCGCCGATGGAACAGACATCGTTGACGCGCCCTCACGCGTCAACGGGTCCCGCTGCGATGATAACGAGCTGGCGGCCGGCTAGGCTCCGACGACCAGGATCCAGACGACACCAGCTGTAGCGCCGTTACCGTCGAGCGTAACACTGGTGACATCTGCCATGCCAGCTCGCGCGTAGATACCGCCAGCCAGAAGAGTCCCCGATGGCTCAGCGTTGACTGTGAGCACTACGTTGGCGGTGGTCTTCAGGTAGAAGAGCCGCTGTCCGACGATTGAGGGGAGGGTGTGTACTACAGGAGATCCTGACGCAACCGGCACACTGATCTCTTGTGTGTAGGTGTCGCCGACGTCGTTCAGTGCGAACGAGAAACTGGCCGGGCCGACGTTTCCGCCGACGGTGGAGATTCCCTGGACGTTTCCGGTGAGAGTGATGTCGGCGGGCATCTAAGTCCTCCAGGAACTGATGTATCACTCAAGATAGCATCAGTTCGGAGTGTGGGCCCGCAGGATGTAACTATCCAGGAGGTCCAAGGACTAGAACAGTCTTCCCGAGCTCGCGGGCCAGGTCAATACCGTGCTTGGTACCCCGAGATCGATTGTCCCAAAACGCGACCAGTCGATCGCACTCTCTGACAATGTCTCGGTTTCTGAGCAGGCCTGCGGTATTTCCGTGATGACCCCAGTCGGCTGGGAATATCAGCGTAGCGAGCCCTCGCTCCAACGCGTAGATCTCTGCGAACTGGTCCACTCCCCGAGCCCCGCCGCTGATAACCGTGTCGTCATCATTCAGCGAATAGACGTAGTCGCGAACCATATCAGGATCTGCCCAGTCCCGCGATCCTACGATCGCCACCTTTTCGCCCATTAGAGTTCCTCGATTCTGGACGGGCGCCACCCGAAAACCCACTTACCGCCGTAGTAAAGAATCATGAATGGAGCGATGATGGTTCCTACGGCCACGCACGCGCCGAAGAAGAAGATCATCCCGAGCGTAGTCTTCGGTGACTGGGGCTCGTCGGGCGGTATTGACCCTGAGGGCGGTTCACACTCGTGAGGGCTCACGATGTGCGGACCGTTGATCGGGTAGAGGCTGTACCTCGTCTTTGCCTCCATCAATTGCCCTGTGAGGGCGCCGTAGTGGTCATCACACGCGAAGAGTGTGAGCGGCGTCCCGTCAGGGTTGCGGAGCGGAACCGATGACATGATTCCCCACTTCGGGGTAAAACCGCAGTCGGAGTGGTAGCACCCCGGCTGAGATGTCATCTTGTCCGTAGGCTGCGGGTTGTCTTTTTTCATCGGATACGCCCCAGTCTGCATAAACTAAGCCATCACACAAGAGGTATTCACCGTGGAAGGCGATATCGTCCTAGTCCCAACCGTTCTGACTGGGGTTATTCCTGGACTCCCCAAGCTCGGTCCAAAGGAGTTTAGTCACCCGACGATCGGCGGCACATGCCTTCTCTGTGGAGAGACCTACAAGGTGAACGATTACACCACTATTCTACCCCTCGGGCCTGGTGGTGATCCGGAGTCTCGTGTTTTGTGCCGAGCCGGTCAGCCCTACGAAGGCGTTGGCGTGGAGGTCCATTGGACGTGCGCCACTGGCCTGCCCGACGTTGAGATCATCCGGCCGTAGCCAGGTAAAAGGCAGGTATGGGGAAAACCATTGTCATTGATGATCACTCCTACATCACCGAACGGAGCATGGAGGAGCTGGCCATCTCCAGGAAGGATCGCGGATGGCCGCGCTACGCGAAGGCATCGCTCGACACATTCGGCTCCTGCTATTCCTACCATCGGTCGAAGAAGAAGGAGCACGACGGCGGGCGCGAGCCGGCCAAGGCCTGGTTGGCAGACAACGGTTACATCAGTCCATTTGCCGGAGGAGGCGAAGGAGTGACCGCCTTCGTCCGTAGCGTTGTCGGGGAGCAAACCTTCCGGAACAAGAAGGTACGCGCTGATGAGAGCCACGAGCTAGGGAGTCTAGTTGAGGGGAAGTGCGAGGGGTTCACTTACTACTTCCTACCTTGGGTTACGAGTCCGTCCAAAAACGCCGATGATTCCAGGGCCGGGACGGCGAACTTGGGCGAGGGACCCTTTGTCAAGGAAGAGCACATCAGCGCCCTGGTGTCATACCTTCGTCAGCTGGTCTGGAAGGCGATGGAGAGTGACACGGCGATGCTCTCTGTCACGGACTCCTGGACCGATTCCAAGGCGGAGCTGACCGCAGTTTCCGACCGGTTTGACTTCGTCAGCGGTGATGATGCCTTCAACAACGTGCTACAGATGTCGAAGCGGGCCCAGGCATTCCTCTCGCACAACATGTCGCGCACCATCATGTTCAAGGGACCGCCTGGAACAGGCAAGACCACCTTCGCTCGGGCGCTTGCCCGCGAGCTGAACGGTCGGGCGCTGATCGTAGACGCTAGCGCCCTGGAGGCCCTCCGTCGTACCGGACGTTTCATCTTGTGGATAACCGCACCTACCGTGCTTATCTTCAACGACATTGATCGTGCGGGTGGCTCTGAGCTTCGACACCTGCTCAATCACCTTGAGACGCGATTCAAGGCCGACGGGCGCGCTATCCTGACATGCCTGACTGTCAACGACATCGACCAGCTGGACCCCGCAATCTTGCGCCCCGGCCGTACAAACGAAATCGTTGAAGTGCCTGAGCCGTCGCCAGAAACACGCCGGATTATCCTCGACTACTACCTCAAGAACTACGAGGTGGTGATGACGACTGCTCAGATCGATGAGCTCATGGGCCGAGAGGCGAATTACTCGCCTGCTGACATCCAGGAATTCGTGCAGGTCGCCAAGGCTGTCGGACCAGACATGGCGATCACTGAGCTAGATCGTATTGATCAGCAGCGCGTGTTGTACGCAGGAGACGCCTGCGGCAAGTGGAACGAGCGGAGTCGTAGTCCTGCGCGACCCCGCTACCGATAAGAAGAGCCGACCGTGAAAACCTATGACGAGCTCTCGAAGGAGATGCTCCATTGCACCAAGTGTGGGCTGTGCACCACCCGGCACACGGTGGTCGTTGATCGCGGCGATCCAGATGCTCGGCTGATGCTGATAGGTGAAAGTCCAGGCGCCAACGAGGACGCAACAGGTCAGGCCTTTGTTGGACGGGCAGGAACAATGCTCGATGAGCTACTCGCCGAGGTCGGTATTGAGAAGTTCCTGATCGTTAACGTATTAAAGTGCAGACCGCCGAACAACAAATTCCCTGGAGATGCCGAGGCCTATCACACCAGCGATGTTGTTGCCGAGTGCCTACCTTGGCTCGACCAGCAGATCGGGCTGGTTAAGCCACGAGTGATCATCCTTGTCGGAGGGAAAGCGGCGTCCTACACGATCTACCGGGGGTCTCGTGCCCCTGCAGTTCGCGATATCGTCCACCGTCGTCTGGTTTCTGAGGACTATCCCGGGATTGACATCTTCGGGATGTATCACACCTCCTACATGCTCCGGCTTAGCAACCAGGACAAAGCGCTCTACGAAAGCATCCGCGAGGAGACGTTGAAGTTATTGCAGGGTGCTAAGCGGATCATCGAGGGCGACTCATCTGGGATGTCTGCAACTCACGTCGCGCGTCGCCCGGATAAGGGCGACCAGCTCAGCTTTTTCTAGGCAGCGACACCATCAACTATTACCTCGCACCCGCATTACACTAGTGTGATCGCTAGTGATGCAGGAGTCAGGTTATGGCTGATCAGAGCGGCTGCTATCTGATCCTAAGTCTTGATGGCGGTGGGGTTAGAGGAGCACTCCAGGCTAGAGTTCTCCAGCGCCTTGAGGCCATGCTTCCGTTCCTCCACAATGTCGAACTTATCTCTGGTTCGAGTATTGGCGGACTCAGCGCGCTTATGTTGGCCGCCGGCCGCACACCAGATGACCTAGTTGAGCTCTTCACCGACCGGACGGATGAGATCTTCCGAAGCCGCGACTGGTGGGACACAATCGCCGGCCCAGCCGATGAGTTGTTCCGAGCTGACTATGACAACACTGGTTTGAAGGCTCTCATAAAGGAGCAGCTCGGGACTCTACGGCTCGCCGATCTCAACAAGAAGGTCACGATCACCTCCTTTGTCTTGGACAACCAAGCAAAAGAGAAGATCAAGACATCGCAAACCAATAGGCGTCGTTATTGGAAGCCCAAGATCTTCCATAACTTTGAGTCGCCCGGAGGCGATGGCTCGGAGCTTGTCGTCGATGTTGGTCTCAGGACGACGGCCGCACCCACGTTGTTCCCTAGCTATCAGGGTTACGTTGACGGGGGGATTGTCGCTAACAACCCGTCACTGTGTGCACTAGGTCGAGCTGTGAAGTCCGGTGTCCCGCAGGACCAGATAGTCATGCTCTCGCTCGGAACGGGCTTCAACCCAGCCTATATCGAGGGGGACAGGCTTGACTGGGGCTATAAGCAGTGGTTTCCACATCTGATTCCGATGCTCATGGACGGAATGGTCGGGCTACCGGACTACATCTGTGGTCAACTTCTTCCTAAGCGCTATGTGCGCGTTCATCCGATCCTCACAGAGGACATTCCCCTTGACGCGGTGGATAGAATCGACGATCTCGTAGAATGGGCAGACGACGTGGACCTAGGTCCAGCCATCGATCTGCTCGCCTCTCTACCAGCCTAGGCGCCGGGAGTCAGCAATCTCATTTCTAGACGTCCGAACTACCCTCCGCTGACCGCCTCGGAGTTCTCAGAGTTCACCGAGCTGACGGAAATACCTGTGGCAATTCACCTTACGGTGAGTGGCTGCAAATTGTCGAGCATCGCTCTCCGAGAGTTCAGAGCCGCCGCCGTCGAGCTACAGCACAGGGTCGCCTTCTTTGAGGTTGATGCCAGCGCCGAGCCTGAGCTGCTCGCGGCGCTCAACATCAAGGCCGTTCCGGCCTTACTTGTTTTCCACTCTGGAACTGAACAACTTGCGTTGCTAGGCTTCTATTACAAGAACGAGCTCAGAGAGCGCCTTTTGAGGAGCATTTCAACAGGCGAGCAAGGTTGACGAGTCGTAGCAAGTGATGAGAGGAAATCATGGCGAAGTTGTACGAGCGGGTCATGCTGGTCCGACCTGTGCATCTCGACTTCACCGGTGATGTCATGTCGCCTGGAGTTGAGGCGACGGTGGTAGACCTCATCGACGACGATGTTGTTCTGCTTGAGTTCGATCTAGACAAAGCGGACGGTGCGCACAGCGAGTCAACCATAGCAACCGTACACGATTTCGTAACAGTCTCAGGTAGGTGATGACATCTGCGATGATGTGAGTATTATTGCGGGATGACCACCGTTCCTGAGTTCGATTTCAACATCACATGTGTTCCGGTCCAGGCACAGCCAAAGTTCCTGAAGTCCAACTGGTCTCAGGGTGCGGTGCAGGACTTCATGAGCGCCTTCGGGTTGAGCCTCTGGCCTAGGCTGCCGGACAACGCGCTCGACCTTCTCAACGACGCGCTTGAAGACCCGAGCTACGACCCCAACTCGCCGGACACCTACAAGGGACTCTGGCGCTGGGATGACGGTCGGGTCGCGACCCCTGAGGAAGTGGCTAAGGCCCATCCGGAGTCGTCGCTCGTCGAGCGAATGGCAGACGAAATGAAGGCCGAGATCGACAAGGAGATCATGCGCGATCTCACATCTGCTCCAGAGGTGCAGACCCAGACGCTGGTTGGGCTTCTCAACGTAGTCGAGTGCTCTCCGGTAGACCGTCAATTCAAGGACGCGGCCCGGAAGATCTTGATCGATAATCTGGCGTAGTCAAAAAAGAAATAGTGCTTCGTTGACATGCTCTCGCCGGTAGAAGGTAATGGAACCGGAACAAGGGAGAAGTTCATGAGGACGACTGGTTACGCGTTGCAGCAGGCGATCAAGGCCCGCCAGAAGACCCGCGATCTGCTCACAGGGCAGTTCAACGGCTCGCTCACCAAGTTCGAGAACGAGACGAAGCGCAACCCGCTCGACATCTCCGATGACCTGGAGCGGTTGGAGCGCGAGATCGCGGAGCTCCAGACGGCTCAGGGGCTCTACAACACGAAGGTGCTCATCACCTTCGATGGTAAGGACATCACCCTTCTGCAGGCCGTGAAGCAGATCGGTGGCCTGAACCGAATCACCAACCTCTGGACCTCGGTGGCCGAGCGCTCCGCCGGAGCGTCTATCCTGACCGGACGCCGACAGCACTACGGCGACACGTACGACAACGTCCGCGACAAGGATCAGGACTACGCCAAGGAGACCGTCTCCGCCGACACCGCGATCGAGAAGGTTCAGGCGTCGGCCAAGAAGGCCAGGATGTTGCAGGCCTGCATCTCGGCGGGGAACGCCCGGGAGGTCGATCTCACACTCCGCGCAGAGCTGCTCGACAGCTAGGAACCACGGTGGTCTGCAGGGGGTAGGGCAAGAGGCCTACCGATCGGCTTCGGCCGGTTAAATAATTGAACTTGCAGCGTTGCGGCCGAGCTAGTGCTCGATGGTCGTGCCCCGAGAGCTTTACAAGACCTCCGGGTAGCCGACGACGACATCAGGTACAGCGCGCTGCATTGCTCCTGCTTCAGCTCATGCTTTCGGGCCTCTGGCCTCCCCTGCAGGCTGCCACCAATCCTCGCAAGAGAAAGAGGAGAGGATGACGGACTTCGACGAGTTCCTGCGTGACCCCAAGCGGCATCTGCTGCTCCAGCAGGAGAGGCTCGTCCTGGACGTGACCGAGCAGGTCTGCGAACTCATGGCGAAGCAGGGCATTAATCGCACACAGCTTGCGCGAAGGCTGGGGCGGACTCGATCCGAGATTACCCAGATGTTGGACGGATCGACCGACATGAGCCTAGCAAAGGTCGCCGAACTGTTCTTCGCGCTTGACTACGAGGCGCACGTGAATGCACAGCCTCTCCACGCCGACAGGCCCACGACCGAGATCCAGGACAACGGCGGTTAAACCAGAGGGGACGGGGATGATCCCTCAACCTAGCCATCAAAAGATCGAGGCGGCGATGTAACAGGGCATCGCCGCCTCACTGCATCTAACCTCGACCGAAAAAGTGATTGATCACCCAGCCGATGGCTAACCCTAGAAAGACCATCCCGATCAACAACGCGATGAATACGTCCAGGTAGATTCGGACGACAATCACGTCACGCGAACGCCCAGCCAAGCCTGTTCAGCAGCCTGGCAATCGTGCTCGCCATCTCGCGCCTCACGGACTCGTCGAAGACGGCCACTTCGCCGCGTGACCAGATGATGCTCACGATTTCGTGTTCTAGCTTGTCGTGGTTTCTCTTCGAGGCCTTGTTACCGGGCCGTAGTCCGTCGTTCCACAGTTCGTGCGCGACGGCGTTCCCAAGGCTCGCTACTGGGCCCTCGCCCAAGTCCCACAGTGCAGCGTGGGTCACCTCGTGTATATAGACGTCCAATAGGCGCTGCCCCTCAAGGCCCTTACGGATGCGGATCTGCTTCTTCTTGCGCTTAGGCTCGTCGCACTCCCCGTCGACGTCCTTCGGAAGCTCTCTCGTGTGAACGAGCTCCCACACCTTTCCACGGACCAGCACCCGCATAGGACTACCTCCTGGAGATGGTTTCTTCGCAGTAGATAGGCGTCTTGGTGCCTCCATCGGTGATCTTCGTACCATCAGGGAGGATACACTCGCCCTGGTCGATCGAGACTGTGTAAGAGGTCCACTTCGACAGGTCGTTCTTGCAGTGGACCAAGGAGAATCCATGGGTCCACTCTGTCGGCGAGCCGTGCTGCCACATCGGCTGAAGGCCGGCAAGGCACCCCGGTGACCAAGCCTTGTTGATCAAGCCGGTCATTGGATGCCGGGCGGTGTCCGACTGAGCCCGGTGGGTATGGCCGTAGACGATCGACCAGCCACGAACGAGCTCCAGGTGCTTGCGGGACGCGTACTTCGATGTGCTCCAACCGTGGACCGCGATTAACCCGTCGGCGATCTTGTAGTGGGGCAGGCTGTAACCGTCCCGGGGCGAGGCGTTGTGTTGGTAAGGGATCCAGGTGAACTTCGATTGACGGTTCATCGAAAGCAGGCTTTTCGGAAGCACTAGTTCAGGGATCGCGAGCCAGGCGCCACGCTCTCGATTGATCAATCTCTCGACTCGGAACTCGTGGTTCCCCTCGATGAAGATGATCTCTTTGCAGTGCTCTTCGAACTGTTGAAGCAGTCGACGGCATGGCTCGATCTCGTCAGAGATGTATCCGCCTTGCACTGCCTCTTCTCGACTGCTTGCAGGGTGCGCCGACGCGAGCGCCGCATCAAGCCAGTCGCCGAGGATGATGAGGCGCTGGGGCTTGAGGTAGTCGAACGCTCGCAGCACGATGCGCAACGCGCTCCGGTCATGCACCGGTAGGTGCAAGTCCGGGAGAATCATAACTAGATGGCTGCCGGTCTTACTCGCCATACACCCTGCCCGTGACTTAGACCCGTATGCAGGATCTTAGCTCAGGGCTCGCGGTTTATGACTGATGGAGTCTGGATGCGCATCATCAAATTCGCTTGATGCGCATCTAACAGCCTAATAGCCGGCCATTTGGCGTTCTTGGTATCGGCGAGAAAAACTTCAGTCGGTCGAAGAAAGGGCGCGCTCCACGGCGGTCACGACGTCTCTTGACGGACCAATGACCCGCATCCCTGACGTCGGATCATCTGCGTTCATCACCAAGATGATCACACAACTACCGCTGAGCGCCTTCAACAGTCCGCCGTTGAGCTTGAAAGCACCAGGCCACACCTCGCGGGCCGTGAGGGACGGAAACGAAAGGGCGGTCAGCTCTTTGACCTGGTGCAGCTTCCCGGTCCTCAAGACCCCATCATCGAAGATGACACCGATCTTGTCAGGCCTATGAGCTCGCTCTAGGAACCCGTTGAGCAGCCAGTGACAAGAGTAGTCGCGGCAGCCCTGCGGCCTGTCTTCGTAGATACTACAGCCGCGCTTCTTGCCCTTACACACCTCCGGGCATACGCGGCCTAGCTCCTTGACCGGAGGGGACGCCATCGTCGGAGCCTGGCAGCATCCGGTGCAGTCGCCGCACCTGCGCTTACCGACCTGTCTGGGGTCTACGACCACAAGATTCTTTGCCATGCCCTTCTTTTACCGGTAGAAGAAGGGCATGGAGGTAATCAAATGCCCATTGGAACACCGAACCTTCCCCTAGAGCTTCGAACGATTGATGTCAAGCTCGATGACCTGATCGCGATCGGTCGTTTCGAAGATCACCCAGGTCAGCTTGCCTTCCTCTGTGAGAAGGAGGATGGTGGCATCCGGAAGCGACGAGCGATCTTCTTTCCAAACGATCCCCAGCTCGTGGCCGACCTGGCCCAGGTGCTCATGGAGTTCGGAGGTATCCAGGCGATCTCGATCAGCAAGAAGCGCGGGGCCCACATCACGTTCGGTCCACAGTCCGCCAAGCTGATGTTCGACAGGGTCGTGAAGCAGAAATCTGACCTCAACAAGAAGGAAAACGCCGCCAAGAAGCGGATCAAAAAGAAGGTGAAGAAGGCGGGCACCAAGAAGGTATAGGGACCACATTTCCCTAAGTCCCCGGCTGCGACTACAATGGCCGGTGACATGAAGGAACTTATCTGGTGCTCATTTTGTGAAGACCGCCCGGCTGTAGGGCGCATGGTCATCATGCGCGACAAGTCCTGCGACATGATCAGCAAAATTAACGGGGCCGAGGGTGCGGCGTGCGATCTGCACGGCCGACACTGGACCGGTGTCCCCGTTGCGGCTCATGATGACTCAGGCGAATACGCGGTCCTACAGTACGTTCACCCAGACTACATCAAGGTCACGGAGCGACAGATCGCCGACTTTGCGGCCGAGAAGCTCTGCAGCGTTTGCGGTGACCCTACCGAGGAGATGCCTCTGTGGGTCGTCGAGCGGATTTTGAAGGCCCACCCCTACTTGGTGCTTCAGCACAACCTTGAGTGGGAAGGGATCTGCCAGGATTGCGCAAAGAAGAACGCCTGCCCCCACTGTGACGAGAAGCACGACGAGGGTGTGGACGACGACGAGGATGACAACGGGGATGGTGGTAGCGATGGGTGGATGACCCATCCTTACTGCCACTAGATGTATCAGACCTTGCCAGGGTAGAAGAACCCTGGAGGTCGTCATGCTGAACATTCTGAACGCCGTTCGTATCGAGCTACCAGCGCTTGTTCGAGACCTGAACGGCTGGAGCTCTCTACGGGTCGACTACGAGCATCCGGTCGTTGACCGCCTCTGGCGTCAATACGACGAGGCCCACCGTATCCTCTTGCATAAGATCTACCCGTGTGACCCGGGACAGTCACTACTACACCCCCATCCGTGGCCATCAGCCGTTCAGATAGTGGGTGGACGTTATCCGTTGTCGTTCGCAAGTTACGAGACCGGAATCGGCTTCGGTGACCCTGCTGGTGACCCTCCACCTCTGGCGGCGAAGTTCATCGTTAGTCGTAACAGCTTCTACGAGATGACCAACCCGTGGTCGTGGCATTACGTGCGGCCCATCGATGAGCCTATCTTCGCGCTGATGGTGGTCGGCGAGCCGTTCGGCCTGTCGAAGCAGGACAGGTTTGGTCAGACTCGCGCCCATGCACCGCTCGACGACCAGGCCAAGCTGGACATCTTTGGGTTTTGGCAGGCCATTTCACCACGATGAAGTTTCGCGTTCGTGTTTTCTCACATCCTACGTGGGAGGACATCAAGCACACCGTGGCCATCCATAGATCGGTGACGGCAGCGGCCCTCGGCTCCGTCATAGCAGAGTATCTAGAGGGAGATGTGGCGGTAAGAGTCGTCGTCGAAGACGAGGCCTTGTGGACCGCCGTAGAGAGCGAGCTAGACGATGAGTGACCGACGGCTGAGAGAGCTTGAGCGCAGGCTGCTGGAGACCGGGTCCGAGGAGGATCGTAAGGCCTACATTATCGCCCGTAAGCGAGCCGGGCTACCAGATCTACCGCGTGAGGTCGTCCGACACTACATCGACGATGGTTACCACGGCCACCTGGGAGCTGATGGCAAGTTCATCGTCGCCGATATTGGTCGTCAGGGGCTCGTGCGCCCGATGAGGGTCACGTCGAGGTGCAGTGTCGAGTTGTGGCCGCGCGAGACTGATGATGGCTGGTGTCGCCGCTGGAAGAAGGTCTTCTGCACCGAGGACCCAACTGAGGTCACCTGCAAGACCTGCCTCAAGTCCCTCAACAAGCCGGACCAGAGGATCCGTCGTCGCGTTCACTACGCCCCTTGTTCGAAGGTTAGCGCTACGCCACCGGTCTGCGGCCGGAACGACAGCGACTCCTTTCAGGAGTCCTTCTCCTGGACCATGCGCGACGTCACCTGTCCGGTCTGCAAGCGGATCATGGCTGGTGGTCGTCGGTCCCCGAGGAGTCCGAGGGTTAAGGGGACTACTTGAATAGTGAGACGCAGCTGCCCAGTAGAGCGCAGAACGCGACGATGATCACTCCTGCGCAGCCGCAGCACTTGATCACCTGACCCAGGGGCGCAATAACAAGCTTGTACGAGCACCCGGTGAGTGTAGGCGGCCAATCGTCGTCTTCGAGGTAATCGCGGTCCACATCATCGAGAGTAGCTCGTCGCTAATCACTCGTGTAGAGCGCAAATGGTCGGACCGCAGAAGCGCAAGGGGCCCCGTCCTCATAATGAGGCCAGGGCCCCCTTCGCTGCCGGCCACGTGGGGTGTAGTCGGCTTCTTCAGAGTGCGATCGGTGGTCTTTCGACCAACAATGAGCTTACATCAAACGGGACCCGTAACTCAATGCGCGTATAAAGTGCCGCATTTCAAGGAATACGAACATTTTCTTGGAAAGTCGCTGGACAGTGGTCAGAGATCGAGCTAGTCTCAATGGTCGAGGAGCAGCGCTTTCAAGTGTCCACGAACCCTCATACCAGCCAAGCCATGTTGCAGCGACTTCCGGTCGCGCTCGGCGGCGGTATGGGTGCGCAGCTCTCGACCCTGTTTATTTGCCGCGTCGCCGAAGCCAAGCCGGAGGATACCTGCGCGTATTCCCGAGGTTGGTCGGCGAATACGCACTCCTAGCGCTAGCGGCACCCCGACCAACCCGACCCAGCAGTGCCGCTAGCGCGAAGACGCGCTGAGTGGATCTACATCATTCGTAAGGACTTACAAGGAAAGGAGAAAGGAAAAAAACCAACGACAGTGACAGCGGGTGCCTGGGTCCCAGTATTAGGGGCAGAACACGCTGACCACGAAGAGGTGAGACAACCAAAGGGTCTGGGCAGTCACCAAGTGGTGCGTCGCGGCTGTAAACCGCGAGTCTTTGACGAACTCGGTGCGATTCCGAGCAGGCCCATCGGAAACATAGGTCGCGTGCAAGGCACAGGACGGTCTCCAAAACCGACCTCGCAGGGTGCGAGCCCCTGGCGGCCTGACAGACGACGAAGGACCAATGCGGTCTGCATCTAGGCTACGGACACTCGTGACGTAGTCGAGCCCTGCAGAGGTATAACCTTCTGAGTCGTGTGATCATTTACAAATTGGCGCTTGGACACGTAGCTCAATCAGAAGAGCGGGGGCCTGAAAAGCCTCAGGAGGCGGTGCAAAGCCGTCCGTGTCCATCAACTACCGAATGACTTGGTTGGAGTACATCAATCTTTTCAATTGACGATCTGGGTTCGAGTCCCAGGCTGCGGCGAAAGCCGTGGAGCAAGGCGCTAGTAAATCCTCTAGCCTTCCTTGGTCGGTAGTTTCAACACAGTTTCTCGGCAACCTCTGCAGATGAGGTTTCCGTTGCCGTCGTGGGTCATACAAGCCGCGCAGAGCACACGAGATGGATGGCAGACCACGCACCAAATAGGTCCGTGATTCAACTCGACTTCGCACTCCTCGCAGACCACGACGCTTATGCATCAAGTGTAGGAGACTCGAAGGGTCAAAAGACCAGACAAGCCCCTGAAGTTCATGTAGGTGAATACCCGCCTGTCGAGCGGTAGGGAGTGGGTGCAAATCCCACCAGGGGCGTAACCGGCTCGTAGTAGAAAAGTGAGCACGTCGGTCCGATAAACCGAAGAACCAGGTGCGATTCCTGGCGAGCCGATCAAGGTCCTGAAGTTCATACAGATGAATGCCGCCCTGTCACGGCGGAGGCAGCCGGTGCAAATCCGGTCAGGATCGTCATCCGTTTCGGGGCGTAGCTCAGCTTAGTAGAGCGCGTGCTCGGGGAGCACGAGGCCGCAGGTGCGAATCCTGTCGCCCCGATTGAAGTCGTAGTCTGACCCTTCAACGACGCGTCGTAGAGCAGCAGTAGCTCGCGGGCCTCATAAGCCCTGAGTCTGATATGGTATCATAACCATCAATTGGAGGTTATGATGCCCTGGAAGAACAAGGCGAAGCAGGCTGCCTATGCGCGTGGAAAGTACAAGTCGGATCCTGCCCATCGCAAAGCCCATAGGGCGAGAGTCAAGGCCACCAAACAGAGGTGGAAGGAGGAGAGCAAGCTCCTCCTGGAGGAGTGGAAACAAGGGCGCGGTTGCGAAATTGATGGGTGTCCGGAGACGGAGACGTGCTGTTTCGTGGCCACCATCTCGATCCGAGTACCAAGGGCTTCGCCATCGCTGATGGTATCTCTCAATGCAAAGGACCGAATCTGATTCGGAAAGAGCTGGAAAAGTGCATCTGCGTTTGCATGAACTGCCACGCGAAGATTCATGCAGGCGTCATCGAACTAATCGACGCGGGATAGAGCAAGAGTAGCTCGCTGGGCTCATAACCCATGAGGATGTTGGTGCGAATCCAACTCCCGCCATAGATCCCGGTTCGAATCCGGGGGACGCCATTTAACCGTCGAGAGGAGGTGTGTTGCCGAGAACCACGTCACGTGCCGCGATTGCGGCAACGACATCAAGTCGAAGCTGATTGCCCGAGCTCAGCTCGGAAAACACCAACCGCCTGACAGGTGCTACGCCTGTCGCTGTAGTAAGGCGGGGCGTAAGACGTCGCGCGAGCGCAAGGTCGAGCTCGCCAAGCGTCGAAAGCTCGAACAAGAGAAGATCAAGCCGCCATGATGGCGGCTCATGGCTCCCTAGCTCAACAGCAGAGCATCCGGCTCTTAACCGGGAGGTTCTGGGTGCAAATCCCAGGGGGGTCATCTGCGGGTCCGAGGCCGACCAAGTGAGGCACCTGGCTCTTACCCAGGAGGCACTCGGTGCAACTCCGAGCGGGCCCATCTCAGGTAGAAGTAGTGGATGATGAAGTATGTCTTCATCGAGGTGAACTCGTTAGCGAAGAGGACCGTGAAGGCCTCAACGCTGAAGAAGGCGATCGAGCAGGTTCAGCGGCAGATCGGGTCCATCAAGGACCCGAGAGCCGTAGGCAACTACGGCAAGGAAGTCATCGTCCACTACAACCAGCAGTGATATGGCGTGGTCGTCTAACAGTAGGACCGCCGGCTTTCAATCGGCGCAGTGCGGGTGCAACTCCCGTCCACGTCAAACAGTCTTTGACAACTGAATCTCACGACCCGTGAGCCATATAGTGAGGCGGCGGTCCGCAAAACCGCAGAACTCGGTGCGATTCCGAGACGGGTCTTCAAGTGGTAGTCGGAATCAGGCTGAAGCGAAACGCGTCGAGAGACGTAGTTCACCATCTGGTGCGCGGAAATTAGAGGGACTGGAAACCCCTCTATGGCCTAGGACCGGCTACCGAAATACACGACGCGCGATAGAGCAGTCAGGTGGCTCGCCAGCCTCATAAGCTGGAGGTCGTAGGTTCAAATCCTACTCGCGCTATCCCGAAGGTCGCAGGTGCGAATCCTGCCTCCGCTATCTTGCCGCCGACCCGTAGTGGGACCACAACCTCATAAGTTGTAGGGCGTTAGAGGTGCAATCCCTCCCGGCGGTATCGGGTCGAATGAATTGTCGGGAGTACACCTTTTTGTTAAAGCCAACTCTCTCGGCTAATTTTGGTCGATCCATCACGGCCCTATCGTCCAGCAGCTAGGACGCAGCCCTCTCAAGGCTGAAACGCGGGTGCAAGTCCCGCTAGGGTCATTGAGTGGACGAATCGGACTCGTTCTTCGTCTCTATGGACAGGTGTGCCACCCGGATGGGTGACTTCGAAGCCACACTGATTTCAACGGGGCAGAAGAAGAATCCTCGACTGGTGACAGCCGAGGGCTGCGGGCTGATCGTTCTTCTTAGGAAGACAAAGACACAAAACACTCAAACCTTTTCTTGGCCCGCTCCGGTATGTAGTAACCGCCCTGTCTTTCCAACAGGAGCACTGGGTGCAAGTCCCAGGCGGGTTATCTCTAGAGAACGATCAAGGCAGAGCCTACGGGTAACCTTCGGGTTCCAAAGTCTGCCGCGATCACTTCCCTCTGAGGTGTTGAAGCGACATGGCCGCCTGTCTAGCGGTAGAGCCGGGTGCGATTCCCGGCAGAGGGGTCCGGAGTGAGTAGTCACTCCGAAAGCTCTGGATCGAGAAATCGTCTGGAGTGAGTAGGAGAGACGAAAGCTCTTTTTGCGGGTGTAGCTCAGCAGTAGAGCGTCTGCTTGCCAAGCAGAAGGTCGTCGGTGCGAATCCGATCTCCCGCTTCAGTCCTAGCTTAACAGTAGAGCTGCCAGCTGTTACCTGGTGAGGTCTCGGTGCAAGTCCGAGGGACTGAGTCCTGGCGTCGTAGATCAATTAGAAGATCGCTTGGTTCTCAACCAAGAGGTCGGGGGTGCAAGTCCCCCAGGCTCCATAGGGAAGTGCGGCCGAAGGCTGGTAGATGGACCGCACCATTGCTCTCTCGTGCTACCAGGAGTCGGAGGCTCGTAGGGCGGAAGACTCGATGAGGTCTGAGGAGAGCACCAACGGGGCGTTAGTGAAGTAGGATCACGCGACGTTCGCAACGTCGAATCACCGGTGCAACTCCGGTACGCTCCATGTAGGTTGAGATCATGGATGAACGACTCAGAGACCTCGAACGGCAGGCCAAGTCAGGCGACGCATCTGCGGCCCACCGATGGTTCGTCGAGGTGTGTCGCTCCGACGATCTCATGCAACAGTATGAGGCGATGATGAAGCTTTGTGAACTTCATCATCCAGGACTGATGCAACAGCTACAAGAGATCAACGAGTTACTCGACACGATCAGGGTTCAAGAGGTAGAAATCGAGCCTTCGGGCAAGTGGACTACTGAGCCTAGTATCACGTACAACACACACGGAGATGTGACGAACCAGCGTCACGACCTGCAAACAGTTACGGCAGTCTTAGGATCCAGCAGGTCTCGGGTGCAACTCCCGACGTCTTCATCTTCTAACACGGGGCGTTAGCTCAGCAGGAGAGCGCTACCCTTGCAAGGTAGGGGTCGCGGGTGCGAATCCCGCACGCTCCATCCGTGGTAGCTCAACAGTAGAGTGGTCGGCCGTTAACCGACTGGTTGTAGGTGCGAATCCTACCCACGGAGTTTGTTTGGAGGCTTCTCAGGTCGGTATAACCAGACCATGGGAAAGCGGCCACCAGGTACTCGTTGTCTTGAGTGCAACGAGCTGATCACTGTTCAGCGCTACCGGCTTCACCCGGAGTGCTCGAAGCTCAGACGAAACAGGCGTAAGCGTGAAAGGCGCGCCGGCGAGACACGCCCAGTGACGCTCATCGAGTGCCAAGCCTGTGGGCAAAGCACTGAGCGGTTTTGTAAGACTCAACTGACCTGTCAAGCGTCGAGCTGCAAAAAGGCGCTTCAGAAGATCAGGGATCAGCGACGTGATGATCGCGGACCGACGCTTTCACCAACGGTCGTATGTGAGGTCTGCGGAGATGAGGTCCCCAGGCGGTCGCCAACACACGTGATGTGTGACAAGAAGGAGTGTCATAGCGCGCGTAGCGCCTTCCTTCAGCGGGAGAACCGCCGTATTCGTGCGGCTCGGCGTTGGAAGCCGTGTCCTGTCTGCGATGATGTAGTCAAAGATACTCTGAAGACGTATCACCCGGCATGTCGTCGACAGTTGAAGAACGACAAGCGCCGGCTGGCGAGGGTGAGAGGCGAGGCTCTGGTAGAGAAGGCCGAGGCAGTCGCTCGCCGGCGGCTCAACCAAAAAACCCGTGGTGTTCCTTTCACGAGGATGCCAATGCGAGTCAGCTGTAGCTGACGATCCTAGGGGCGTAGCTCAATAGTAGAGCAGCGAATTCCAAATTCGAAGGTTGGGGGTGCAAGTCCCTCCGCTCCTGAAGTCCGAATGCTCGGTGGGAGTACATCTGATATATGCACCCTCTCACCAACACCTTGGTCGGACCCAATTCAACACGCATGGAGAAATAGAAGTGCGTAAGCAAGAGCAAAACCGGTTCGCGAAGAACGTTCTGATGAACGACGGAACTCCTAGGCGCCTGCCGGCTGACGAGTGTGTGAGGCTGGTCAACGGCGGCCAGGCCAAGCGGTTCATCAGCAACACCGTCTACAAGGCGTTGAAGCTGGGGATCGAGGTCAAGGACCCCGGCACACGTGACGGTCAGGGTGTGCTCAGGAGTCAGATCGCTGCGGCACGCGAGGCTGAAAGGGCCCGCCGGCAGCGGGCCGAGTCGAAGAAGAAGCCCGAGCAAGAGAGCGACAAGGAGTAATCCTCAACATAGCTCGTTGGTCTAGTAGAACGGACGCCGCTCTCTGAAAGCGGAGACCTTGGTGCAACTCCAAGACGAGCTGTCAGCGAACGACTGAGTGGACTACATTTGAAAAACTGGTGCCCGAAAGGGCGTGCGGGTGCAACTCCCGCCCACGCGGCTTCGGCCTAGTGGTGGTGGAACAGCAGACACGCCAGAGCCGAAAGGCATGCCCGTCTCTCAACCTTTGGTCGCTGAAACTTTGCCCCTTAGCTCAACAGTAGAGCGCTGCGCTCTGAACGCAGAGGTTACAGGTGCGAATCCTGTAGGGGCTGTCGGTGAATGCTAGAGTGGACTACATCCCAACCTGGTGGTCGCAGGTGCGAGTCCTGCCGCTCGTCCTCGACGAGTGTAGCTCAGTTAGTAGAGCACTAGATCGGCGAAAGCCATGCTGTCTCTCGAAATTTTGGTCACCGAACTTAGCCCTATCGCGTAACAGTAGCGCACACGCCTTTGGAGCGTTGAGGTCTGGGTGCGAATCCTAGTGGGGCTGTCCGCAAATGTTCGTTGGCTCTACATCTCTCATAATGACGTGGTGTCGGTTCGACTCCGACCCTCGCGAACCGTAGCGAGGTGGTGTAATGGCAGCACACGAACGATTCAGCAATTTTGGTTGCGGTTCACTTCTGGGTTGATCCTGCTAGGATGCGGTGATGCCAGGTGTCGCCTTCGAGGTCCACAACATCGACTGCTTGGAGCTTGCCGTAGCTCCGGCGTCGGTCGACACGATCTACCTCGATCCGCCTTATGGGCCAGAGAAAGAGGACACCTACTACGGTGTCGGAGATGGCGAGGACGGCTATCTCGACTACATGCGCGTAAGACTTGAGCGACTCAGCGAGTTTCTCAAGTCTGACGGGAACCTGCTGATACACATCGACTACAAGTACGCCCACTACCTGAAGGTGTGCGCGGACCGCATCTTCGGTCGGAAGAACTTTCGTAACGAGATCATCTGGGCGTATTCGTCACCGTCGGTCGCGAAGCGATTCATGCCCAGGAAACACGACACGATCTTGTGGTACGGACGAGGTGACTACGTCTACAACCCAGAGCGTGTCCCATATGCTGATGGACTCGCTGTAGGCGGCGAGACCTCTTGGGCTGGCGAGAAGAAGGACACGTCAGACTACATCGATCGCGGCAAGCTTCTTCCTGATTGGTGGACCGACATCCCGTCGCTCTGCCGAAACGAGAAAGAGCGGCGAAGCTACAAGACGCAGAAGCCAATCAAACTGCTCCTGCGGATCGTGAAGATGTTCTCGAATGAAGGACAGACGATCATGGATCCGTTCTGCGGGAGCGGAACTACGATCGAGGCGGCGGTCCAACTTGGGCGATACGGGGTCGGCGCCGACATCAGCGCTGAAGCCTGTGAAATAACCAGGCTTAGATGCTCTGACAGAACGAGATAGTTACTGCTATCATCTCAGCGTGGACATTGACCAGATACGAGACGTGATCACGTTTGCGCTGGAGACTCTCCGGAAAGAGGATGTCCGAGTCGTTCCCCTCGGAAATCGGGTCCACCTTTACGTAGGTGACCAGGAGTTTGAGAGCGTAGTCATGACGCTGGATCCAAGAGGGTCTTCACGTCTTGATAAGACACGCCCAAAGCCTTAGGATTTGGGCAGGAGGAGCCGATGAACGATCAGAGCCAGCAGCTCAATGATGAACACGAGGAGTGGATCACGGTAATCGACCCGAATACCGGAACACCCAGGCGAGTGCCACGTGGCGCCTACAGCCTCACGGAAGTGCGGCCCGGTGTGACAGCGGCGCAGCCCCAGCAGCGTCCTCTCAACGAGGACTAGTTGGAGTCGGCGAGCACGAGTTCGGGCTCCGCATTGAAAACAAGGGCGTGTAGCACAGCAGTAGTGCAGCTCCTTTACATGGAGAAGGTCGCGGGTGCAATCCCTGCCATGCCCATCGGCGAAGCAGAGCCACCTTTAGCGGTGAGCGCTTCCGACGAGCCCCTCAGATGCCGAATGGCGGGTAATCAGCGTCGGTAGTGTGCTCTGTCTTGGTCCTTTAGCTCAGGAGTAGAGCACTACCATGACAAGGTAGTGGTCGGGGGTGCGAATCCCTCAAGGACCATCCTGACGAATGCTTGGAAGGGTGTACATCTACGGAATGCGAGGTCGTGGGTTCGAGTCCCACACCCCCGATAGGTATAAAATCATAAACGGGGGTTAGCTCAGTTGGCAGAGCGCGAAAACCACTCTACCGATATATTGGTCGTCAGGAGTTAGGACGTGTAGCTCAGGAGTAGAGCGCTGCTCTCACATAGCAGAGGTCGCGAGTGCGAAACTCGCCATGTCCATAGTCACCGGCTAGGTTGGCGGTATGAAAGCTAAGCGGGTCATCTGTGTCGTCAAGGGCCACGAGTGGGTGGTAGGCCGCGTCGCAGGGTCCTCCGCCCGAGAGGTCGTCAAGGGACGACACAGTTACCACAACCGAGCTTGCACACGATGCGAGAAAGAGGAGTGGAACGCCGACGACACTGAGGCAGAGGCAGAGCGACTCCAGGCAATGAAGGAGCGGCTCGGCTTCACAAAGAAACATGCGGAATTCGAACTCGGTGACCAGCCGGTCGACCCAAACGAATTCCCGTAAGACACGGTGCGAACTAAATTACGTTGGTGGGGTATGTACGAGCAACACCGTAACCACCAACACTTGCGGCCATGGTGTAGTAGCAGCACGAGACCTTGCCAAGGTCTAAGCCGGGGTGCAAATCCCCGTGGCCGCTTCAAATGCTCCGGTAGCTTAGTAGTAGAGCACCTGCTTGGTAAGCAGGAGGTCCTGGGTGCAACCCCCAGTCGGAGCTTCACGCGGGTGTGGCAGATTAGTAATGCGGCAGCCTTCCAAGCTGCGTCAATGAGGGTGCGATTCCCTTCGCCCGCTTCAGACGAACCTAGCAGAATCGGTGGTTGATGAGGTTGATCGCTCGGAGGTCCCCGATGGGGTGCAAATCCCCGAAGTAGTCTGGTTGGACACCGTAGTGTGAGGACGGGTCGACGCCCGTCTGGTGAGGTGCAAATCCTCTGAGTCCTTTCGGCAGACCGATTTCGCCCTTAGCGAAGCACTCATCCTAAAATGAACGTCGATGAAGACGTTCGACGCTGTCCTACTTCTCACATGGGTGCTGAACGTCTACGACATCGTCATCACCCTAACCGGAACCACGTTCCTGTCAGCCACCGAGCTCAACCCACTAATGAGGACCGCTCTTGGTGCAGGGCCAGCGTTCTTCGTGGCTACCAAGCTCTCGGTTCACGCAGTTGTGTGCTGGGTACTCGATCGACGGCTTGAGAAGCACCCGAGGAAGACCTGGGCCACGTTGATTGTGATCCTGGCGCTGTTCTCGGCGGTTGCCGTGTGGAATACAGCCGCACTGCTCTAACGATCAACATCTTGACCGTTGAAGAGCGTAACGACCACGATCAGGCACAATATGGTCCTTTAGCTGACTTGATGATCTCGGTCGTAAGCACTATGCTACGGCCATGAAAACGATCATTCACGTCAATCAAGCGATCATCAAGGCGAACCGTAAGAACGGTAAGGTCGATCCGGTCCTAACGGTGAAGACCTACAAGAGCAACGACTACGCTCATGAGGTCGTCATCTACGGCCAGGACGGCAAGGAGGCAGCCCGGGTGATATATCGACCCGACAAGCCCCTCTCGTGCGGCGCGCACTGCTGGGTTGAGACTGAGCATGGCGTGAACATCGTCACGCACGAACATCCAGCGCCTGCTCCGACATGCGAAGCTCGAACAGCCTCTCGACGTCGTAGTGCGGGCTGTAGACGTTCGCCCCGCGATAGGTGAAAAACTCACGGGCGATGTGCTCCTGCGAGGTGATGACGGCCTTGAACGCCGTCTGCGCGATCTCGCTCGCGGTCATGTAGCGGCTGATCCGCCACTTTCGACCGTGCTGCTTCATCGGAACGCCGGTGTTCCGTCGGCGTCCATGTAGCGGAGCTGCAGGAACAGCTCTCCGGTGGGCGGGGTCAAGAACGCGAACTCATGCTCCTTGAAGGAGATCCGAGAGATGATCTCTCGGATCTCGTCATTGGTCAGCGAATTCTGCGACATGGTGAACCTCCGTGCTGGTCTACTCATACCGAAGAACACTGAAAACGAGCTAAAATTGCAGGTGTAGCTCAGCAGAAGAGCGTCGGTTTCCCAAACCGAAGGTCGTGGGTGCAACCCCCATCGCCTGCTTCAACCCTTAAAGGAGGTGTCATGACAAGTCGACCTAGATAGGAGATGAGTCATGGACAACCAACTGCGACGAGCAGAGCGAGCTGCTGCGGCTGGCGATGCTGGAGCTGAGGACCACTGGCGGCGACTGTGCGCCAGGATGGGTCTCTACTTTAAGGATCACCAGCGCGGCGAGATCCTCTCCGAGTGGGAGGAGGTTCAGCTCGACTACGACGAGACGTGGTGGCACTCCAGGAAGGCGCTTCGCTTCGACTGGGACGGGATTCCCCGTTCTGGAACGGTGAAGGCGCACCATTCGTGGGGTCATCACGGATTCGGCAGCAAGAACGCCAAGCGGAAGACCCTGCGAACCCATCGGGTCAGCAGGAAGAAGGCCCGAAGCTTTCGGCTGCGGACGGACGATCTCACCGAGATCGTCGACGAGACACCGGTCGAGCGTCGGCGCAAGAAGCGCCTCGGCGGGCGAGAGCACCGCTGCGGCCGCGAGTGGCTTCAGGATCAACGGACCGGTAACTTCAGGATCGTCTACAAGTATGGCGTTCCTGACTTCGACGAGTGAGAAGACACTGCCCGGATAAGCTTAGAGAGCGAAGCGCAGCACTGTGGATGCTGAGAGCCAGGCGCACGTCCTGGATCCGGGATTTGATTCGGTAGCTCAGCAGATAGAGCACCCGGCAGCGGCCTTATACGCCGTGATGAGGGAGGCCACAGGTGCAATTCCTGTCCGGTCGCATACAATGCGCGAATGGATATTCGCAGGACGTGCAATCGATGTGGCCGCGAGGATTCCCCTCATCGGCAGTTTGTCCAAAATGGATGCGTGAAAACACGAGGTCGATGTCGTCTGTGCGAATCGGAGGCCCAACAGGTCAAAGCTCGCGCACATCCTTTCAAGCACGAGTACACCTCCTGGCGACACATGCTGCAGCGTTGCACTAATCCGAACGCCACGAGCTACGCAGATTATGGAGGGCGTGGGATCCACGTGTGCGAGAGGTGGCTGTCGTTCGATTCGTTTCTGGAGGATATGGGGCCGAAACCGTCAAGCAAGCATCAGATAGATCGCGTCAACAACAGCGGTCACTACAGCCCTGATAACTGCAAGTGGTCCACCGCCGTCGAGCAAAACTGCAACCGACGGGATACGAGGCGGATCACGTTTGACGGCGCGACGCAGTCGTTGAGGGCGTGGTGCAGGGAGTTAGGCATACCGTGGACAACGCTCCACGATAGACTCCGGAGAGGTTGGAGTGTCGAGCGAGCGTTCACTACAAGAACCAAGAGGTCGCGACCTGAGTAGGCATCCAAACCGAGTGCGAGTCTCGGCGCGATCGTAGCCCTTCGCGTCCTGGATCACTCCGTGGAGTGTTCGGCCGCGATTTACGAATAGCAGCGTAAACGCTAGCTGGAGCCCGACCACAGCACCGGCGTCGAAGTCGATCATGTCGCCTTTGCGGCGATGGTCCGCCACGATGCGGTAGTCGAGTGGGCTCATCACGTGAATTCTACTCAAAGTGGCAGGAGGAATTGAACCACCATCACGGGGTTAACCGCTTACGTACCATACGTACCACGCCTATCTGGGTTGCGAGCCTTGATAGGTTGCGCCTTCTCCCACCGCTTCAACCGGTAGCTACTCGGTCTCCACTAGGGCGGCTGCCCACCCTCCTCTTCCCGGGGCTAACCAGGACGCGAAGGGCTACGAGATGAGCAACAAGCGGGTGCTCGACGACGTTCACAAACTAATCGAGCTCGGTCTCGTCGAGCTGAATGGCGACGTGCTGTTCCTCCCGTTGAAGCCGCGATCTATTCTGGATCGCCGATCGTCTATTCGGAAATAACGATCTCGTAGCTCAGAAGATAGAGCACCTGCGTTAGGGCAGGAGGTCGGAGGTGCAATTCCTCCCGGGTCGGTCTAGCCCGCGTGGTGAAGCAGAGATCACACGACCCTGTGGTCCAGTAGACAAGACGCCTCCCTGCGAAGGAGGAAATCGTTGGTGCAAATCCAACCAGGGTCAACGGGTGAAGTAGGCCACCTGAAAGAGTCCGTAACCGTCGACGACGACTCGCGAGAGGCATGGCACAAGCTACTCAGCTAATGCGAAGGTCGAGTCCCAGGTGCGATTCCTGGCGCGGGTATCAACCATCAGGACACTTCCTGAAGTGTCGCCTGGTGCCTCTTTCTGTCGGATAATAGGTCTCGCCGCACAGGTCGCAGACGTTGGAGGTCATGCAGACCTCACCGTTGTCGAAGATGGCGACGCCCCACGGGCCGTACGGACCTGTCAGGTAGGTCCAACCGCAGATGACCACGTAGACCGGATAGAAGAGGATGTCGAGACAGCCCATAGGGACCTCCTATGAGTAGGGACTCCGGGGCAAGCTTCACTGGCTGAAAGAATCTTAGTTTCGAGTGTCGCTTCTCTCTAAGCGACTGGCAGGCTGAAACCTTGGCGCGATCTCGGTAGAACCAACCACTAACGAGGTCGTCATGAGAATCCTTTCCGGTATCCAGCCCACCGGGGCTCCACACTTGGGCAACTACTTCGGGGCGATCCAGCAGCACATCAGGCTGCAGAACGAGCCCGGCGAGAAGCTCTACTTCATCGCTGACTACCACGCCCTGACGTCGCTCCGCGACGCGGAGCAGCTTCGCCGCAACACGCGAGTTGTAGCGGCCACCTACTTGGCGCTCGGGCTGAACCCCGACAAGGCGGTCCTGTTTCGACAATCTGATGTGCCTTACGTACACGAGCTCGCGTTTATGCTGGAGTGCGTGACCAGCGTGGGCGCACTGATGAGGTCGCACGCCTACAAGGACAAGGTCGAGAACGGGCTGTCTCCGAACGCCGGTCTGCTCTGCTATCCGGCGCTGATGGCGGCTGACATCCTGATCTACGGGAGCGATGTTGTCCCTGTGGGCCAGGATCAGGTCTCTCACATCGAGCTCTGCAAGGACATGGCGCAGAGCTTCAACGCCGCGTTCAACACCGATGTCCTCAAGCTGCCGAACTACCGGCTGAGCGAGGCGGCCAAGGTTCCTGGAACCGACGGCCGGAAGATGTCCAAGAGCTACGGAAACACGATACCGATCTTCGCCCGTGGCAAGGAGCTCAAGGCGGTTATCGCCAGCATCGTCACCGACAGTAAGAACCCCAAGAAGGAGCCGCTGGACCCAGAGTCATGCACGGCTCTCGCTCTGCTACGACTCGTCGATCCAGACCCTAAGCTGCCGGAGTTCTTCGCGGACTGCTATCGCGGGTGCCCCGAGACCGGGTTTCCCGGTTACGGCACGACCAAGACCTACCTCCTGAACGCAATGAACGCCTACTTCGGCCCTGCCCGAGAGGAGTTCGACCGTCTGATGAGGCCGGGGAGCGAGCTCGAAGACATCCTCAAATCCGGAGGCACGCAGGCGAACTTGTTCGCCTGCGACGTCCTCAACAAGTGCCGACAGGCGGTCGGCGTTCGGTAGTCCTACTACTATGCTTGTCTAGTGTAAGGCGTGCGCGCACGCGAGAAGCACGCTCGACAGTCGACCGAGTAGTGCAGGTGCAACTCCTGCGACAAGCGTTGGCCCTGTAGCTCAGCAGATAGAGCGTCGGTCTACGAAACATCAGTCTTGAACCGTAGACTGATGCGTGCGATCATCGGTCGCATGAAGACGTGCACCGGATGCCATCAGGCGAAGTCACTCGATGACTTCACTAAGAGGACCAAGAGTCGAGATGGCCGTAGTCCTCGCTGTCGCCTCTGTACAAGGGCCGCAGTTCAAGGTCACTACGAACGTCGCGCGGACTACTATCGCGACAAGCAGCGGAAGCGCCGCAAGGAGCTTCGGGCTAGGTTCGTGACAATAGTCCGAGAGGCCAAGTCGGCCCCATGTATGGACTGCGGTCTGAGCTTTCCTTACTACGCCATGGATCTCGATCATGTGACAGGCAAGAAGAAGTTCATCCTCTCTAAGGCAAGCTCAGTCAGTGCTAACGAAGAGGTGCTTCGTGCTGAGATAGCCAAGTGCGAAGCGGTGTGCGCCACGTGCCACCGTATACGAACTTGGACGCGAAAACACACGGCCCCATAGCTCAACAGACAGAGCGCTGGTCTACGGAACCAGAGGCTGAAGGTGCGAGTCCTTCTGGGGTCATAGGAGGGGTGCGAATCCCTCCAGGGTCATTTGTCACCAGCAATGGTGGCGTCACGGGCTTTCGCCGCGTGACTGGCAGGCCTCTTAGTCCTTGTTTGTCGACCTCGATCCGTACCCGGTGCTTTGCCGGGTATACAACCAGGGCCGTGAAATAGCGGTCCGAAATCGAGGAATGAAATGAGCGTTGAGAAGTTCGATCGGTCGAAGGTTCACATGAACATCGGCACGATCGGTCACGTGGCACACGGAAAGACCACTCTCACGAGTGCGATCACCCGTGCGCTTGGTAACCAGGTGTCCTACGAGGACATCGCGGGCAAGCGCGGCATCGTCCGTAAGGACGGCCGCATCGCTACGGTCACCTCGGACCACGTCGAGTACGAGACGCCCAACCGTCACTACGCTCACGTGGACTGCCCTGGCCACGCCGACTACATCAAGAACATGATCACCGGCGCCGCGCAGATGGACGGCGCGATCCTGGTCGTGTCTGCGATCGACGGGCTCATGCCCCAGACTCGCGAGCATATCCTCCTGGCCCGCCAGGTGGGTGTTCCAGCGATCGTCGTGGCGGTCAACATGATCGACGCGGCGGACGACCTGGAGCTCGTGGAGATGATCGAGGAGGAGGTCCGTGACGTGCTGCACACGTACGGCTTCCCCGCCGAGGAGATCCCCTTTGTGAGGATCTCCGCCCTCAGGGCAAAGGAGGGTGATGAGGAGGCTCTGAAGCAGATCCGATTCCTCATGTCGGAGGTCGATCGCTACGTTCCGACTCCCGAGAGGGATGCGGAGCGGCCCTTCTTGCTGCAGATCGAGAACGTGAACACCATCCCTGGACGCGGCACCGTCGTGACGGGGAAGGTCGAGCGTGGAACGATCCGCATGGGCGACAAGGTGGAGGTCGTCGGCCTGGGTGACACCCAGACCACGGTCGTCACCGGGATCCAGCAGTTCCACAAGGACTGCGACGAGGGGCTGCCCGGCGACAACGTCGGAATGCTCCTGCGTGGGCTGAAGCGAGATGACGTGTGTCGCGGGATGGTCCTGGTCAAGCCAGGGTCCGTCACACCTCACAAGAAGTTCCGCGCGCAGATCTACGTGCTGAAGGCGGACGAGGGGGGCCGCAAGGCGCCCTTCTTCGGGGGCTACAGCCCTCAGTTCTACTTCCGTACGACCGATGTCACCGGCAGCATCAAGCTCGTTGGTGACACTGAGATGTGCATGCCTGGTGACAACACCGAGGTCGAGGTCGAGCTGCTGAAGCCGATCGCGCTGGAGGAGACCCTCCGGTTCGCGGTCCGTGAGGGCGGCAAGACCGTCGCTAGCGGTGCGGTGATCGCGATCAACGACTAGAACAGCTTGATGAGGGCATACAGCTGGGCCGCCTTCGGGCGGCCCAGCTGTCCCTCATGTTATCCTGCAGTACTAGGAGTCCAACATGTGCATGATCTGTGTTGATTACCAGAAGGGTTTGCTCACAGCATCAGAGGCGCGTCGCAACGCGGGCGAGGTTATTTCCGATCTCAGGCACCGCTTCGAGCTCGAAGAGCTGATCGATAAGACCGAGCGAGCTGAGATAGATCGAGATCTCGCCCAACCGGTTGATGATGCCCCGGCACGCTACACGTTCTACGTGGACGTAAGCGAGATGGCACCAGACGCGTCGTTGACCTACCTCAATGAGGTCAAGAAGCGCTTCAAGCAGAACAACTAGCCCCTATGGCCTAACAGACAAGGCGCGTGGCTTCGAACCACGAGATGCGAGTGCGATTCTTGCTGGGGGTATACAAAGGAGGTGCTCCGTGAAGGAGGCCGTTATCGTGGAGATCAGGAGTGGCGAGGGCGGCGCCCATTCCAAGCTGCTGGTCAACAAGCTGACTGGGATCTACATCAAGTACGGGAGCCGGAGGGGGCTTTAGCTTTGAGGAACTTGACCTGAGAGATGGATTCGCTGTGCTTCGGTTCTCTGGCTCTGGTGCTAAGCGCGCCTTCGCGCCTGAGGCCGGCGGCCACCGAGTTCAACAGGTGTCTCCGACCGAGAAGAAGGGTCGAGTTCACTCCAGCACCGTAACGGTCGCTGTGCTCGAAGAACCCACCGAGGCCGAGCTCAAGCTCAAGCCGAGCGACCTGAAGTACGAGACCTACCGCGATTCTGGGCCGGGTGGGCAGCACAGGAACACGTCAGACACGGCGGTTCGCGTGACGCACATCCCGACAGGCACCCAAGCCTGCTCAGCGCTCAAGAGTCAGGCCCAGAACAAAATCCTTGCGCTGTCCGCACTCCGCGCACGCCTGATCGATCGAGAGAAAGAAAGGGCGAATGACAGTCGGAACGGCAAAAGAAGGTCTCAAGTGGGAACGGGAATGCGGTCCGACAAGATTCGCACGATCGCCTACCAGAGGCAGAGGGTCGAGAGCCACGTTAACGGAAAGCGGATGCAGATCCGCGACTACGAGAAGGGGTTCATCGAGGAACTTCACTAAGAACACCGCACGAACCTTCAGTCCTTTTGAAGGTTCGTGCATCATGCCACCGTGTCGGAACAGCAGACGAGCCTAAGAATAGGAGTTCTGGCCTGTGTCTGCTACACTTGCTCCTCTAGCCCAACTAGCAGAGGCGTCGGTTTCAGGAACCGGAGGTTCTGGGTGCGAATCCCAGGGGGAGCATCATGCGGGGAGTCTACCGCAGTCCTTGGTTCAACATGCACGGTTACCGTGCCTGCAAGGTTCGCTACGAGGATGGTTCGTGGCGGACGCTCAGTGAACACCGTGAGGTGATGGAGTCCCACTTGGGCCGAGCCCTCACCTCAGACGAGATCGTCCACCACAAGAACGAGGACAAGCGAGACAACCGGGTCGAGAACCTGGAGGTCATGCTGGTGAACGATCACTCGAAGCATCACGCCCCTGAGCCGAACCTGGTGACGCTCGAATGCAAGGAGTGCGGTGCGACCTTTCAGAGGAAAGCTCGGTGGGAGAAGCACAATCGGAAGCAGAAGAAGGCTGGTCCTTTCTGCGGACGGTCGTGCGCCGCTCGCTGGTCAATCCTCAATCGAGGAAAGTCCCCACAGGACCGACCTCGTAGGGGTAAGAGAAAGGCATGAAGAAGCCCAAGATGGACGAAGCGGTGCGACGCGCAATCCTCCAGATCCTCGAAGAGAAGATGGACGAACACGCTCGAAGGGCGGCACAGCCCAACAACCACCCGACCATCAACGCGTCCGACTACTTCCAGGGTCGGGTCGACGGGCTCAACGACGCCTTTCGATTGATCTCGACCGGAAAGATCGAGACGTAGAATCGCCTTTGCCAGCAAAGTGGCTGGTGCCCTGTAACGGGCGTGGGGGTGCAAATCCCTCCGGTGGCATCAACAAGGAGGTTTTATGGAGCATCGAATATGCACAACGGTTTCTCTCCCTAGGGGTGAGCACCGGTGTGCGGGCGAGATTTATACCCTCGCTTTAGCTGACCGAGCCGCCCCGTTCATCGGGCGTGGGTAGGACGGTTCCTCCAGGCTCTTATACGGCTCACAAACTGGGTTCAACTCCCAGGCGCCCTAAAGTGCGAACTCGTGTGTTACCATAAACACATGACTACGAAGACGTGCGCTCGTTGCTCAGAGTCTCTGCTGATTTCTTCCTTTCCTGTGCGCGCCAACAGAAATGGCAGCACGGGCGGCTGGTGCAAGGAGTGTCATCGCGTCTACTTCAAGAACTACTACAGGGAGAACAAGAAGAAGCATCAAGCTGCCGTTCGGCGATACCAAAGGGCAGAGCGTGCAGTCCTCAAGCCTGCTCTTGATCGTCTCAAGGCAGGCACTCCGTGCGCCGACTGTCTTCGATCCTTCAATCCGCTAGGCATGGATTTTGACCACGTTCGTGGAACGAAGCGAATGCAGATTAGCGACGCCAATCTGTCCTGCACGAAAACACTCCTAGTAGAGCTTCGGAAATGCGAATTGGTGTGTGCCGTGTGTCACCGTGTCCGCACGGGCGCACGTAAACTTGGCGAGCCGTGCATTGCTGGACAAGTGCTTGATTTGTCCGAGATCGAAGCATTGATCGAGGCGAAGACGGCCCGTCGGGTAGAACAACACAGACACAAGCGCAAAAGCGCCTGGGCCCATAGACCACCTCGGTATGACACGTGCCCTGGTTGCGATAAGCAGAAAGACGTTAGATCCGTAAAGTGCCAGGCGTGCTACCAAGCGGCTCGACCTGCGAAGATCGACTGGCCACCAGCCGATGAATTGCACCGTCGCGTGTCGGCAGCGAGCTATCGAAAGGTAGCGAAAGAGCTTGGCGTGACTGATAACGCTGTCCGGAAGCACCTCAAAACTCAAACGCTCTGATAAGGCGAACGGCTCGGTTCAACTCCGAGCACCCCTATCGAATCACAAGCCCCGGTAGTCAAACAGCATCGACGTCCGGTTTAGGTCCGGAAGTTCTGGGTGCAACTCCCAGCCGGGGTATACAGGTGGAGACCTGGTAGCAACTGATGCTAGAGTGAGATACCATTTCACTCTGGTGGCACATGAGTTTCAGCGGTGGGCATCTGATCATTCGGCCGAGACGCCCGGAGCCACCGGAGCGAACTCCGTTGAAGACCGGACCGACTAGGTTGAAGGCACCGCCGGAAATGCGTCGCCGAATGGATGAGCTGAAGAAGAGGGTCATCGAAAGAAACCCCGAGCTCGCTCGCCCACCAGGTGCTACTGAAAGATCTCCACTGAAGCTCAGCGTTCAACCGAAGCCGCCGCAGAGGTCGCCGCTGAACATCAAGGTCAAGTCCAAGTCCCACTTCGAGTGGGTGCGGGCCGCGTGACAAGCTCCGGTAGGCTAACTAGCAACGCCGCTACGTTGAGTGCGTAGAGTTCCGAGTGCAAATCTCGGCTGGAGCAAGTAGAGGAAGATCCGGGTGCAACTCCCGGCGATCAAGGTGCCTAACCACCTCGTAGCTCAACAGTAGAGCATCCTCGTAAGTCCCGGTAGGCTAACTAGCAACGCCGCCACGTTCAGCGCGTGGAGTTCTGGGTGCAAATCCCAGCTGGGACATGTCGAGGTATAACCAACTACCTGCCCGGGTAGTCTAACTAGCAACGACGCTCCCCTCAAAAGGGAGAGTTCTGGGTGCAAATCCCAGCCTGGGCATGTGATTCCGAATGATGGTGTGATTACACCAATGACGGTCCGAAGGTAGGACGGCGCCGCGAGGTGCCTACGATCGAGGACGATCTCTCGTAGATCCATTCGAGTTCCAGCGGTCGGTAACCACAACTAAAGTTGCGGTCCGATGCGGGAGGCCACAGGGCGAGGAAACTCACCCAAAGTGTCTCACCGACCTTGGTCGGATTCACAGTTCCGGGTTCTGGTCCTGTAGTCTAATAGCAACGACAACCGGTTTAAGCCCGGGGGTTCTGGGTGCAACTCCCAGCGGGACCATCTGATTGGTTTTGTCACCGTGGCGAAACAGCAAACGCACCAGTTTGAGGGACTGGCGCCCGAAAGGGCTTGGAGGTGCAAATCCTCTCGGTGACATCAAGGGCTTGTAGTTTGAGGGCGTTGGTCGATCTGTTGGAAACCTAGGCAATGCTGACAGGATCGACAAGGCTAGTTAAAACGCTCCCCCAAAGGGAGAGATGCCGGTGCGAACCCGGTCGAGTCCAACGGGTTCAGTGGTAAGACAGTCCTAGGTCTACTTTGGTCTAGGAACGGGTGCGAGTCCCGATGGATCCAATGAACAAGTATGAGAGATCGCTGGCGCTACTGGACGCCGGCAAGGACGCGAAGATGCGCGTTTTCGGCAATTCGATGACGCCGTTGATCAGAACCAAGTCGGTCGTGGTCTACCGGCGGACCAACGACTACGAGGTCGGCGATGTCGTCCTCGTAAAGATCGGCGGTAACTACCTGACTCACAAGATCACCAAGATCGATGAGAAGGGCCGGTTCATGATCGCCAACAACAAGGGCCGCGAGAACGGGTGGGTCAACACGATCTACGGACGTGTTATCGTGGTCAACGATGAGCCTTTCGGTCGACAGGTCGAGGCAGCCACCGAGTCATCCTAGGACGCATATGGAAGGTGAACCAGACGAGCGTGCTGGGACGGTCCGCTAAACCGTACGTGCTCTTCACGGGCATGGGGTGCAAGTCCTCCTCCTTCCGTCGGGTATACTGCTGACATGGAAGTCTGGATTTCCGGTCAAAGGTGCAAAAGAAACCACTTTTACGGGGTGTAGTCTCGGAGTGAGACGCTGCGTTCGGGACGCAGAGGCGGTGGGTGCGACTCCCACTACCCCGATGGAGAAAATCTCGTGATTGTCGATCAACCCTGTTTGGTTTTGAACAGTGGATGGCAACCAATCGGTTTTCAGCCGATCGGCATCTGCATCGCTACCATGCTCAGGGGCATGGGGTGTGTGATTCACCCAGAGACCTACGAGCCACTCACCTTCGAGGAGTGGATGGAGCGTCATCCGATCGACGCTCGGATGATCCCCACGGCCAACGTGCCTGTACCTGCTCCGGACGTGATCGTGCTCACCCAATACGGCAAGAAGCCGCCTATGAAGGTTGGCTTCAACCGTCAGAACCTCTTCAAGAGGGACGAGCACACGTGCTTCGCGGCTGGTACGCGTGTGCTGATGGCTGACGGAAGACTCAAGCATATTGAGGATGTTGAAGAGGGAGACCGCGTCATCGACGCTTGGGGACAGCCGCAGAACGTCATTGCGACAGGAAGCCGGAAGGCTACCAACGTAGTCCGGCTGAAGAGTCGTCGCTCCTGGGAAGAAACGCTAGTCACAACGGATCATCGTTTCCTGACACCCCGACAGGAGTTCGTCGAAATCGGTAACCAGCCGGATTACCTCGTGCTACCGCGCAAGATCGACTACGAGCCGACGGATGCTCCGTTCGATGTTGCAGGGTTTCTTTCCAAGGAGCTTCCTGGTCGGTGGTTCAGGGTGCGTGATGGTCGTATCTATTGGTCGCGACGCTCTCATGAGCGAGGGCTTCCGACGACCATCAAGCCGAGCGCAGATCTTGCCTACTGGCTTGGACTTTACTGTGCCGAGGGCTACTACTCTGGTCGTAGCCACTTTACCCTCTCGTTTCATCTCGACGAGGAGGATACGCTTGCCCGCGCCGCCGCACGTATCGGCGAGGAGCAGTTCGGCGTCTCGCCTACTGTCGACCGGCTGTCTGAGAAGAACACCTGTGTTGTTCGGTTCTGTAGCAAGATGCTCGGCATCATTCTGGATGAATACGTTGGACATCTTGCTCAAAACAAGAAGGTGCCGTGGGATCTGATTGGTTCCTTCCGCAAGGAGTTTCTGCGCGGCTTGGTAGAGGGCGACGGTCGTATCTACCGTGAGGAGGGGAAAATCGTGCTCAACATGACCGGCGAGCAGGCGGTCTTTGGTGCGCAAGCCATCATGTGGGGTCTTGGGATCTTCCCAACCGTTCAGAACGTCAACAGGGAGAACAAGCTCCCATCGTGGTCCCTCACGCTTCATGCGGCCAACTACTTCCGGTTCCTCAAGGAGGTCATGGGGGAGAACCCAGAGAATGAGGGGACTAAAATCTTTGGAGATGAGAGCTTTGTCTGGCGGAAGTTCGGTTACACCGAACCTGTCTCGGGCTCCATGCGCGTTTACGACATCGAAGTTGAGAATACGCACAGCTTCATCGCCAATGGTTACGCCGTTCACAACTGCCAGTACTGCGGGGTCAACCTGCCTGGTCACGAGCTTCAGATCGAGCACGTCATGCCTCGGTCCCGTGGCGGTCCGACCACCTGGGAGAACACCGTGGCGGCCTGTGACGACTGCAACAGCAGGAAGGCCGACAAGACGCCACGTGAGGCAGGAATGACGCTTCGCAAGAAGCCTGAGCCACCTAGGTGGAAGCCCGGTATCCGGATCCCCCAAGGCGAGGTAAGGCCAATGTGGCTCAAGCTCCTGAAGCAGGGTGCATAGCTTTGACCGCAGTGTGCGGGTTTGGCTACAACGGCCAGTGTTGCTGCGAATGCGCACTGCAGCTCGTAGCTAGGCCCAAGTGCCACCACCTCAGCGGGCCTCGTCCTTGCGGGTCAGAGCCAGAGCCCGATGAGAAAACGGGCTACGTATGCCTTGTCTTCATCGATGAGGGCATTGCGCATACGGAGTGGTCTAAGCACGGCGCCTGCGAGGCGTGGACGCCGCGCGACAACAAGCCTCGCCGGGTAGCTTCCGGCTAGTGGGGGTGGCGACAAGCCCCATGATGGAAGTGGTGTAGCAACCACAACAAAAGCCCCGGCTCCGGATGGGCCGTCCAACCTGTGGGGACGTAAAGCCAGAGGACCTGAGCTTCGGCTATGATGGTATAAAACCTCTGGCAACCACTTTGGAACGTGAACCAGGCGAGGCCTGGCACCGCCTGGAAAGCGGTTGGTCCCCGAAAGGGGATGGGGTGCGACTCCTCCTCGTTCCGTCCGACTCCTCCTCGTTCTGTCCGCTATCGCCACGGCCCGGCGTAAACTGGCCAACACATGAAAAAGAAAAAGAAGATCAAGTGGGCGTCGTCGGTGGCAATTGATGCCCTTAAGCCTTACGTCCGAGAGGTGCTGGCGAGCATTGCTCACCGTACAGGTAAGCCTGGTATTGCACGGGCGTTCGTGAGCGACATGTCGTCTGTCTCGGACTTCTTGGATTCGGAGGATACAGGCGAAACAGAACCCCACCCGTTCGACAAGTCTAAGACTGTCAAGCTGGTGACGGCGATAACAACCGAGAACCATGCGATCCTGAAGAAGGTCAGCGAGGATCTCGGCGTCCTGGTCGGCGTCTACGACGACATCTACGAGATTGCGATCCGCGTCCGCGACCGCGAAAGTTACTAATTCGTATGCACGGTGCCGAGCACGATGATGACGATGATCCGTTTACCCCACGCCACGGACCGGAGCAGTTCTCGGATCCTCGCCCGCTGAAGTGCCCAACCTACGAGCAAGATCCGACGAAAACCTGTCCATTCCTTCACTGCTGCGCCTGCAAGTTCAAGTTGGCACGTGGGTTAGAGGACGACGACGGAACGACCGTCTACTCGTGTCTCGCGTGTGATGCGGTCTACGTCACAACTGGACATTGATTCTCGACGAACAACGACGGCCTTGTAGGAGACCACCATGAAGCTCAACGAACTCGTCTGTCCGTCGTGCGGTCTCAGGTGCATGGTCGACGCATCGTTCACAACGTGCGCGAGCTGCAACACCTTCTTCGCGGCGGACCAGAGCAGATCGGTGGATAACCCTCGTCCATTGGTCCCGACCCTAGACCCGAACATCACAATCATCTGGCCAAACGTCTGCCCGCCCCTGTCACCGTCCTATCCAGCACCGTCCTATCCTTGGACGTGGGTCACAATCGGTAAGGAGATTTCAGGCGGAACGGTATCGTCGACAGAACGGGATACCTACCAGGTCATGAACTAGTGTGAGAGCTTACGGCACCAGACCGAAGGATCTTCACTGGTGTCTCTGCCACGACCGCTGGCGGTGCCCAGCCGAGAGAAAGTCCCTCAAGCGCCTGTGGCGCAAGAGGGCACGACGTCAATCACGCTCCTGAAGCATAGATAGCGATGTATCGCACTCGTAATGCGAAGAGCCCAGTGCGAGTCTGGGCAGGAGCTTTTGCCCCCTTGGCCAAGTAGACAAGGCAGCGATTTCCTAAATCGAAGATCGTAGGTGCAAATCCTACAGGGGGTATTTTCAACCAGAACAGCATCACAGCGTCTAATCTGTGGTGATGGGCGAGCGGATTGAGGGGATCACCAGACGAATCAAACGACTCCTCGGGAAAGAGGATATCGCAACACCTAAGAAGCTCACAGCGTCTATGGTGATTCGTCCGGAGCAGGTGGTTCAGCCCGGCAGGCCGGCGCCTAGGACCACGCAACGGGTGCGTCCCGCCGAGTTAGAATCGAGACGCCTGACGACCGTCGTTTTGCCCGATGGGACCACTCATGTGGTCTTCCCGGTTAAACTCAGCACGGTTCCTGTGCGTGACCCGGTTACTAGACGGTTAAGTCGGAAGCAGCTCAACGATGGGATGAGGAAGACAACCGGCTACTACGATGACGGCGGGCGGCTAATGTCGGAGACAGACGCCCGCTGGTAAGAACACACGCTCCCGAAACATAGAAAGCGATGTGCGGATCTTGTAAGTCCGAAACCTCAGTGCAAGTCTGAGCGGGAGCTTAATACTTCGGTGTAGCCTTGGTCTCGTCGAGCACGAAGCCGGAGGTCATGTTGTAGCGAGGACTCTCCTCCTTCGCCTCAACGTCCTCAAGGTTGAGGAGGAAGAACTCGTCTCCCCACACCAAAACGCGTGGGAACGGAGTTTGGATCTCCGTCTCGTAGAGTGTGAACCCGAAGTAGTCGACCAATCTCACCTTCGCCATACGATTAGAGTAATCGACAACATCAATTCCTTTTAGGGTTGATGGTCATAAATCGTCGAAGCTCAACACATACTGGTGATTAGAGGCGCTACCCTCGCTAGATTAGAGGGTATGAACAGGGCGCAAGACCTGCATAACGCGCTGGAGGCCGCTGAGTCGGCGCTCGGTGGCGCCGTCGAGTGCTACCGTCTGCTGCTTGGTTGTTGTGCCTCTTGCGGCGACACGTTCGAGCTAGGCGAACTTGCGGTCGCTATGGTCGACGAGAAGGGCCATACATGCTTCGAGCATGAGCTCTGCCCGGACGAGTCATCTGATGTGCGTGGCATCTATCGAGAGGCCGCTCGAAGGGCGACTTCAAAACAAGCTCCCGTGGTCGAGTAGATTAAGACGTCTGCCTCCGAAGCAGAAGATCGCAGGTGCAAGTCCTGCCGGGAGTATCAGCCGGACCTAGATCAAAGAAGTAAGCTCGAACCGAGGGCAAAATCACTATCCGAACAACAGCGCGCGGCGGTCCGCAACGTCCAAGCGGATGATCGACAAGGTCGACGCTGTGCTTGGGGGCGGACATCAACTGGATGGACCCTCACTGGAACCGGTAGTGGACGATGACCGAACCGAACATCCTGGACCAACTCTTCAACATCACGGTCAAGCGTCGTGACGTCAAGCGGTGGCTAGACACCCGAGCCGAGGAGCTCGTAGCGCGTCACCTGTGGTGGGATCACTCGGAGAGCGTCGCCAGGCAGGAGACCTACATTGAGCTCACCAAGTGGATGCAGGAGAAGTCACTAACAGGACACGGGACCAAGAAGCTGGTCGACAAGGCCATTGCCAAGGCAATGGCGCATTACAGCACGCGTTTATCACTCAACCTTCGAAGGAAGATTGAGTGGTCAGACGATGACGATGCTATAACGGCGCACCTCAACGCCGGCCAACTAGGATTCGGCTCAAAGGGGAGGAGCCCGGAGTGGCTAAGACGTCAAAGCGCAAGCGTCGGCGAGAAGCTCGCCGACAAGTTCAAACAGAAGAGCAAATGATCATCAACGAGGCGAGGCTGCTTCGAAAGATGATGCGCGCGTCCACTTCAGATCGAATTCGTCGCCTTCGAAGGCTCCACCTGACAGACTCCACCCGGCTTACCAGTCAGAGTCATCATGAGCAACACCGCCCGAAAGGCCGAAAGGTCATCTCGGTGGGCTGAGAAAGACCTAATCGAGGGGAAGAACTGGGCCAAACGGCGCGCTACACCTAACGCGAAGCGCGAGGGTCGTAGAATGGTCCGCGACGCCAAGCGCCGCAGGGCTAAGGCTGAGCGACGGATAGCTAGGGCCGAGTGCGAGGAGTAGCGACCATCGTGGAGTCGGAGGATGACACGTCGGCTAGAAGACGACGACCCTTATTCCCTGCATCTCCATGTCTCCTATGGTCGCGACTAGTTCACCCTGTATCGCATCTGGTATTGGCTTCTGAAACTTGTCCAGCCAGTTGAAGCCGTCCTTCGAGAAGGCTCGATTGAATGCCGTCCGACCTTGCTGTTCAGAGATGAGAATGGCGTCCCAGGTGCCGTCGGCCCAGTGCTTGATCGATTTGATCGACCACGTAGCCTTCACTCAGAGCTGCGGCTCATGAGCTTGGCGACGTTGGAGGGGCAGAAGCCTGGATGCCCGTTGCGCTCGATGAGCTCGGATACCAACCCGGTTGTCGGGTCTTCCTCGGTGAAGATCTGCACCAGTGGTCGCTCGCAGTCGCAGACAATCGGCTTGTCGGTGGTAAACGTGTAGCCCTTGGCCCGCCACTTCTCCATCTCGACTGCGACGCTGTCAACTACGTAGGCGTGGTGATGGACCGCGCCTCGCCCGCCTCTACGCTCAACCCACCGAGAGATCTTCGACCCGGGCGGTCCAGACGAGATGAAAATGCCAGGCTGTCCTGGCTTTTCCAGGGCGTAGGACTGAGCCGTTGAACCGTCCTCTAGTTGGATCGGAAAATCGGCGATAACGACGTAGCCAATGTCCGTGAAACTCCTTAGACCAGCGTCGCGGTCCACAACCCGCAACGCTATGTGGTCGAGTGGGTAGGACGCAGCGATACGAGCTTCAAGGGTGGTTTCGCTCATGACACCAACATAGCAGATACATGCTCCTGTAGCTTAGTTAGCAGAGCACCAACTTGGTATGTTGGTGACTGGGGTGCAATTCCCCGCAGGAGCTTTGGAACGTGAACCGGACCAGCGCGCCGGGGCAGCCTCGAAAACTGATCGGTCCTGAAAAAGGGCTGGGGTGCAAGTCCTCCTCGTTCCGTAACAGCTCATCATTTACTAGGAGCGGTTACGCCCGGCAAGGTAATCGAGGTGTGCGTGAGAATTCGTGACGGTGACCCTGCCTAGGACGGTATAAGAGAGCAAGAACGGGGTGTAGTCTCGGAGTGAGACGCTGGTTTTGGGAACCAGAGGCGGTGGGTGCGACTCCCACTACCCCGATATGAGCACTCGCAGAAAGCCGGGAGAGGTTGTTCGCCGCCGCCCCGGATCTGGGTTTGTCAGTGGTCCCCAGCCCGAGCTTGTAAGAGTTCCGGTCGGTGACGACTTCAGCCAACAAGCAGATCCGTGCATGATGGGCTGCGGCGACCCTCAGTGTCGCGAGTGGGCGAATTTGGAGATCGTCGAAGGTCCCGATGCTGGGACCTTCATGCACCACATCAGTGAGTGCGAGTTGATGGACGGACAACCGCCCATCCTTTAGGAGTTCGAACCCGGAGAGCCGCCGGGCGCCGCCTTGAAAGCGAACGGGTCCCGCAGTGGGCTGGGGTGCAAGTCCTCCGAGCTCCGTCTAACAAGCGCCAATTTGATCTAAACGACCGCCGCGATCTTGTCCAAGACGCTGTCCGCTCCGGGCCGCTCGAAGATGAAGGTTAGGCGGTCGTAGCTCATCCTGAGGACTATCTTCAACACGTCACTTGACGTGGCGTCCAGCGGGGTAATCACCATCTCGCTGTGGGCCGGCGTCACGTTGTTCAGCACAAGCTTCAAGCTCGGGTCTGAGTCTACGCTGAACTCATCGGTGATGTGATAGACGCCGATGATGAGCGGGCTCGGCTCATCGATTCCGGCGAATTCGATCATGTCTGGTCTCAGGGCTGATTCGAGCTCTACGACGCCCCTCCCGAACCAAGGTTGGCCTGGTCGAACATCGACTCGGCTTACCCCCATCGGCCTGCCATCGAACCCAATCCGTGGGGCGAACCGGAAACAGCGAAATGGGTCAAGGTTGGTTGCGCGCGCCATGGTGGTCTCCTCCACAAACCCGAGTCTAACAGACTCAGCCGCCATGATGCTCGAAGGATTGGCGCGGCTAGCTGCCGCTGAGGTTCTCGCGGCGCATGTTCATGAACAGCTGGCCCTGACCCACGGCGTCATCGAGCGCCTCGTGAGTGTGCTTTCGCGTCCCCTTGAACCACCTACCCGGCATCCCGCGCTTGCCCGCCTGCTTGAACGGCTTCTTGAGCATGGCGCAGGCGTAAGACTTCACATCGAGCCCAGAGAACCCCATCGGGGAGTCACCGGTGAACTTGATCAGGTACCAGTAGACGAACAGGAAGTCGTACGTCGCGGGGTATCCCACGAACACAGGAGTTCCTGGGAGGCCCAGAAGCCAGTCAGAGTAAGCCGCCATCGCGACCTTGGGGTCCTGGAGGTCCTTCCTACAGGCGGCCCAAGCATCCTCTTGAGTGGACCACCACTTCATGGTGTCCGGATGCCCCACAGCTCCCTCTAAGGTTTCCAGGTTGGCCTGGAAGGTCGAGATCAAGTCGCCGCCCTCATTGAAGGCTGCGGACCCGAAGCTGAGCATCGAGTACGGTCCGGGAATAGGGCCGTCGGCCTCGATGTCGGTGCTGACGTAGATCTCTTTGCTGGCCACTTAGTTCTCGCTGTCTACTTTGTCGGCGACACGTTGGTTTAGGATTTTCTGGGCCGTCTCTGCCCTCTTCTTGAGGGGGAGAGCTGTGGTGATCCACAGCTTGTTGAGTCGAGCCTCCTCGACACGAAGACGGACTTGCTCACGAATGAGCTCCTGGTTGTTAGGAGACTTCTTGAGCTTTTCCTCAAGTTCGTAGAGCGCGGTCCTGGTAACCAGAAGACTCTTGTGGATCGTTGAGTCCGCGTGGTTGTAGGCGCGTTGCTCTCGAATGATTATTTCGTAGAGTTCATCGGTTGTGGCTCGGTTCAGCCACGTGTAGTCAGGGTCTGATAATGGCGAACGAGAGTAGCTCGGTACGAAAACGGTGCCAACTATGACAACCATGATCGCAGTCAGAAACACCGTCGCAGTCAGGAAAAATGGTCTACCTGACCTGAACTCATCGTTGGACATTTCCATCCTTTGTGCTCGCCGCCTAGGTTTCGCTGTCTACTTTGTTGAGCGCGTCGACGATACGATCCAGGACGCCAATGACTTCTGCGTCGTCCTTCTCGATGTAGCACCGCACGCCATCGACCACAATCTCGTACTTGGATCGCCAGCCGGTGCTGGTGCTGCCGATGATCTTGCCGATCATCCCGTTCTTCATCCGAACTAGGTCGCCGTTGTAGTCATCGGCACTCATCAGAAGATGCTCACTGTCTGCGTAGAACCTGAGATCTGCCGCCATGCCTCGGCGATCTTGGAGGCCGAGTCCTTCCCGTAGACGATCCGCTCGTCTTGTGGCTTGAAGGAGTGGGCCGCATAGGCCCCAACCACAGCATCCCAGTAGAGCGAGAACTTACCGTCCGCCGACTCGTAGAGGTGGCTCGGAACCTCGTCACGAGTGAACCCGGCATCGACGTCGCTGACCAAGAACGAGTCGACGGCAATGTTCCAGCGCGACGTGTCCGCGTCGCGGACCACGTTCTGCCAGCCGGTGTAGTCAATCGGAGGGGTTCCCTGGGCGCGGCCCATCTCCTTGTAGGCTAGGATTACTAGGTGTTGCCGGTAGGAGGCCCGAACAGCGAGCATGTCTGCTAGGTTGCTCAGCGGGGACAGTCCCAGTACGTAGTGGATGTGGGGCTTGATCCCCTTCTCCTCGCAGATCTCGATGAACTTCTCTGCCTGCTTCGGACTCTGGGTCGAGAGGGCCACCGCGCCGCAGTACTTCGCCACGGCCTCGACAATGTCGTCCTTCTTCAACCAGTCCCACATCTGGGTGGAGAAGTTAGGGATCACCCCGTTGTCGTAGAACGCCTTGAGAATCTCGATGAAGTCCGGATGAGTGGTTGGATCACCGCCGCCGATTGCTACCTCGAACGTCCCCATCCTGCCGATGTATCGTGCGAAGGACTGGATCTCCTTGAGGTCCGCGTGCTTACCTTGCTTGGTCGAGCCCTGGTAGCAGTTGTGAGACGCCATGCCGGCAGCGTAAAAAGTCCTGGTAGTCGTCTGGATGTCGATGAGCCTCCGCTTACCGAGCGACTCAAGTCGGACGACCTGCGCACTAGCGTGACGCGGTGAGGTTTCGAGCCAGTCCACGCGGCGTCGCGTCATCGCAGACCCGATCAAACCGAGTAGTCGAACGATCGACCACATACCACCGAGCACCCGAACAGCCCTGTCCTCGCGCACCGACTCGACATCGATGTCAGCGAGGTAATCCTGAACTCGATCAAGGAAGTCGCTGGGCTTGACCTGGCTGAACCGCAGGCAGCCGCCTGAGTATGAGCCCTCAGAGTCGAGGGCGCCGGCCAGGTAACCAAGTCGGAAATCACGATCCGCGCTGTCCGCCGAATCGAAGATGTCCTTCAGTCGAGACAAGCTGGCCTTGGCGCGCAACTCGACCTTTTCCATACTCTTGTGAGCTGGATCATCTGATCCACCGTCGAACGGCTTCACGCCGTGATGTGGGATCTCAAGCTGATCTAGGTAGCCGACAATGCGATCTAGCGGCTCACGATCTGCCAGAGCAACGCGCCACCAAACCTGACGGCGGGGATCGTTCGGATCGCTGGTGGCGCCTTCGAGGGATTGCCACCTGGCGGTCCCGTCTCCGCGCGACATTCCGTAGAGGTAGCCGACAATGTAGTTCCTGGAAGCAGGAGGAGTCGTCCACGGAGCTTCACCGAACGCGATCGTGTGTCCGAGACGAAGTCGGTCGGCGCGCATCCAACGGCCACCGTTGTGTGTGATGAGGAACTTGTGATCTGCGGAGCAGATGACTTCCCCTTGATCGGTAACGACTCGGACCGCATCCTTCTCGACCGACCACTTCTTCTCAACCAGAGCTTCGCGAAACCGCCGCTGCTTGAGGTCATCAACCGGAAACTCGTCAAACGCGAGAATCTTCTCGCCCTCTTCGAGCGCGTCGATGGGAACCCAAGTCAGGTTGGAGCGCAAAACCTTGGTGTCAGGGTCTACGCAGTAGGAGCAGCCGACTGGGCAGTAGTCGGTGATCTTGATGTCCACGAGCTCGGGTACGGATGCGACGGCCGGGGCTGCAATACCCTCAGGAAGGATGCGGACCTTCTTGCCGGTCAGCGGATTGAAGAACGTGAAATGCCCAGTGGCCGGGTCAACCGTCCACGAGCCGTTGGGGCTGCTGGTGAGGTCAGACCAGACGGCCACCTCGGGCGCGCATTGAGCCCTCAGCGGCTTCCACTCCTCGTTATCCTGGTTATCGTTGCCACCAGAGATCGCGACCTTGTTGGATCGCGCGATCTCCTGGTCCAGAAGTGCCCAAAGGGGCCACATGCCCACCTCTCTCTTCTTGGGGCGCGGAAACCTGGGCGTGCTCTGATGGTCGATGTAGCAGTCGCTGTTGTAACTGTCTCCATCGCCGGTGGCGCACTCGATGTCGCGCTCGTCGACCTCAAACGCGGCGGCAGCAAGCGTGGCCGCCTCCTCGTTGCTCAGGTCCTTCGAGTAGTGGAGGAAGGCGGCCGTGAAGAGGTAGCGTCGCTTCTGCTCGGTCGACGCGAGGATGAAGTTCTCCCAGCCGAACCCCAGACCGTCAGGAACGTCCTGGTCGGTCAACCCTGGGGACAGGATGACCGAGTGTGAGCTGGAGCTGTTGGTCGCGAAGCCGTAGCGGATGTTGTGGATTTTCATGGTCGCACCTTCTGGTATCTGAGACTACTTGACTTGGCTGAAATGTCGCCTAGTAGGCGCAATGGAGCCGCAACCCCAGACGCTCACCTTCTTCTACCTGAAGTAACCTCGTGCTAACCTGTTGTTGCTTGCGGCACTGTGGCGGAATAGGCAGACGCGTCGCATTTAGGGTGCGGTGCCCTTTACGGGTATGTGGGTTCGAGTCCCACCAGTGCTATATCTCATTAGCACCAAGCCAGTTGAACCTGGTAAGCTGTTGATGTAGAAACCTCTGGAGGCTCAAATGGCCCACTCGCTACTTCGATTGAACAAGGACGCCGCTACAGCCAAGCTTCAGTTGGCGCTTTTCACCTCTTCGTTGGAAGACGAGAAGGCGCTAGGCGCTCGTGTTGCGCACCTAGAGGCTGAGCTGGCCGGCGTGGCCCTTGCTCACGGTCGGGCGGAGGAGGCGCTCTACGCATTCATCGCTGCGGCCAGCGCCTACAAGGCCCTCGGGGACAGCGTTGCCGCCGCCTCTTACCTTGAGCGCGCGTATTCGCTGAAGGCCGGCGACGACGAGCTCAAGGAGCTGGCGGGCCGCGCCCTTGCGGATCTTCGCTCAAAGATGACGACGGTGGCGGCTGCCCCTGTGGTGGTCGCTGGGCCAAACCCGGTCAAGGTGGAGCTTGCGGCTGAGGAGGTTCCGGTTGAGGAGCCTGAGGCTGAGGAGGTGTCTGCGCCTAGGCCGGTCAGGCAGGAACCTCCGGTTGAGGAGCCTAAGGCTGAGGAGACGCCCGTCGAGGCCCCGAGGCGAGGGCGTCCGAAGAAAAGGCCCTAGGTCTCTTCTTCGCGCTTCATCAGCATGATGGTCTTATTGAGCCGGTCGCGTAGACCGGCTCGGCCTACTTCTGCGGCGAGCTTCACGGCGCTCGCTCGCTGCGCCATCTGCCGGTGGAGCTCGGCTGTCTCTTCATCGCTCAGGACCTTCGTCACATCGATGTCCATCATCGGGACAGCTTGTTCGACGGTTCGCTTGATCTTCAGTCGATTCGTGTCCCGTTGCGCCATGCCTAACTCTCCAGCTTGCGCTCAAGGCGCTCCATCAGTTTAGCGTTCGCCTCGATCACGTGGACCGCGTGGGCGAGTGTAGCGTCGCTCTCCTTCTCAGAAGCAAGGCGTTCGCACATGAGCTTGTCGATCTCGACGGCCCGCTCCTTGGCTTCCCGCTTGGCCTCGTCCAGACGTCTCTCGGAATCGTCCTCTGCCTTCTTGGCTCGATTCGCAAGATCGTTCCGGTATATGAGCTCTAGCTCTAGCTTCTTCTTGTAGATGAGGAAGGCAGCGACCGCCATGACCACCGCGATGGCCAGGCAAATGAGTGGAACACCTCCCTTGAGAAGGCGCTCAAGCCACCCAATGGTCTTGTCTGGATCGATCGACTCTTGGGCCAGAAGCAAAAAGTTCATCACCCTCACCAAGCTGTGAGTATATCAGTGATGCGCCTTTATCCCGTTAGTCGGTTGACAATCGGGTTAGATTCGTTGATTCTCGGCCATGAGGGACATATGACGCTACACGCCAAGGATTCAGCAACCAAGTTCGCAACGAAGCCCGAATGCCAGGCCTGGATCGACGATCGGGTCGTCCGGTTCAAGCTCCGCATGGTCAAGGCTCAGGTAGCAGGGTCACCAGGAGAGACCACCTACGTCCCTCAGAAGTGTGAGGGCGCGGTCATCAGCAAGTCGATCGATGGGTTCAAGCCAAGCGGAACCGACGAGCCGCTGAGCAACTACGCCGCGCCGCAGCGTGACGGTGGGGTGTGGCTCGCCATCATGAACGTCAAGGAGTAGCGCGGCGATTAGTCCTTCTGCTCGATCCGCTTAGGCTCATCGTCATCCTCATCCATGCTAAGGGCAGGCCCCGCTGCGGCCCAGAGGGTTTGGGCGTCGATGTTCTGCTGGCCGATGAACTGGATCGCGGCGGACTCCATGATTCCAGTGATCTCCTCTCGCGCCTGGTTCACAGTGAAGGCCGCATTGGCGGCCGTGTGCTCCGTAGCGCGGGCCACGCGCTCTGCGAACTCCTTCAGCTGAACCTTGCGAGCCGGCTTGCCGCTCTCAGCCTGCTCCAGCATCTCCTCGGCCACCTTGCGAAGCGCGTCCGCCTGCTCCTTGAGCCGGCCGTTGAGCCGCGCCTCCATGCGCTTGCGGATCGAGACAGGCCGCCGAACGCGCTCTCGGAGCAGAACCGAATCGTCGGTCACGCTCCAGTAAGCGCTCAGCGTGCACGGTGTGTGGAAGTTGCCGAACAGGGCAGACGCGAACTGCTCTGGACTCATCTTCACCTCGCAGAGCCGTCGGCCATCTGGTCCGGTGACGGTGATGTTAACCACCGAGGTGTGGTTGATCTTCGAGCCGTTGAGCGGCATTCCACCGGGACCTACCTGGGCCAGACCGATGAAGATCGTGGACCGACTCTTGTCGATGTCAAAATCGTCGGACTGCTTGTGGAACCCGTCCTTAGCCGAGTCCACCGCATCGGTGCCAGCGTGGGTACGGGCGCGCGCCTCATCAAAGAACCGCTCCTTGACGCTCCTCGCTCCAGTCATTTTCCGGTGAGACTGGATAGCCGCAGCGTAGGCGAGGATCTCCTCCTCACTGAGGAAGGTGCCCTGGTCAGGTAGCGGCTCGTGGCGGGACTTTGGCTGGTTAGCCTGAAGCGTGCGCACCTTGTCCGCATAGACGCTTCCCCTGCTCCGCCGCGAGAAGCCGCCATGCGAGATCAGGAATCCGTCCCCGGGAATGTAGTGTGTCTCACCATGGCCCGGCCCGCGAGTCGTCTCGTCAATATCTGCGTGGTCATGGGTGTCCGGGACTACGTCCGCGCCAGTGACCCCGTCCGGGTGGACCTGATCGGCCTCGTAGGTCTTGCTCGACTCAGTCTTCTTCTTCTTGCTCATGCTCTCTTTCTACCCGGGGTAGAACTCCACCGTGAGCAACAACGTCGAGCCGAGTTTCCGTCTTCTCCAAGCCATCGCTTTCGGCGGGTCTCCCAATGCGTGATTTGAAGATGGTTGGCTCTAGGAGGCCGGTCTACGTCGAATCAATCGAGGCGGCTCACCAAGGGGTGATCGCAATTTGGCCGGCCATGCAGGACCCTAACGACGTGGTGGCTGAGGCGTGGATCCACCGGGATCGTCCAGGTTGGTGGCTTCGGATCCGATCCCGAGAGCCAGATGGGTCCAGCATCATCAAGGGAGTCGTCGACTAGCCCGTTCGACCCGTCCCATGGCACGACGACATGGAGTGAGATAGGCTATGCTTCATGAGTTAGGGGCAACTTATGTCGAAGCGAATCTACGTGCTGGTATGGAGGACCGAGAGCGGCGATCGAGGCATCGCTGGCTACTGGGGCAAACCTCTAACTGAGGAAGAGCAGCATGGATATTTCGCTGAGCACCACCCTGGCGACTACACACCCTTCGACGCCCGAACCATCACGTGGGAGATGGTAGAGCTCAGAGGTGAGAGCCGTCCGGTTCCGCTCGATCGGCGAAAGTGGGCCGCTGCTCTGTAGGGACCCGCTTATTCGATCAACGCCAGCTCATCAAGGACGGTCAAGGCCTCGATCTCTTGTGGCTGTAGCGTGTAGCCCCACTGGCCCTTGTTCGGCCCAGTCTCGTAGACGAAGTTGAGCTGAACACCGTTGTCCTTGATCGTGATGATCTTGCAGATGACGCCGGTTTGGCGCCACCTGAACCGGTCTCCGATTTTAGGGTCTACTAGCCAGCTCATGGGGTCTCAAATCCCTTCGTGAGGTGTCCATGGTTTGGTTATCCCGATTTCAGGTAGAACCAAGAAATGAGCGAATTCGATCCATGTGCGGCCCGCAGACAGGCACTCAACAAGATCTCATCGGCGTTGATGGTCCTGACATACCTCATCGACGATAAGACATTACGGGACTACCATCGACAAGTCATTGAGGAGGTCCACCAGGACCTGACACGAGCTCGTTACTTGTTGGTCGAGCATGAGACTCCGGACGGAATTCTCGACGAACTGTCCCAACTCTGACGAACTGTCCCAACTCTAGCGATGGCATCATGATCAAGCGACTTGACACCTTTGAGCTCCACTGTGAGCACTGTCGGAAGGTTTCCAGACCGTTCGTCTTCGCCTGTACGCTTGTGGTCAAGGAGCCCTCTGCGGAGGACTACCCATTCGGGTGGGGCTCGTGGCGCACGGGCGGTTGGGGTAAGACGAACTTCGAGAAGTCTCAAGATCTATGCCCGGAGTGCTTAGCTAAGGCCAAGGTCGAGAACTACGGCACCATTAGGGAGTCACGTCGAACGGTGCTCGACGGCCTCGCCGAGATCGAGTAGACCTCAATCGACTGGTTTCACGCACTTGCAGTCAACGCCGTGAGACGTGGCCGGCAGCCGACCATTGGGCACGAAGTGGCTGATGATCAGCCCGCCCCAGCAATCCCGGCGGCCCAGTGATCTCTCACCAGCATCGTAACGAGCTCTGATCTCGTCCCTCTGGTTCTGTCGCTTGCCGAACTCCTCATCAAGCGCAACCTGTAGAGATCTGGTGTCTCCGGATCGGATGTAAGCCAGGCTTCCGTGCGCCCCAATGTGGAAAGAGTCCGTACCACATGTGTAGGCCACGAACCGTTGTGCCTCGTCTGGAGAGCAGAAGTTGTTGCGGTATACCGGGCCGCAACACCCAGGACAGCGCAGCTCATCAGGGACCTCGCTAACGCGGCCCACGTGGAACTCACTGGGATTGACCATGTCACAACCCCAGCAATCGTCAACGTCCTCGACGTTTCGATCCCGAAAGCACTCCTGGGAACAGTAGTCGAGAAGCTTTCCGTTGGCGTGCAGGCACGGGTTGGTCCTCGTAATGGATCCGCCACCAGGAAGGCGAAACGGAACCAACTCGAATGGGAGGCCGCACTTGGCGCACTCAGTTGTAGTCGTTGTCATGGCTCTCGTTCTACCTCGGTCATCAACGCTTTCGCGCGGTTGATCGAAATTTGCGTAAGGAAACCTCGGGCGCGACTGAGGAAGGTTCGATGCATCTCGCCGTGAATTCCTCTAAGGTGGTCCCGCCGAGCAGCGCTTACCGGACCTTACTTGTCATCGGTTCGCTACAGGTAGAAGGACGTCATGGCTGAGGGTCACTACGTTGTCGATCGACACATCAAGAAGGACGGCTGGATGGGCAAGTACCATCTTGTTCTGGTCGACTCGAAGGTTACGCTCTGCTCTATTGAGCTACGATATGCGGCCCAGGGCAGATTCGGCAATACGATTGAGCAAGCGCTCAAGTCGCTAGCCCGGCGATCCAGGCCTCACGCGGCGAGGGAGAACCAGGCCTGCCAGACCTGTATCAAGCGGGCCCAGAAGCTTAGGAATCCTCTTGATCGACTTGCCGACATCGCGGGCACAGCGGATCCCGCACCCGCGCAAGCTCGTCGAGGGCCTCAAGTTTCCTGAGCATCGATGCTGGAAGTATGATGGTGCTCCACGCCCAATCAACTATCGGGGTTTCCAGCAGAACGGTGTAGAAGGCGGTATTAGGCAACCCATTAGTGTTCTGGTAACCAACTACCCGACCCGTGATCTCCGGATCGGAGATTGTCACGACCAGGTCGCCATCTCTAAACTCCACAGTTCATCTCAGCGTCCAGGCAGATGATCTGCTGCGTTGGTGTCGGCCAGTGCTTCACAACCTGCTGCTCGTTGACTATGAAGCTGTATCGGCGCCCGTTGATGATGAATGCCAACGCAGGGCTCGGTCGCCACAGCCCATCCTTGTCCGGGACCTTGTCTCTCATCAGAGAGAACATGGCAGCCTCGAACCTCCGCGCCTTGACCATGTAATTCTCGATTCTCATTTGATAGAGCGTGCAAAGGTAAGCCAGGCGGGTGATCCGACTAGAGGCAGAGGTTCTGGCCACGATCTCATCGAGGATCTTGTCGTTGTCGATGGCCGCCATGTCCTCGTACCATACTCTCGTCTTGTCGACTCTGACCCAGTACCACTTGTCGTTGACAAGCGTGGTTATCTTCCGCCCGCCGCGCACGCCGATTTTCGTCGCTAGCTCGCGGGCAACCTTGGCCTCACGTGCACGATACCTCTCGACTCGGACCAGGAGGTTCCATCGCTTCTCCTCGAATCGATGAATGTTATCTAGCTCCGCATGCCGAACCAGGATGTCCCACCCTGAAAACCGCTGAATGACCATGTAAGGCGCGATCTTCCGACGTCCTAGGTAGTAGAAGCCGTCGTTGGCCCACCTCTCGTTTGGGCCGTAACTCAAGAGGCCTTGAGGGGCCACAAGACAGGGACGCCCGGTCTGGCTGCCCAGTTTCGGTAGTTAGTCCAGCTGATCATGTTGAAGTTTCGCTCAAGTTGGGTTGAGGCGACGCCGATACCGAAAGGGACTGGTTAGGTATACCCAGAACAATGCATCGAGCGTTTTTTTCTATAGACCGGTCGTACGATGCGTAATACCCTGAGGGTGCAGGTGGGACGAAATGGCGGATTTTGAGATAGGCGTGGTCTACGAGAAGGGGTCGCACCTCTACATCGCGATCAATTCGTCGACACTCATCAGCTGTCGTGATGGAAAGGTCACGGAGATTCGACCGACGACTCAGTACAGTACTGTACGCACCATCTCGGTCGAGGCGCTCTGCGAGCGTTGGTCCATTTCGTTGGAGCAACTCGACGACATGATGAGCGACTACTTGGCGCCGCCGTCCGGTGACCTCAAGGCTCGGCCGCGTGGTCAGCGTCGGAATTCGACGGACGAGGACGAGTATTGGCGCCGGCATCGAACCGGCAGGCTCGCCCGAACAAAGCTGTAACTAATGAGCTCGTGCGATAACACCATTGATGGGACTGACCTCAAGTGTGGTGACCAGGTGGGTGACCTACGTCGCTACTGCTCAACAGGGTGCGCCGAAGAAGGTGGTCGGGCCGAGCTCGAAGAGTTGGGGATCACGCTGGACATGTTGAGGTCCGCGCTCGATGGTTACTACGAGTGCAAAACCCTGATCAACCGACACCAGGACCCTGTCGACGCCGAAGCGTCAGTGTCAGATTCCTACGGTTCGTTCGTCCAAGAGTAACGCACCCCTGCTCGACCAGGGCCTCGACATAGCAGTCCAGGACCTCGCGATCGATGGATAGCTCTCGACAGAGTCGAGCCGCCGTGCGGGTTCCGTGCTCGGCCAACTGTTGAATGATTGACTGCGCAGTGATTCCGGAGATGTTGTAGCCGGAAACCGGAGTGTCGTGCCTGAGGACGAGCTCGTCCTCAGCCTCGCGGGTCGCGATCTCCTTGAGAACCTGGCTCGCATGGGTGTTGTATTCGACGTGGTCCGAGCAGAACGGCTTGCCCTCTCTAGTCGTCAGGGAGCAACCGTCGTACTCACAGGGCCTGGAGATGGCACGATAGGTGGTAATTCCCAGTGTCGGATCAATGGTTTTCATGGCGCACCAGTTGATGTATCCGGGTTGTGCGAATCACCCTCTCAAATGAGGATGAGATCGTCCAATGGTCCACGAGTCTTTTACCCGCACCGACCGGTATACAAACGGTATGAGGTCACCCGGTCACCTGGCGTTGGAGTTTGCGGGCGCTGAGTCCCGCGCAGCACGAACGTTGAGCCGTCTAGGCTCTGCGCCAGGAGAGACGACTCCGTTAAGACGCGGCGAGCGCGTCTACTTCATCACTGTTGAGGGTGAGTTTCCGGCGACCGTCACGAAGGACTGGGGTCCGGCCTTGCCGATAGCAGATGTTGTGGTTGAGCTAGACGGTAGTCCCGCCATGAAGGTCAAGTTCCATCGATCGCTGTTTCGCGCTTTTACAGTGTTGGACCACATCACCGACATCTAATTGATGTTCAGTCACTTAGAGATCAAGTCCTAGTTGCTAGCGGTAGTCATCGGCGTGCCGTAGTTCGATTGGCACATAACTCCTGCTATCCTACTGGTGTGGTCGTAAACTGGTGATGCTACACTCCTGACATATGCGGGTTTGGGCGCTGGAGTAAAGACGAACATGGCACTATCACGCTATCGATTCACATCGAATTACGGCGGGTTCGACCAGTTGATGGAGAACCGGGACGACCATGGCGGTTACGGCAACGTGACCTGGAACGTAGGCCCGCACGCAGAGCACGAACCTTACGGTCCGAACCACCAGGTGGCATTCGTCTCCCGCAACTCGTTGCTGGCCGGAGCGCACCATCCGCACAACTCATCGGAGATGGAGCGCCACGCCAACAAAATCGGGCAGCAGATGGAGAGGGGGGACGTGATCCAGATCCCCCACGTCAAGTTCGAGGGCGGCCGACCGGTTATTGGGCCGGAGCACCATGGTGCTATCGAGGCCGCCGGACGGCTAGGGGCCGAGAAGGTTCCCATTGTGGTCAACAAGAAGAACGCCATGGATCTGATGATGCACGTGGGCGAGGTGGAGAAGCCGGGTCCTGCTAAGGCAGGACAGGACAAGCGCTACAAGTGGCGCTGGAACGGACGCGCCTGGTACACCAAGCCGAGTTTCAACAACGGACAATGCCCGCCCGGCACCGGAGCCGACGCGAACAAGGATCAGTGCCTCGGCGGCGGTCCGGCGCCTGCGTCGCAGGCCGGTGCTGGAGCTGCAAACCTTCCCCCAGCCCACATGTGGGGTCCAGAGTCCCTGCCAGCCGAGCTCGGCGGAGCCGTTGCCGATGGCAGACGAAAAATCGCCCCGCGTGCTGTCGCTGCCGCCGCTCCTGCTGCTCCAGCAAGAGCTCGCGGTCATGGTGTCGCCCCTGGACGTCGGCGAATCGAGCCGCGACAAGCTAGTCCTCGCTCGCCGGGCTCGCCACTCGGTCCAGTCGATGCGAAAGACCTACCTCCGCCACTTCCGATCGACCGGTCGCAGCCAGCCGCCGGAAAGGTGAAGCTCCCGCCCGGCTACGGACTGGCTCCCGACACACTGCGGCACCGAATGGACTACGCCATCGGCGCCTATGATGGCTACGGGGGCCAGAGACAGGTCACATTGGAACCCCAGCCGGATGACACTTACGAGAACACCCTGACAAAGGAATCCCTCGTCGCCGCGCGAGATGAGGTAACTGCGAAGGATCCGACCATTCGACCGGGCCGGTTTTTCGGGGCTGGTGCGGCCGGCGCTGTGTTTGAGGCTCCTCCGCTCCCGGACGGATCACCAGCTGTTTACAAGTTCGACGCCGGGCCTTATGAGGCCCGAATGGCCGACGCTGTCATGAAGGCCGGCCTTGTGGGCAAGGAGGGGCTTGGACTGCTTCCTCGATATGTCAGGACCATGCCGACATCGCAGACGGTCACCGATGCGAAGCTACCGCTCTTCCTGATCGAGCGAGAGGATCTGGCTGATGCTGATAAGATTCTCTCTTCGCAAGAGATGTCAGTGCTGGGCGACTACGACAAGCCGACCTCCTATGCCAGGTTCATGCACGGCCTACTAGAAAAGGCTACGCCAAAAACAGCGCCGCCCGGCGTCGACCCGAACGACATCGGCGGCCAGCACTGGATGTTCGGTCATCCGCTACCATGGGCTGCGAAGAGCCAGGGCTCGCTGAATTACACTCGCTCAGACGTTCTCAAGGAGTTCGATTCGAAGATCGGGAAGTTGCGGGCGCGGGCCAAAGCTGCTGGCGGTCGACTGGCGGACCAGTGGGATCGCATCGAACGTGAGTCCAGGAAAATGCTTGAGAACGGCATTATTCCGTGTGACCTCCACCAAGGAAACTGGGGTATTCGAGAGAAGACCGGTGAGATCACCTTCCGCGACGTCGGTTGCGCCATGGTGGTCGACAAGTAGTAGCGCCTCGCTTCGTTAGCTCATTCTGCCTGTGACGGGGTAGAAATAAGCTTGGAGCGAATATGCACTGCGGTCATTGCGGGGATACGACCGTTGAGGTTCGGCCCTGCCACATACACACAACGGACGCGGCCGTCGCTAACATCGTCGGCGACGTCTACCTCTGCCGGCCGTGCGCCACGAACCTGAAGGCGCGCTGCCAAGGTGGCTCCGTTTTCATTACGTGGGCCGGGTTCCCCTGCGACGAGTGCCAGACGGTCGCCGCCTTTGATGGTGACATCCCTGGTTGTCCAGACGGCATTGTCTGCGAGGACTGCACGCCTACAACCGCTGGTGATTGGGCTGGGTTCATGCCCAACGACGAGCTCAAATTACGCGGGTCGTGGCTCTGCGAGACATGCTACGACCGAAACCACCACGGGCATCCTCAGAAACAACTCCAGCCGATCTTGGATCGGCTGGCGCGAATCCAACCAAGGACCGATTCATGATGATCTTCCCGTCTAGTATGCACCCGACTGCCCTTTTGCAGAACAAGGGCGCCCCGCACCCGTTCACCTGTGACTTCTGCGGAACGACTGATGACGGAGTTCTGGTCCAGCCGGACGACTCGGAGCGCGAGGCCTGGGCCGTGCTCCCTGAGGGGTGGGAGGAGATCGAGGATCGACGCGCCGACGCGAAGAAGAAGTTCCCGATCTGCTGCACCAACGGTGATTGTTCCCACACGGCCCAGATCCACTCGGACTAGACCATCCTGGGTCTCAACACGGCCTAACCAACAGGGTTAGGCTAACTTCCCCGTTTTCGCCTAGAACCGCAAAAAGAACGCTACTTAGTCGACACGACAACGTCGAAAGCGGGTATACGAAGATCATGATCAGGATGATTCCTAGTAACTGGTCGCCACAAGGTGTTCATCAATGAGCCGGACAGCTGTGAACTCTCGGCTTAAGCAGAGAAAGAGCCGTATTGGGTTCTGCGAGCCCAAGATCCTCTCTATCGTCGCCAGTCGCTATCCGTGGCTGATCGACTGCCTCTGGGAGGCGATCCAGAACGCGATCGACCCAGCGTTCGAGCCGCACGAGCTTCCGAACAAGAAGCACAAGAGCCGGATCGACATCCGGATCAACAAGAAGACCGGGATGATCTTCGTCCGAGACAACGGCAAGGGCGTCTCGGTCGAGGATTTCGAGGAGGCGCTCTCCTCAATCGGGCTCTCCCAGAAGGACGGCAAGGACCCAAAGCTTGGTCAGTTCGGTCTAGGCGCCATGTCGCCGTTCGACAAGTGCGACTACTGGACGTTCTCCAGCGTCCCGCACGATCGTGTCAACACCCCCATGATGTGGACCTTCGACTGCGCGAAGTTGCGGGCCGCGACCTCTGGGCTGGCCGCACCGTGCGCGCCCACGACGATGGATGGGTGGTGGAGCACCGAGCTCGTGATCCACAACTACGATCGAGACCGCATCCGGTCGAAGATTGAGATGGATCAGTTCTGCGAGCACATCATCGACTCGTACAACGAGCACATGAAGCGCAAGAACGTAACCATCAACGTCACGATCGTTGATGAGAACTCCGGCGAGGAGAACCGCACCCTCAAGGCGGTTGACTACACCGGTAATCGTCTTCCGGTCAAGTCTTACCCGGCGAACGGCCCGACTCGGACCGTCGTCTCCCTCTACCTGGCCAAGCCAAGCCGTGGGATGTCCAAGCCCAAGGGAAAGGTGAAGGTGATCACCAGCCGTGGCTTCGGACTGGACCTGAAGCCCAAGTTGTTCTCTGGCGGTGATCGCGGTTGCTTCCTGAACGACAAGGTCTTGAAGGACCTGCACAGCGGCACGTTCGAGGGAGAAATCCGCTTCAGCGATATGGTGAAGCTAGAGCCGTCTCGACGGTGGTTCGAGGCCGATGCTGCCCTCATGGAGGCGATCGACGACATCGAGACCTGGATGCGCGAGGAGGGTGATCCTTACATTCAGAAGAAGGAGGACGAGGAGACCAACGCGCGCTATGCGCGCTATGCACAAGACAGCGCGAAGGTCATCCGGACCTTCATGAAGGAGCACCCCGAGTACGTCGAGTTGCTCAAGACCTTCAACTGGGGTCACATCGGCTCTCAACACGCCAAGGTTCCCCGGGGAGAAGGACGGTATGATCGATGCAAAGAGCATCGACGGGTGCGGTAAGCGTCCTCCCAAGACAGGCAAGGACGGAGATGACAAGAAGAAGCGGAACCGGTCCGACGAGCCCAAGGAGAAAAAGGGTCACACCCCAATCGCCATCGGAGGGGCTGATGGTGGTCAGCCGCGCCAGTTGGTGCGCGGCAATAGCCACGGGCTGATCCTCCACCACGGTCGGCTTCCTACCTC